>OFTY01000363.1_pt1 | contig 36264 bp, 31 predicted proteins | sample 1775061 | NCBI WGS metagenome assembly OFTY01 (sample SAMN08195773, study PRJEB24354) | sludge metagenome | isolation source: sludge from phenol fed wastewater aerobic bioreactor B | place: India: Nagpur | collected 2016-09-16 | reverse complement strand
GGCGCTCGTCGGCGCCGTCCCCGCGATCGGGCTCGGCGTCGTCGTGGTCGTCGGCATCCGGCTCGGCCTGGTCACGGTAACGGAAGCCTCGGCGCTCGCCGTCGCCTATGCCGTCCCCGCCTGCCTTGCGCTGCGCAGCCTGAACGGGCGCGGCGTCTGGGCGGCCCTGCGCAAGGCGGCGGCGGAGGCGGCGGCGATCGGCCTGCTGCGCGTGTGGCGTCGGCCCGCGCGCGTCGATCCGGTGCTGCGCAGCCACTTCGTCTTCCAGCAGCGGACCCTGCTGGCGGCGGTGGTCGCCATCATCGCCGGGGCGGTGCTGATTCTGGTCAACGTCGGGGTTTTCGTCCTGTTCGTCATGGCGGTGTGGACCATCGTGCGCGGCGCCCTGGGCCTGAAGGATCTGCTGATCGGGCGGCCCATCGCCGAGCCGCGTCGTCTCTTCTACTGAAAGGCCCGCCGTCATGAGCGATCAGAACACCGCCGCGCCCGTCGCGGGCCGAGACGGCGCCGTGGTGGCGTGGATTCTCTATATCCTGTCGATCCCCAGTGCGAACCTGCTGGTGCTGGTCGGCCTGGCGCTGGCCTATATGAACCGGGGCTCGGCGACCGGGCTGGCGGCCCAGCACGTCGAGGCCCAGATCAGCCTGTTCTGGTCGGTGTTCTGGATCAGCGCCGTCCTGTGGGGGCTGGTGGCGGTCAGTGCGGTGGCTTCCGTTCTGCTGATCGGGATTCCGTTCCTTCTGCTGTTCGGGCTTCTTTTGCTGCTGGTGTCGATCTGGTTCACGGTGAAAAGCGTTCTGGGTCTGATGGCCCTGCTGACCGACCGGCCGGCCTGAACTGATCCATTCGGGAGGAACCGCCGTGCCCGCCTTCAAAGACCACGCCGCCGATCGCCGCTTCCAGCAGATGTTCGCCGACGCGGACGGGACCGAGCATCCCGTCTGGGCCGAGTATGCGGTGCGCGGCCACGCCCGCGTCATCCTGCACGTCGAGGCGCACCCGGCCCTGCGCGGCTCGGGCGCGGCGGGCCGTTTCATGCAGGCCCTGGCCGAGCACGCCCGCGCCGAGGGGCTGACCCTGATCCCGCATTGCAGCTATGCGGTGGCGTGGCTGAAGCGCCATCCCGAGTACGAGGACGTGGTGGGGTCGTAGCGGCGCGCCTGCTGGATCCACGGGTCAAGCCCGAGGATGACGGCGTTGAAGGGAGGCGCGGCGCGAAGCGCACAGGCCGCGTCGGGTCGAGAAGGCGGAGCCTTCTGACCGCGGCCGATCAAAGATGACTTTTCGCCACGATGGCCTTCATGGTCTCGGCCTTGGCGGGCAGATCCTGGACCAGGCGGGCGGCCAGTTCGCGGGCGCCGACGGGATAGGCGTCGCCGCCGTCGGCGATCTCCTTGGCCATGTCGGCGGCCTTGCACAGGGCGGCTTCGAGGGCCTCGACCTGTTCGAGCGCCAGGGCGCGGGCTTCGGCCTGCAGGCGCTTGACCCGTTCGGCGGTGGTTTCGGGCGCGCGCATCAGGTCATAGACCTCGGCTTCCGGCGAGGAGACCACGCGCAGGGCGGCGCGGGCGTCGGATTCATTGCTGGACTTGGTCATCGAGTCTCTACTGAACGCACCATGCCGCATTGTCGCCGCAAGGTCGCATCCCATTTTGCGGCCAAGCTCGACGGCGCGCGGCCATGTTGCCTGTAAGCCTCATGAACAGGGCCTCATGAATCGGGGATGAAGGGCGGCGTCGCCCAGCGCACGCGACGCCGCTCGGCGATGGCCCACAGGTGATCGATGCGGCTGGCCAGCTCGCGTCGCAGCCGGCGCTCCTCGGCCGGATGCAGGGGGCGGTCGTCGTCATCGGGAACAGGCGGAGACGCAGCGGCGCGCGGCGGTCGGGGACGGGTCATGGGGGGCTTTCCTTGCTGAGGGCTGGGCGCGGGTCTTCTTTCTCCCCTTGCGGGAGAAGGAACACGGATGGCCGCCGCGCCTTTCGGCGGGCGGTGGGAGGGCTGGGCGGAGCGCCGGGCCGACGCCCGGAGTGTGATGTGTATTACCGTTTCGACGCCGACAGACGCTCCGCGCGGACGGGCTTCCACGAGCTCGGGGCAGGCGCCGGTTTTATCGGCTACCCCCGGCGCCCGCGGCGGGCGGGGGCCTGCTTGCGACAGGCCTCCCGGAACGGTCCGCGTAACCCCCGCGACCCTGGCCGGAACCTCTCTGACGGACGGGTCGAACGCCCCGTCGCTAGGCTCCGTCGGCTTCTTGTCTAGAGGCGGCCTACCGCCCTTCGGGCTACTTGAGGCCGCGAAAGCAGCCAGCGCCCGTTGGGTGGCAAGCCGGGCGTCGGCGCCGGCGTTCGCCCGCATCGCCGCCCTTCGCATCCTGGACCGCGCGGCGCGCTCCGCCCGACGCGCCGCTGGGCTCCCGCCCTCGACCGGCCGCCGCGAAGGACGCCGCACGGTCCAACAAGAACCCCGCTCCATCCGCTCCCGCCGCCCGCAAGGTCGCAGGCCTCACGAGCCCTCCATGCGACGGAACGAGGGCAGGGTGGCATGGCGGCGAGGTAGGGCGGGCTGAAAGGGGATGGCGGAGGGGGAAAGGCGGGAAATTGCTGCGGTTAGGGCGGGAAGGTAGGCGGGTTCGTCCTTGTCCCCTTGCGGGAGAAGGTGGCGGCCGAAGGCCGACGGATGAGGGGTTTCTCGACAGAGGACGAAGGCGATCGTCCATCCACAGCGAGACCCCTCATCCGACCTCGCTCCGCTCGGCCACCTTCTCCCGCAGGGGGAGAAGGGATTAGTCGCGCGTCAGCTTTTCATCGGCCGCCGCGATGATCGCCGCCAGCACCTCGTGGGGGCGGTTCTCGATCTGCGGGTTGGGGAAGCGCAGCACCTGAAATCCTTGACCGCGCAGCCAATCGTCGCGGGCGGCGTCCTCGGCGCGCGCATCGTGCTGCGGGCCGTCGGCCTCGACGATCAGGCGATGCCGCAGGCAGACGAAGTCGGCGACGTAGCGTCCGATCACGACCTGCCGTCGGAATTTCAGCCCCTCCAGCCGCCGGTCCCGCAGGATGGCCCACAGCCGCCGCTCATAGAGGGCGGGTTTGCGACGCATCGCCTTGGCGCGGGAGTGCAACCAGTCGTCCATAGGGCAACGTTATTCCTTCTCCCCTTGCGGGAGAAGGTGGCCCGCGCAGCGGGTCGGATGAGGGGTTTCTGGACGGTGATGAAGGCTGCGAAATCCACCCCGCAGCGAGACCCCTCATCCGTCAGCCTCCGGCTGCCACCTTCTCCGCAAGGGGAGAAGGGAAGGTTTACCGCCCCTTCCTGAACGCCTCCGCCTTCTCGGCCGCCGCCTCTTTCCGCCAACGTTTCGGCGCTGACTTGTCGACCTCTTCCCCCGCGCCCGTCAGCGCTTCGTTGGCGAATTCGAGGTCGAGGAGCTTCATCTTCTTGATCTCGTCGCGCAGGCGGGCGGCTTCCTCGAACTCGAGGTTGGCGGCGGCGTCGCGCATCCTGCCTTCCAGATCCTTGAGGGCGGCCTGGAAGTTGGAGCCGACGAAGGGCTTGGCCTCTTCGGCGACGCCGGGGCGGGTCAGGCGGTCCAGGTCGCGGGACTCATAGGGGCTCTCGAGGATCTCCTTGATGTCGCGCTTGACCGTCTCGGGCGTGATGCCGTGTTCGAGGTTGTAGGCCTGCTGCTTCTCGCGGCGGCGGTCGGTCTCGGCGATGGCGCGCTCCATCGAGCCGGTCATGCGGTCGGCGTAGAGGATGACGCGGCCGTCGACGTTGCGCGCCGCGCGGCCGATGGTCTGGATCAGGGAGGTTTCCGAGCGCAGGAAGCCCTCCTTGTCCGCGTCGAGGATGGCGACCAGGCCGCACTCGGGGATGTCGAGGCCCTCGCGCAGCAGGTTGATGCCGATCAGCACGTCGAATGAACCGAGGCGCAGGTCGCGCAGGATCTCGATGCGCTCCAGGGTGTCGACGTCGGAGTGCATGTAGCGGACGCGCACCCCCTGTTCATGCATGTATTCGGTCAGATCCTCGGCCATCTTCTTGGTCAGGGTGGTGACCAGGGAGCGGTAGCCGGCGCGGGCGGTGGCCTTCACCTCGTCGATGACGTCGTCGACCTGGTTGCGGGTGGCGCCGGAGACGGGGCGGATCTCGACCGGGGGGTCGATCAGGCCGGTGGGGCGGATGACCTGTTCGGTGAAGACGCCGCCGGTCTTGTCCAACTCCCAGGCGCCGGGGGTGGCCGAGACAAAGACGGTCTGGGGCCGCATGGCGTCCCATTCCTCGAACTTCCGCGGGCGGTTGTCGATGGCCGACGGCAGGCGGAAGCCGTACTCGGCCAGGGTCGACTTGCGGCGGTAGTCGCCGCGGAACATGGCGCCGATCTGGCCGACGGTGACGTGGCTCTCGTCCACGAACAGCAGGGCGTTGTCGGGGATGTATTCGAAGAAGGTGGGCGGCGGCTCGCCCGGCGCGCGGCCGGTCAGCCAGCGGCTGTAGTTCTCGATGCCGGCGCAGGAGCCGGTGGCCTCCATCATCTCGAGATCGAAGCGGGTGCGTTGTTCAAGGCGCTGGGCCTCCAGCAGCTTGCCGTTCTCGACCATCCAGTCGAGCGTCTCCTTCAACTCGGCCTTGATGCCGGTGATCGCCTGATTGAGCGTCGGGCGCGGGGTGACGTAGTGGCTGGCGGCGTAGACGGTGACCTCGTCCAGCGCATTGGTCTTCTTGCCGGTCAGGGGATCGAACTCGTCGATGGCCTCGATCTCGTCGCCGAACAGGCTGATGCGCCAGGCGCGGTCCTCCAGGTGGACGGGGAAGATCTCGAGGGTGTCGCCGCGCTTGCGGAACATGCCGCGCTCGAAGTGGACGTCGTTGCGCTTGTATTGCAGGGCGATCAGGTCGGCGCGCAGCTTGGCCTCGTCGATCTGGTCGCCGACCTTCAGGTTGAAGGTCATGGCGGTGTAGGTCTCGACCGAGCCGATGCCGTAGATGCAGCTGACCGAGGCGACGACGATGACGTCGTCCCGCTCCAGGATCGCGCGGGTGGCCGCGTGGCGCATCCGGTCGATCTGCTCGTTAATCGACGAGTCCTTCTCGATGTAGGTGTCGGTGCGCGGGACGTAGGCCTCGGGCTGGTAGTAGTCGTAGTAGCTGACGAAATACTCGACGGCGTTGTCGGGGAAGAAGGCTTTGAACTCGGAATAGAGCTGGGCCGCCAGCGTCTTGTTGTGGGCCAGGATCAGGGCCGGGCGCTGGGTCTGTTCGATCACCTTGGCCATGGTGAAGGTCTTGCCCGAGCCGGTGACGCCCAGCAGCACCTGTTCGCGATCGCCCTCGTTCGCCTGGGTCACCAGTTCGGCGATGGCCGAGGGCTGGTCGCCGGCGGGCTGGTATTTCGTCTCCAGCCGGAAGGGGATGCGCTTCTTGTTCGTCGGCCGGTCGGGGCGGTGAGGCACCCAGTCGGCGGGGGCGGCGGGCGCCTCCTCCGGCGTCAGGCGCGGGCCGTTCACGGGCGCGAACATCGGCGCGCGGCCGTGGTCGAAGGCGACCGGCGCCTCCTGCATCCCCGGATTGGGCGTGTGAACGGGCTTGGTCGGTTTCGCGGGAGAACGGGTCATGAACATCAAGGTAATGCGCGCGCATGTAGGGCGCTAGGCCCGGCGGGGGCGGGACGGGGCCAGAATCCGCCGGCGCGCCACCACAGGTTGAACTTACCTCCGCCATAGTCACGCTTGCGTGTCGCCGCAAATGAGGCGAATTCGACTTATTCAAAACATATTTGAGCAAAATGTGGTCGAAAAGGACGAAATAACGGTCCGAACTCGGCCTTTGCGCGTCAAAAATGCCTCATAATTTCTCCTAACAACGATTTTTTGAAAGAAATTGGTTGATGCTGTGACGACCCAGCCGTAGCCATTGCAACAGCCAAGAAGCGTAATGACGAACATTGGTTTTCAGCGTCGTTCACAGAACGACGTGATGTTCAGTAACGATTAACAGGTACACAGAGGCTTATGCGCACTCGTAAAGACTACCTGCTGGGCACGACGATGGCGGCTGGAGCCGCCGCACTGTCGATGGCCATGCTTATTCCGGGGACGGCGCTTGCTCAAAGCGCTTCGAATACTGACCAGGAAGCGACCCAGGTCGACGAAATCGTCGTCGTCGGCTCGCGTATCCGTCGCGACAACTATAACGCGCCTTCGCCCACGCAGGTTGTGACGCGCGAAGAAGCGACGCTGCAAGGCTTCGCTTCGACGACGGAAGCGCTGCAGAGCACGGCCGTCACGGGCGGTTCCGCCCAGATCAATAACTCTTACGGCGGCTACGTCACCAACGGCGGCCCCGGCGCCAACACCATCGGTCTGCGCGGCATGGGCCCGAGCCGCACCCTGGTGCTGCTGAACGGCCGTCGCGTCTCGCCCGCCGGTTCGCGCGGCTCGGTCGGCTCGGCCGACCTGAACGTGCTGCCGACCGCCATGATCGACCGCGTCGAAGTCCTGCGGGACGGCGCTTCGTCGGTCTACGGTTCGGACGCCGTGGCCGGCGTGGTCAACATCCAGACCCGCAAGAACGTTGAAGGCCTGGTCTTCGAAGCCCAGGGCAACCTGCCGCTGGAAGCCAACGGCAACGGCGGCTCGAGCCGCTTCTCGTTGACGGGCGGCGCACGTGGCGATCGTTGGCGCGCCGCAGGTTCGATCGAACGCTATGAGCGTGACGAACTGACTCTTCGCGATCGTGAGTTCACGCGTTGCCAGACCGACGGCTTCCTGAACAACAAAGACTACATTGACCCGATGACGGGCAAGTCGAAGTGCTACCCGATCACGGGCACGGGGTCGAACGGCTCGGCCATCAACTCGATCGGCACCAGCAACGCGACTGGGGTTGGCGCGATTGGAACGACGGCGACCACCTTCAACCGCTGGCGTCCGAATGCGGCCGTCACCACGGGCGTCGTCGGCTTTGAAGGCGTCGGCGGCACGGGCACGAATCTGAACGTTCGTGACACCTTCGACGACCGCATGCTGAATCGCTCGCTGATTTCGCCGGTCGAGATCAACACCATCTACGGTGAAGGCGGTTATCAACTGAACGCGCTCGGCAACGCCGAACTGTATGGCGAGTTCTTGATCAACCAGCGCAAGTCCTCGCAGACCGGCTATCGCCAGCTGGCGCTGGACTACGCCAAGGGCAGCCCGCTGATCCCGAGCAATCTGGCGTGGAGCACCATGTCCGCTTCGGATTTGGGACTGAGCAAGGGTCAAGCTGTCGGCGTGCGCGCCTTCATCGGCTTCGGTAACGACACCTCGACGCAGGAGCAGGTGTTCAACCGCAATGTCGTCGGCCTCAAGGGCGACCTGTTCATTCCGGAATGGCGCTATGACGTCGCGGCGAGCTACTCGCGGTCGCGTTCCGAGTACGTTAGCCAGCAGTTCCTGACGAACCGTCTGCGCGAAAGCCTGGATGTCGTAAGCAACGGCGCCGGCGGTTTCGTGTGCCGCGAGCTGGCTTCGAACCCGGGTTGCGTCGCCGCTCCGGCTCTGAACGGCGCGACTATCGGCGGCAAGCTGCCGAAGGAGTGGGTGGACTACGTCTTCCGTCCGGTCACGGGCATTACCGAATACAAGGAAACCATCATCAGCGCCGGCTTCGACGGCCCGCTGTTCAGCCTGCCTGCGGGCCAGGTGATGGGCTTCTTCGGCGCCGAGTACCGCAAGTCGGAAATCGACGACACGCCGGCTCTCGATTCCCAAAACAACAACACCTACAACTATTCGAGCTCGGCGATCACGCGCGGTTCGGACTCGGTGTGGGAAGTTTTCGGTGAAATCGAAGCGCCGCTGCTGCGTGACGCGCCCTTCGCCAAGGAACTGACGTTCAACGGCTCGTTCCGCTACACGGACTATGACTCGTACGGTGACGACACCACCTATAAGGCGGGCCTGGTCTATCGTCCGATCGATTGGGTGACGGTGCGCGCAACCTACGGCACCTCGTACCGCGCCCCGGCGCTGTTCGAGCAGTTCGTCGGCGCGTCCACGGGCTTCCAGTCCAGCAACTTCGATCGTTGCGACAGCCTGGCGAGCAAGGACAAAGCCACCGATCTGTACAAGAACTGCAAGATCGACGGTCTGGCCGACGACTTCCAGTCGACCAACGGCGTGACGGTGATCACGGCCGGCGGCGCGGATGCAGGCCTGGCTGCCGAAACCTCGACCAACATGACGATCGGCATGGTCCTTCAGCCGCCGCTGCCCTCGGGCTGGGGCGATCTGGCCTTCGCCGTCGACTATTACGAGATTGAAGTTAAGAACGGCGTGTCGCGCACTGGTGCGGGGGAAATCCTGGACCGCTGCTACAACTCTAGCCAAGCCGACTTCACGGCTCGCGCGGGCTTCTGCCGTCTGGTCGAGCGTGACCCGACCTCGAACAAGCTGACGGTGCACGACAGCTACGTGAACCTGGCTACGGACAATGTGAAGGGCCTGGATTACACGGTCCGCTATCGCAAGGACGTCGGCCCTGGCTCGATCCTGGCGAACCTGGCAGTTACCCAGTACACGGAAATCTCGAGCAAGCTGTTCGAGGAAGACCGCCTGGAAGACTACAAGGGCATGCTGAACAATCCTGAGTTCACTGGAACGGCGGATGTGTCCTATGCTTGGGATCAGTGGCGCGTTCGTTACGGTGTCGAGTGGATCCAAGGCATGGATAGCTACGATTACTACAAGGATCGTCCCGCCATGGTGAATTACGATCACCAGGTGCCGGATTACTGGCTGCACAACGCCTCGGTCCAGTACACTGCCGAGGGCTGGACGGCTACGGTCGGCGTTCGCAACCTGCTGAACGAAGACCCGCCGACGATTTCGTCGGGCTACTACAACCGGGTCGGCAACGCCCCGCTGTACTCGGGCTACGACTACCTGGGCCGGACGGCCTTCGTGAACCTCACGAAGTCCTTCTAAGGTCTGACCTGATTTCAGGTTGAGGAGAGGGCGGCGGACTTCGGTTCGCCGCCCTTTTTCATGGATCAATGCGGCTTATTGTTCAACGGGCGGATGGTCGTTCGAGAAGCTGTTTGAATATGGCGAAAATGTTGCACCTGTCTCCAAATCGGCAATCAATCGTCGTTATCTTGACGTAATTTGTTGCGGACACGACGCTGTTGAGCAGAAAAGCGCGTGCTGCGGACGAGGGGTCCTGCAGCGCTTAGGAAGAACAGAAATGCTCAGCAAGACGAAGCTGTTAGGCTCGACGCTGATCGCCGGGATGGCGATCGCTGGCGGCATGGCCCTCGCGCCGAACGCCGCCTACGCCCAGGAAGAACAGGTAAGCCAGGTCGATGAGATCGTGGTCACCGGCTCGCGCATCCGCCGCAGCCCGACCAACTCGCCCACGCCGCTTATCCAGATCGGCCAAGAGGAGCTGATGCAGTCGGGACAGGTCAACGTCATCGACTTCCTGGCCGATATCCCCGCTCTGTCGACTTCAGTCGTGCCGGAAGACACCACCGGCTCGAACCTGAATGACGGCGGTCTGTCGCTGCTGAGCCTGCGAGGCCTTGGGTCGGTACGCACGCTGACCCTGGTCGACGGCCGTCGCCATGTAGGCTCGACGCCTGGAGGTCTGTCGGTGGATGTCGACACCATTCCGCGTCTGCTGGTCGCCAACACCGAAGTGATCACCGGCGGCGCCGCCGCCGTTTACGGCGCGGACGCCGTTTCGGGCGTGGTCAACTTCGTTCTGCGCAAGGACTTCGACGGCCTGGAGATCGACGGGTCGATCGCCGAGGTCAACCAGGACCATCAGCTCAGCCAGCGCCTGTCGGTGCTGTGGGGCCAGAACCTTCTGAACGACCGACTGAACTATTACGTGTCAGGCGAGTATCAGCGTAGCGACGAGGTGCTGGACTCGGACGTCGACTGGCGACGTGAGTCGTGGGCCCTGATCGGCAACGACTCCGATCCGGCCTCGGCGCCTTCGGACGGCGTGCCGGACCAGATCCTGATTCGTAACGCCCGCACCTACATCCGCGGCACGAATTTCGGCGGCATGACCATACTGGCCACCGGCGTGAAGCCCAGTCCGGCCAGCGATCCGGATGTGCCGTTCGGCAGTTGCTCGGCGACGTCCTTCGCCGCCAACTGCTTCGCCTTGGCGCCCGCCAATCGTCTCGACAACGCCTATCTCTATGATGAGAACGGCGTTTCGCGGGGCGTGACTTTCGGCTCGATCCGTCAGGGCACGGGCATTAGCCGAGTCGTCAGCAACGGCGGCGAAGGCCAGCTATTGAACACCGAGCAGGGTCAGGCCAGCCGCCTGCCGGAGTCGACCAACTACCGCTTCCAGACGGGCCTGAACTTCGACATCACGAACAACATCCAGCTGTTCGCCGAAGCCAAGTATATCGAGGAAGAAACGTACGACGCCGGTCAGCGCGTCTTCCACGACTTCAACATCCGCCAGCTGTCGCCGAACACCATGGGCGCCATCACCGGCACCTCGGCCTTCGAGATCGGTCTGGACAACGCCTATCTGCCCGAAAACGTGCGCCAGGCGATCATGAACAACCGCCGCGAGGTCTACACCCCGGCCGGCGTCCTGACAAGCACGGGCGCTGACCGGAGCGCTCAGCACAAGCTGTACGGTCCGGCCCGAAACCAACTGAACAACCGCGACCTTCAGCGCTATGTCGTCGGCCTGCGCGGAGATCTGGGCGACTTCGGCTTCGTCAAGGACATCAACTGGGAAGCCGGCTACACCTACGGCGAAATGAATAACAAGAACCGCGAGCTGGGCGTGGACGTCGTTCGCTACCAGGCCGCCGTGGACGCCGTCGTCGATACCGGCGGTCTGGTCAACGGCCGAGCGGGCGAAGTCGTCTGCCGCGTGCAACTGCTGAAGGCTCAGGGCGTCGCCGTGCCGGACGCCGTGGTCGGCGGCAACACCTATTCGCGACAGGGCGCGGTCATTGATGATTGCGCGCCGATCCGCGTCTTCGGCCCGGGTGGTTTCAGCCAGGAAGCGCTTGACTATATTCAGGCCTCGGTCACGGTCACGGACCAGAACAAGCAGCACGACTTCTTGACCTATGCGTCGGGTAAGCTGTGGGACTTCTGGGGCGCAGGTCCGATCGGTGCGTCGATTGGTTATGAGTACCGCAAGGAGATCACCAGCGGCACGGGGCGAGATCGTGATCGCGCTGGTCGCTTCCTGTTCCTGAACTCGGGTCCGGACTTCCCGGAAGTGAGCTACGACACCAACGACATCTTCGCTGAAATCAGCATTCCGCTGCTGCGCGACTCTGTTCTTGGGCGTTCGGCTGAGATCAGCGGCGCCTATCGCTTCTCGGACTACTCGCACGTCGGCAAGCAGGATACGTACAGCGCCCAGTTCCAATGGCGTCCGGTCGATCAGTTCATGTTCCGCGCCACCACCGCGACCGCGATCCGCGTTCCGAACCTGGCCGAGACGCATGATCCCTACAGCCAGACCTTCGCAAACGGCTTCGTCGACCCCTGCAGCGCCACGGTCATCAACAATCTGGCCGATCGCTCCATCGCCACCAACCGTATCGCCAACTGCGGCGCTCTGGCCAAGGCTGCGGGGCTGGATCTGAGCTTTTCGGATCCGTCGGCCAGCAACGCCTACCTGCCCAACTACGGCAGCGGCTCGGTTTCCGGTTTGTCGGGCGGCAACCCCTTCCTGAAGCCTGAGACGTCGAAAAGCTACACCATCGGCGGCGTCTGGACCCCGGACTTCCTGCTGCCGAACCTACAGGTCGTAATGGACTACTACGACATCGAGATCAGCGATGCGATCGACTCGGTGTCGGCCCAGGATGCGGCCAACCAGTGCGTGAACGGCGACGCCGTGAACGGCGGCGCTTGCGCCACCCAGACCCGTGATCCCTCGACGTTCCTGGTCACGAGCTTCATTCAGGGCTCGCTGAACTATGCGGCGCTGACGGCCAAGGGCGTGGACTTCACGGTCTCCTACCGCACTGATCTGCCGGAGTTCTTCGGTCGTCAGTGGGGTGCGTTCAGCCATTCGATCCGCGGTAACTGGTTGATCGAGCAGCACGACTTCGTCAACATCGAGGATCCGACGGACGCGGACATCAACGAAGACACGGTTGGTGACCCGCGCGTGCGCTTCCTGTCGACCATGACTTGGGAGCCGACCTCGACCCTGGCCTTCACCTGGGCCTGGGACTGGCAGGCGAGCCAGGAAATCTTCGACGTCGACAACATGCGCTCCAATCCGGACCTGTATGCCACTTCGAAGTACCTGGAGACGGGCGACTTCTCTCAGCATGACTTCTCGGTCCGCTGGGCGGCGCGTGATAACCTGACGGTTCGCGCCGGCGTGGTGAACGCCTTCGACGCGGAGCCGGCGCGCTGGCTGGGCAATACGACCTCGGACAACTTCGATCTGTTCGGGCGTCGGTTCTTCCTGAGCTTCAACTATCGCCCGTTCTAAGACGGGTCAGATTTCAGGTTGAGGAGAGGGCGGCGGACTTCGGTTCGCCGCCCTCTCTGCTTTTGAAACGGCAGTTTCCGGGTTGTGCGAAGCAGGGCGGGTCGCCAAGGTCCGCAACCATGAGTGAGCTTCGCGACGTCTTCATCACCGGGACCGGCGCCGTTCTGCCCGGCGAGCGGATCGGCAATGATCGGATGGAGGACTTCATCGGCCGCATCGGCGGGCGGGCGTCCGCCGTCGGGCGCCGCGCCCTGCGCTGGAACGGGATCGAGGGGCGGCACTACGCCCTGGACGCCGAGGGCGAGCCGCTGCATTCCAACGCCTCCATGTGCGCGGACGCCGTGCGGGCGGCGCTGGATGGGGCGGGCTTAAGCCTCGGCGACCTTGAGCATCTGGGCGCGGCGGCGACGCAGGGGGACTATCTGGTGCCCGGCCACGCCAGCGCGGTTCAGGCCGAACTGGGCGCGGGGCCGCTGGAGGCGTTCAGCTATCAGTCGGTCTGCGCCAGCGCCCTGATGGCGGCCAAGGGGGCGTGGCTGAGCGTGCGCGCGGGCGAGGCGGACGTGGCAGCCGCCTGCGCCGGCGAGTTCTCTTCGCGCTGGTTCCGGCCGGCCTTCTATGAGGGCACCGCGCTGGTGGACGAGAAGGGCCGCGCGCGGATCGAGGCGGACTTCCTGCGCTTCACCCTGTCGGACGGGGCGGGCGCCGTGGTGATGGAGCCGAGGCCCAAGCCCGACGGCCTGAGCCTGAAGGTCGAATGGATCGACATGACGTCGCTGGCCGGGCGCTTCGATCCCTGCATGTGGGCCGGATCGACGCCTGAAGCGCGCGCCGACATGACCAGCGCCTGGAGCCATGCAGGCCCTGTGGCCGCTCATGCGGCGGGGGCGGTGGCCCTGTTGCAGGACTTTGACCTGCTGAAGATCGTCATTCGCGCCTGGATCGGCGTCTGGCTGGAGAAGGTGGACGCCGGGCGGATCGTGCCGGATCAGGTCGATCATCTGTTGTGCCACTACTCCGCGCGGTCGCTGCGCGAGGAGATCGTCGGCCTGCTGGAAAGCACTAAGGCCATGATCCCGGAGGAGAAGTGGTTCACGACCCTGCCGGACAGCGGCAATGTCGGCTCGGCCTCGATATGGGTCATGCTGGACGCCTTCCTGAAATCGGGACGCGGAAAGCGCGGAGACAAGGTGCTGTGCATCGTGCCCGAGAGCGGGCGGGCGATGATCGGCTTCATGATGCTGGAGATTGTGTGATGGCGGAACTTGAGGCCGAGGCGGCGGTGGCCGACACCCTACGGAAGCTGGCGGTGGTCTTCGCCGATTTCGAGCAGCGGCTGGAGGCCACGCCGCTGATCCGCAAGCTGACGCGGGGGCGGTTTGAACTGGCCGACTACCACGCCTTCCTGATCAATCTGCGCCAGCAGGTGAAGGACGGGGCGCTGTGGATGAGCCGGGCGGCGTCGAATATCGGCGAGGATCATCTGGAACTGCGTTCGACCCTGATGCGCCATGCGGTGACGGAGCATCGGGATTTCCGCCTGCTGGAGGCCGACTTTGTGGTGGCGGGCGGGGCGCTGGAGGACATCCAGTCGGCGCCGAAGAACGTGGGGTCCGAGGCCCTGTCAGCCTGGATGTTCCATGAGGCGTCCAAGCCCGATCCGTTCGGCCTGCTGGGCGCCATGTTCATTATCGAGGGGCTGGGCTCGATCAAGGCGCGGCCCTGGGGCCTGAAGGTGCAGGAGCGGCTGGCCCTGCCCGACGAGGCGGTGCGCTTCCTGCTGTATCACGGCGACAACGACGCCGAGCACATGAAGGAGTTCGAGGAGATGCTGGGCATGGTCCTGCCCGATCCCTTCATCGCCGAACGCATCGTCACGACCGCCAAAGTCACGGCCCGTCTCTACGCCCTGCAGATCGAGGAGATCGCGGCGTGAGATACTACAAGCCGGGGGAGGATCCGTTCGACCCCGCGCGGTTCGATCCCAAGGATCCCGATCCGTGGATGGCCCTCTATCTGGACCACAGCCTGCCGATCGACGACGGGGCCAAGCGCGATCTGTTGCTGGGCGCTCGGTCGCGGTCGCGGCGCTGGCTGTTCCCGGTGGCGCGGCCGCTGGTGTTCCTGTTCTTCTGTCTGGTGAAGGTGCTGCGGGTCATTTCGCCCAAGCATCCGAACCTGAATGGCCTGCTGCACAAGACCATCCACTGGGGGTTGCGGACTTTCGCCACGCCCGAGGCCAACCGGGTGATCCTGCGCCACTTCCACGTCGGGTCCGAGCTGACCGCCTTCGTGCGCGAGAACGCGGGGGTGGGCGACAAGGTGACCAAATGGCCGCTGACGCCGACGCGGTTGAAGGACATCGAGCCGGACCTGTTCCTTCAGCACGACCTGAACATCTTCAACTTCGTCATCGAGATGAACGCCGTCCTGCGCGCCGAGGGGCGGGAGCTGATGCCGCCCGAGCGCATCGACTTCTCCATGATCTCGGACGAATTCCCGCCGTTCGAGGAGTTTCCGCGCAAATGGCACAACTTCGTCGACGTGCAGACGGCGGTGGAGTTCTACACCCCGATCTATGCGCTGATGCTGCCGAGAGACGACTTCGTGCGGGCGTCCAGTTCGCTGCAACTGGACGAGGTGATGGCCATCTATATCGCTCGCATCCTGGGCACGAGCTACCACATGGCCTTCGTCAAGAACGGCCATCCGCTGGTGGCGCTGTCGACGCTGCAGGCGGGCTATCGGCTGATGATGCACGGGCTGGATTCAGAGGCCATGCACGGCTGGCTGCGGGTGATGAAGGCGCGCCAGGCGGCGGGCCTGCCGCTGGACCCGGCCAACTCGGGCGCGCCGAATTAAAAGCCCTCCCCTCGGCAGGGGAGGGCGTTCGCGCCTACGCCCGGCTGATCGCCTCGGCGATTTCCTCGGCGGGGCGGCCGGCCAGATCCTTGGCGATCTCGCCGACCAGTCGCTGCTCCAGCGTCTTGTGCCAATGCTTGCGCAGCTGGCCCAGGGTCTTGGGCGCCGCCACGACGGCCAGGGCCTCGATCTTGTTGGTCAGGGCCATGTGGTTCAGCGCCTCGGCCACGCCCATGGCGAAGCCGTCCTCGGCCTGGGTATCGTTGTCGGGGTTGGCGTCGCTGGATCGGCGGCCCGGCGCGCCGGACAGGCGTTCGGGGATCTCGGGCGTCGCCATCGGCTTGAGCTGGATGTCGAGGTTGTGGCCGGTGTTGCGGAACAGGCTCAGCTTCTCGCCGTCGGCGACGGCGACCAGGGCCCCGTTGGGCAGGTTCATCATCAGACTCCCGAAATGAGCGCCGAAAGGGAGGGCGCTGTCAGTCTAGCGCAAACGCCCCTTGCACCGTTCCCTCCTGCGACGCTTCGTGCGCCAGCAGCCACCGCTTGCGCTCCAGCCCGCCCGCATAGCCGGTCAGGGTTCCATCAGCCCCGACGACCCGGTGGCAGGGTACGATGACGCCGATCGGATTGGCGCCGTTGGCCAGGCCCACGGCCCGCACGGCGGCGGGCTTGCCGATGGCGTGGGCCAATTGGCCGTAGCTCCAGGTCCGGCCCGCCGGAATGGTCCGCAGCGCCGCCCAGACCGTGCGCTGGAACTCCGTGCCGCCCGTCTTCACGGCGAGGCCGTCCAACGCCGTCAGATCGCCGTCGAAATAGGCGATAATGGCGCTCCGCACGGCTTCGGGCGCCCGCCCCGGCGTCAGCCGCGCCTCGCCATAGTGGCGGGCCAGCAGCTTCATCATCCGCGCCTCATAGTCGGTGAAGTCGAAGGCGCGCACGACGCCGTCCGCGTCCGTGACCAGCAGCACCTCGCCGACCGGCGTGGCGATGCGGTCCAGGGTGAAGGCTTCAGGCTGCGTCTTTTTCATCGTCATTCTCCATGATCATCATGCCGTCGATCCCCGCCTCGCGCAGGTGCAGCACGCCATAGGCCCGCCAGGGCCGCCATTGCTCGGCCCGCCCCGCCAGCCGCTCGTCTTCCAGCCGGTCGCTGGCCATGTCGGACGCCTCGTCGCTCCATACGCCCGGCAGACGCAGCCCCGGCCGCGCCTTCACCAGCGGGGCCAGCACAGGGTCCGCCGACAGATCGCGCCGGATCGCCTCGGGGTCGGCCGACAGGTCGAACAGCCGCCGCACCCGCGCCAGCACCCCCGGCAGGGCCTTCAGATCGTCCAGCGCCGCCGTCACCGCCAGCCGGTTTTCCGCCTCGAACCGGGCCGAGACCTCGCCCGCCGCCCCGTCCGCCGCCGGGGCCAGAACGCGGCGCCAGACCCCGCCCTCGACCGTCTCGCCGTTCGCCTTCAACGCCGCCAGCATGGCCTCGACCTCATAGGGCGGACGATAGGGCAGGCTCAGCCGCACGCCCCCATTCCAAGGCCGCTCGGCCCGCGCCCGCAGCGCCGACGGCGGCCGCCCATACAGGGCCTGAAACGTCTCGTTGAAGCGCCGCACGCTGCCGAAGCCGGACGCCATGGCGACCTCGGCCATCGGCAGATCGGTCTGGTGGATCAGGGCCTTGGCCAGCAGGACGCGGCGCGTCTGGGCCACGCTGACCGGGGCGGCGCCCAGATGCTGGCGAAACAGACGGCGCAGGTGCCGCTCGCCCACGCCCAGACGGGCGGCCAGGGCGTCGACGTCGCCTTCATCGAGCGCGCCCGCCTCGATCAGGTTCAGAGCCCGGCTGACGGTGTTGGACGTCCCGCGCCAGGCGCCCATGTCGGGCGCGGTCTCCGGCCGACAGCGCAGGCAGGCGCGAAAGCCCGCCTCCTCGGCCGCCGCCGCACTGGCGACGAAGCGCATGTTCTCGCGCTTGGGCGTCCGCGCCGGACAGACCGGGCGACAATAGATTCCGGTGGACTTCACACAGGTGAAGAAGCGCCCGTCGAAGCGCGGGTCGCGCGTCAGGACGGCCCGATAGCAGGCCTCCTGATCCAGCATGTCGCGGGCGTTTTCCATACCCGCAACATGCGCTCGCCGCGCCGCCCTGTCTCGCGGTTTTCGGACATGACGGCGCCGCAGCTCAACGGCTCACCCCTCGCGCGTCGTCGCAAGCCGCCAGACATAGGTCGCGATATTGACGACCAAGCTGATCGCCATCACCGCGAACACCCAGGTCAACACCGTACCCAGCGTCAGGGCCGTGCCATCCAGGTCACGACCGGCCTCGCTCACCGCGCGCAGGGCGTCCAGATTGATGTTCGTCGCCCCGCCCTCGACGCGGGCGCTCGCCGCGCCCTGGGTCAGGGTGAGCCACCAGCCCGCATTGAACAGCCGCCACAGCACCCACAGCGCCGCGCCCGCCAGCGGGATCTTCAGCAGCCAGGTCAACCGCCCTTCGCGCCCGCGGATCAGGCTGACCGCGTCCACCGCCATGCCGCCGACGGCCAGGGCCAGGATGGGGCCGTAGAGGGCCGCCCACACCGGCGCCGCCTCGATCCCCACCGCGCCGCTTCGCAAGGAGAACTCGCCCAGGCCCGGAAAGCGGATCACGCCGATCCACCACATCACGAAGACGCCCCCGACAATCAGGGAGGCCAGCGCCTCCAGTCCCGGCTTGTCGTTCGCCGTCACGCCCCAGACGCGCGCGCCCTTCGGCAACCATTCGGCCTTGGCCTTCTCAGACCCCGACAGGGACGCGCCCCATTTCGCCGGATCCGCCAGACCGAAGGCCGACAGGTCGCGCACCCGCCATTTGGTCAGCCACTTCGGCTTGACGTCGTAATGCTCCATGATCGCCCCGGCCAGCGTCAGCGCCCCCAGCAGGGTCAGCCCTCCGGAGAAGAAGCCGTGGAAGGCCTGGCTGATCGCCCGCCCGAAATCGGCCGGCGCGCCCAGCACGCTGATCAGCAGCCCCAGCGCCTGAACCGCCGCAATGACGATCAGCCCGGCCTTGGCCCCGAACAGCCAATAGGGGAACAGCTCCGGGCCGATCAGGCTGTCCGGCCCCTTGCGATAGCGGGCGGCGACGATCAGCGGGTGGCCGATCTCGTGCAGGATCGCCTCCTTCTCCTCGTCGTTCAGCGCCCGGCCCAGCTCCTCCTCGCGCGCCTCGACGCGGCTCAGGATCAGGTCGCGCAGTTCAGCGACGATGTCCTCGCGGTCCTCGGTCGGCAGCTGCGCGGCCACGGCCTCCAGATAGCGTTCGATGATGTCCATCGCGCCCACTCCCATCCCTTTTAGAGAATCCGTTCCAGCGAGGCGTTGATGCCGCGCCATTCCTCGGTCAGGGCGGCCAGCATGGCCTCGCCCCCCGGCGACAGGACGTAGAAACGCTTCTTTCGCTTCTCCTCCTCGCGCCATTCGCTGGTCAGCAGCCCCTGCCCCTCCAGCCGCCGCAGCAGGGGGTAGAGGGTGGATTCCTCCATCTCCAGCCCGTCCGCCGCCAGCGCCTGCCGCAGGGTGTAGCCGTAGCGTTCGGTCCGCAGGCAGGCGAGCACCGCCAGGACCAGCGTCCCGCGCCGCAGCTCCAGCCGCATCGTCTCGAACAGTTCTCGATCCACGTCGCCGCCTCACCTGCTGCCACATAGTGTGTGACACACAGTGTATGAAGCATACTGTACGAGACTGTCAACGACCTTCGCTATCTGACATCAGCGCATGATCGCCCGCAGAGGCGGTCATCGGCGCCTAGAGATGTGAAAAGCGCCCGCCCTCGTCGGCGTCGACGACAATCGACAGGGAGACGTGCCGGGGCCGCGTCACGGCGAACAGCACCGCCTCCACAATGTCCCGATTGGTGGCGCGCTCGCCCTTGCGGCGCTCGGACGCAGTCTCCCACGCCTCTGCGCCCGGCTCGACGTCATCGAGATAGGGCGGGTGAACGACGAGGGATCGCACCGGCGTCCCGGCCAGCATCTGGGCGAAGCCTTCAGCAAGGGCGGCCTGCGCGCGCTTGGCGGCGTAAAAGGGCAAGGACGCGGTCTGGATCGCCGCGCCGGGCAGGCCGCTGATCGACCCGATGGTCACGATGTCCGGGCGGCTCGATCCGCGCAGCAGGGGCATCAGCCCCTGCGTCAGAAGGAAGGTTCCTGAGACGGCGGCGTTCACCACGCCGAGCACCTCTTCGGCACGATGGTCCTCCGCGCTCCCTTCGAGCCACATCGCCCCGTTGTTGATCAGGATGTCGACGACCTCGTGCTCGGCCTTCAGTTGCGCCACGGCCCGCGCCACGCTGGCGGCGTCGCCGAGATCGAGTTCAACGACAGTCGCCTGAAAACCCGTGCGCTCCAGAATGGTCGAGGCGACGCCCTCGAGCGCCTCGCGACGGCGGCCGCACAAGATCGGCCGGCACCCCGCTTCGGCCAGACTGATGGCCAGGGCTGCGCCCAAGCCTCTGCCCGCGCCGGAAACGACGACCACGGAGCCTTCGAGGTTCTGCAGGGAAATCATGGAGGAAACACGCGCTTGCGACGGGAGATCACGCCCATAGGCCGGATAACGGCTTCAACCCATTCGTCATAAGGGCGCACCTGTTATCGGCGGAGAGAAGGTCGCTCGGCGATTGCGCCGCGCCTGCGCTTACCGCTGAGTTCTGGCTTAAAAGCGGAAGAAATGACGGCGCGACGCCGCTTCCCTTCCCCTCGGCTCCACGGTTAAGGTCGGCGTTCCGTAGGGGGAGTATTCTCATGCCGTATCGTCGCCGCGTCGCCTGTTCTCTGCTGGCGCTCAGCCTGGCCCTGGGCGCCGCGCCCGCCCTGGCGCAACAGAATCCGCCCGAACTTCTGGCCGTCGTCGGCCACGACAGCGGCGAGCGCATCACCCGCTCGGCCGACGTGCGCCGCTATTTCGAGGCGCTGCGAACCGCCAATCCCGACCGCATGGTCATGGGCGACTACGCCCAGTCGTGGGAAGGCCGCCCCCTGTTCTGGGCCGCCGTCGGCTCGCCGCGCAACATCGCCCGGCTAGACGCCATCAAGGCCGCGACCAACGCCCTGGCCGATCCGCGCAAGACCTCGCCCGAGCAGGCCCGCGCCCTGATCAACGACACCCCGGCCATCGTCTGGATGGCCTATTCCGTCCACGGCAATGAGATCAGCCCCGCCGACGCCGCCCTGATCGCCGCGCGCCGCCTGACCGACGGCCTCGACGCCGAGGCGCAGGGCTGGCTGGAGAACGTCGTGGTCGTCTTCGTCCCGACCCAGAACCCCGACGGGCGCGAGCGCTTCATCAACAGCTTCGAGGCGGGCCTCGGCGCCCAGCCCAACGGCGATCCCCTGTCGGCCGAGCGGGCCGAGCCGTGGCCGTCCGGCCGCTTCAACCACAATCTGTTCGACCTGAACCGCGACTGGTTCATCCAGTCCCAGCCGGAGACGCAAGGCCACTCGGCCCTGATCCGCGAATGGCGCCCGCAGGTGGTGGTCGATTCCCACGAGATGGGCACCGACTCCAGCTTCTTCTTCCCGCCCGAAGCCCAGCCGCTGAACCCCTGGATCTATCCGCCGATCCTGGACGCGCGCGAGCGCTTCGGCCGCAACACCGCCGGACGCTTCGACCAGGCCGGGCTGGACTATTTCACGCGTGAGACCTTCGACGCCTTCTATCCCGGCTACGGCGACGGCTGGCCCGCCTATTTCGGCGCCGTCTCCATGACCTATGAGCAGGGCTCGTCGCGCGGTCTGCTGGCGCGTCGCTCGTCGGGCGAGATGCTGACCTACGCCGACACGGTCAAGGGCCATCTGACCGCCACCCTGTCGACCATCGAGACCGCCGCCCGCGACCGCGAGAAGCTGCTCAGCGACTTCTACGCCTTCCACCGCGACGGGATTGCGGGCGGACGCGGCGCCTATGTCCTGTCGCGCTCCGCCGCCGCCGACCCGGCCGCCGCCGACAAGCTGGCGGGCCTGCTGGTGCGTTCGGGGCTGGAGGTCGGGCGCGCCACCGCATCCTTCTCCGCCTGCGGCCAGACCTATCAGGCGGGCGACTACGTGGTGAACCTGTCCCAGCCCCAGCGCCGCATGGCCGAGACTCTGCTGGCCAAGGACGTGCCGCTGGACCCCAAATTCCTGGCCGAACAGGAGGCCCGCCGCGCGCGCGGCCTGGGCGATGAGATCTACGACCTGACCGGCTGGTCCCTGCCGCTTCTGTTCAATGTGCCGAGCCAGCGCTGCACCGGCGCTCCGTCAGTGCAGACGGCCGCCGTCGGCCCCGAACTGATCCGCCCCGCCGCCGTGGCGTCCGGCGACGCGGCCTACGGCTACGCCATCCATCCGGGCACGGCGGGGATGCGCTTCCTGACCGCCGCCCTGACGGACAAGCTGCCGGTCCGCTCGGTCGAGGAGCCCTTCACCCTGGACGGCCGCGCCTATCCGGGCGGAACCTTCATCGTGCCGCGCGCCGGTTCGCCCGATGATCTGGACGAGCAGGTCCGCCGTCTGGCCGCCGGCAGCGGCGCCCGGGTGACCCCTCTGGCCACATCCTGGGTCTCCAGCGGCCCCAGCATCGGCTCGGACCGCGCCTCCGTCATCACCGGCCCGCGCGTCGCCATGGCCTGGGACGACCCGACCGAGCCGGAATCGGCCGGCTCCATCCGCCATGTGCTGGAGCGTGAATACGGCTGGCCCGTCACGGCCGTCCGCACCCGCCGCCTGGCGAACGCCGACCTGTCCCGCTACCAGGTGCTGATCCTGCCGTCGGGCGGAAACTATGAGCAGATCCTCGGCGAGAGCGGCGTCGCCAACCTGCGCGCCTGGGTCCAGGCGGGCGGCGTCCTGATCGGCGTCGGCTCGGCCAGCCGCCTGCTGACCGACCCCGATTCCAAGCTGCTGGAAAGCCGCCGCGAAAGCGCCGTCTCCGGCGACGGCGACAAGGACAAGAAGGACGGCGGCAGCGAGATCGCCACCGACGCCGAATACATGGCCCTGACCGGCCACCACGGCGGCGCGCCCGATCCGGTCGCCGGCGTCCTGGCCAGCGCCGTGGTCGACAACGAACACTGGCTGGGCGCGGGCGTCGCCCCGACCCTCAGCGTCATGGTGCGCGGCTCGGACATCTATGCGCCGCTGGCCCGCGACCAGGGGACCAACGTCGTGCGCCTGGCCGGACCGGACCAGGTGCTGGCGTCCGGCCAGCTGTGGGCCGAAAACCGCCGCCAGCTGGCCTACAAGCCCGTCGCCATGGCCTCCGAAGTCGGTCGCGGCCAGGTCGTCGCCTTCACCCAGGACGTAACCATGCGCGCCTTCCTGGAAGGGCTGAAGCCCCTGTTCCTGAACGCCGTCTTCCGCGGCCCGGCGCATACCTCGGGGACGAAGGGGAACTGACATCCCTTCTCCCCTTGTGGGAGAAGGTGGACGGCGAAGCCGGACGGATGAGGGGTCTGTTGGAGGTTTGACGAGAGGCCGAGGCTGAGGTCTCGCAACCCCTCATCCGACCTCACTCCGTTCGGCCACCTTCTCCCACAAGGGGAGAAGGAACAGCACACCGGCTTTGACAACCCGCGCCCGCACAGGCTTTGCTGCATCCGCCAGCAGGGGAGCTGACCACGCATGACCATCCACACGCCGCGCCCGCCCGCCGACGACGGCGACTGGACTCTGCTGCAAAGCCGGATCGACCGCAGCTTCTGGCAGTGGGATCGCCGCCGCGAGCCGGACGCGCCCGTCCTCAGCCGCTTCGTCATCCTTCGCCCGCCCGAACGCCTCGACTACGACACCTTCGACGAGGCCGAAGCCATGTTCGAAGCGATGGAGGAGTGAGCCGCGCCGCCCTCGCCATCATGCAGCCAGTCATTGAGCCCTTGTCGCCAGCGCCGGAGCGTCGCCCACCGCGTTCACAGTCGGCATCACGACTTCAGCCTCACATTCAGCCTCGATAATCCTGCTTTCGGAAGTGCGGTAACGCACCGGCTGACCCGCCCCGCAGCGCGCCTGCACAGCATGGAACATGGCTTCCGCTTCGGCCATCGGATCATGATCTTCAACGGCGGCGATCTTAGGGCTCCCTGACAGGACGCCGCATCGCTCACCCGTATCCAGTTGCAGTCCGTCCGTGTTTTCGAAGAAGCCGAGCGAGCCGGTGCAGTGCTGTCTGGCCACAGGCCACAGAGCGGCCCTGCGATAGTCCTCCGGGCCAGGCTTGTCCTCAAATGTCACGCCAAGAGCAGTCAACCTCGCTTCAATCTCGGCCCAGCGCTCTGCCCCCGGTCCGTCCATCAGCACAGTGATCGCACTGTCAGGACGCAACCGGGCGCGGAAATCAGCCACGCCATAGCCGTCGTCGCCGCGCCCGGCGTCCAGCATATCCTTCCACAGATCAAAGACATCGCGTCGTCCGCTAGACGCTTGGCGCTCCTCCAGATCAGCCAGCCACTGCACCACCACGCCGCAGTCATAGATGGCCTGTCCCTTGCGCAATCGCGCGGGGTCATAGTCATCGTCGCCAAGCATGGACCGACAATTCCTCAGCCGCGCGTTCAGGGCTGTGTGCGCCTGCCCCTCATCGACCACGCCGCTGGAGACGGCGGCGACCAGGGCGGCGTACTCGGCCATGCCTTCGTGCAGCCAGGGCGCCGAGCCGCTGTCCTTCATCTTCATCCCGTTGCCGTTCCACAGGTGAAAGGACTCGTGCCAGACGAAGGTGCCCAGCGGCACCGCCACATCGGGCGGCGGCGACGCCCACATGTCGCCGTGGAAACGCAGGGAGATCAGGCCCGTATCGGTCACGTCGCCGCGAAACCCGGTCGGACCGGGACTATCGGTCGAGATGATCAGCGTCGGCTCATTGGGCAAGACATCGCCCAACCGCGCAGTATAGAATTTCTGAGCGGCGAAAAATCCGTCTCGGAGCAGCGTCGTCAAGGCGGGCGGGGCCGAGGGACTTGTCACCACCGCCACGCCGTCGCGGCGCATCAGCGCCTTCTGTGGCCCCAGATAGAGGTAGCCCTTCACCGCTTCGGTCGTCGACACGGCGACCTCGCCAGCGGCCAACTGCGCCGTCAGTTCGGCGTCCATGTCCTTCAGAGTCAGGGCCGGGCCAAAGAGGACGTGGCCTTCCCCCGCCTTCGACAGGCTCATGTAGATACGGTCCACCTCGGCCTTGTCCGGCGTGATCAAAATCTCGAAGGTCTGGAAGGGCGCCTCGCCTTCAACCGCGCCGTCGGCCAGCGTCAGGCCCGGCGACGTCATCGTCCAGGTGTCGCGAATGACAGCTGTGGTCAAAAACGCCACGCGCGTCGTCGGCTCGGCCAGGCGCCAGGTCACGGCCACCCCGCCGGGCGCCGAGCGCGCCTCGACCGTCGCCGCCTGCTGGGCCTGGGCGGGCGCCGCGACGCCGCAGGTCATGGCTGCGGCCGTCGCCATTGCAGCGGCTGCGCGCAGAATCGTCTTGCTCATGGTCACTCCCCGTACGCCCCTGAGAAGAGCTTGGCCTCGGCGCGTCCGCTCCGTCAACCAGCGTTCGGCTTACACTCCCGATCACCGTCAGAACCGCCGCGAACTGTTGCCTCGCTGGAGACCCCGCCCTGGCGAAGGCCAGACAGCAACGGATTTTGACAACCCTCCTGACACAGGCTTTGGTACGCGGATCACTGTCCACACGCGGTCCGTCTTCGAAGCGATGGAGGAGTAAACTCATTCGCCGCTCTTCCCTGCTCGCCGTCCCCCTTCTTCTGCTCGGCGCCTGCGTCTCCAGCGTCGGCGGGCTTTCCGCCCAATGGCGGCAAAATGGGCCGCCTGTCGTCACGGCGCCCGGCGGGCCCTGTCCCGCGTTGGAAGGAACCTACTGGTCGGATGGCCATGAACGGACGGCCGCGGCCGGCCCAGCCGTCCTTCAGCATGTTCTCGGACATGACCTGGGCCTGACGGAGCTCCTGCCCACGAACGGCCCGCCGGACACGACCACGGCCTTTTCGCGCGAAGGCGATGAGTGGCGCGTGTGGGATCTTCATGGCGAAGTCCGGCTCGCGATCAACGGAGAGCCGTCGTCGCTGGACCGGAACTGGTCGGCGCACGGCTCACGCGTCGCCGGATGTGCCGGCGGGCGTCTGTGGATCGGTCTCAGCAGCGTCCGCACGCAGTATGAAAGCATGACCCAGACGCGCGCCCTGGGCGTTCTGTCGCCCGGCCCGGACGGCAGTCTGCTGATCGAGGTGCGAACGGAGCGCCGCCACTACGGCCTGCTGCCCTGGCCGTCGGTCCAGCGTCGGTCGACGCGCTACAGCTTCGCTCCAGCCACCGCCCCCCGCGCCGTATCCTAGACGTCTTCGCCCTGGACCTCTCCGCCTTGGACGATGCGGACCACGGCCAGGTCGGCCGTGACGTTGCCCAAGGTGCGGAAGATGTCGGGCACGACCTCGACCGCCAGCAACAGGGGCAGCAGCTCCAGCGGCACGCCCATGGCGATGCAGATCGGGGCGATGGAGGCGAAGAAGCTGGCCTGCCCCGGCAAGCCCACCGTGCCGATCGAGATCAGCACCGCCGTCAGCATGGCGGCGAACAACTGGCCCGCCGAAGGCTCCAGCCCGAACAGATGGGCGCAATAGATGGCCACGCCCAGATTGGCGACCGGGCTGGTGATGCGGAACACCGCCACCGCCAGCGGCAGGACCAGGCCCGCCGTCGCCCGCCTGACGCCCAATTCGTCGACCGCCCGCTCGACCATGACCGGCAGGCTGGCCAGCGACGACTGGGTGGAGAAGGCCACCACCTGCGCCGGGGCCGCCGCCCGAGCGAACCGGCCCAGCGACACCCGCCCGAAGATGACGGCCAGCGGATAGAAGATCAGGCCGATGCCGATGCAGGCGATGGAGATCAGCGCCACATAGTGCAGCAACACCCCCGCCGCGCTGGCCCCCGCCGTCAGCCCCACCCCGACCGACAGGGCGAAGACGCCCAGCGGCGCCGCCTTCAGCACCCAGCGGACGATGACGATCATCGTCTCGCCCACCGCCTCGAAGAAGGTGATCAGCGGAACTCGCAGCCGCTCCGGCAGGCCCGACGCCGCAAAGCCGAAGAAGACGGCGAACACCACCATGCCCAGGATGGCGTCCTCGGCCGCCGCGCGGATCGGGTTGGACGGGGCGATGGTCTTGACGAATTCGCTGAACGGCGCGCCCGCGCCCAGGCCCTCGGCGCCCTCCGGCTTGATGGCCAGCAGCAGGCGCGCCCCTTCCGGGTCGATGGGCCAGACGGCGTGCAGTCCATAGGCCGCCGCGACGGCATAGATGGTCGCGAAGACGATCAGCCCCCCGAACCACGACACCGCCCTCAGCGCCAGCCGCCCGGTCCGCGCCGCATCGGCGATGGAGGCGATGCCCGTCACCAGCAGGCTGAACACCAGCGGAATGATCGTCATCCTCAGCGCATTCAGCCACAGCTGGCCCAGCGCCTGAATGAAGTCCGCCGTGACATGGCCGCCCGGCAGCCCCCACGCCTGCGCCGCCGCGCCCGCCAGCAGGCCCAGCACAAGCGACAGTAGCACCATCGTGCTGAGAGAGGTCAGAAAGGAGCGCGCCGATTTCATGACCGCCACGCTAGCAGCCGCCGCGCCGCGCGCTAGCGTAAACATTCGCCGCCGCCTTCCCATTGGCGGACGGGGAGGGGACCATGGTTTGGGGGGGTATAAGGAGCGACGGGGCTGACTAGAGAGGAGAGTCGTTGCGCCGCCTTGTGCTCTACCGTCGAGAAGAAGGTCTTTTCTACGTCGCTCCGTCCAGAAACAGGCGGCAGGCCGGGTTGTCGGTCTCGTCGACGTAGGGGTAGCCCAGTTCGTCCAGCGCCGCGCTGAGGGCCGCCTGTTGATCCGGCGGGACGCTGACCCCCGCCAGCACCCGGCCCGCGTCGTCGCCGTGGTTGCGATAGTGGAACAGGGTCAGGGCCCAGGCGGGCTGCAGGCTGTTGAGGAAGCGCAGGAAGGCGCCCGGCCGCTCGGGGAATTCGAAGCGCAGCAGACGCTCGTGCGGCAGGCCGATGGTGCGCCCGCCGACCATGTGGCGCACGTGCAGCTTGGCGGTCTCATTGTCGCTCATGTCGACGACGGAATAGCCGTCGGCGGTCAGATGGCGCAGCAGGCTTTCGCGCTCGGCGGCGCCGTTGCGCAGGGCCACGCCGACGAAGATCTGGGCCGCGCCGTCGCCGGACCAGCGGTAGTTGAACTCCGTGATCGAGCGGCCGTCGAGGCTGCGCAGGAAGCGGTGATAGTCCTCGCGCCGGTCGGGCATGGAGACGGCGAACAAGGCCTCGGCGCCCTCGCCGATCTCGGCCCGCTCGGCGACGTGGCGCAGGCGGTCGAAGTTGACGTTGGCGCCCGAGTTGATCGCCACCAACGCTCCCGATCCGGGATGGCGCGCGGCCCAGGCCTTGAGCCCGGCTAGGGCCACGGCGCCCGACGGCTCGGCCACGGCGCGCACGTCGTCGAAGATGTCCTTGACTGCCGCGCAGATGGCGTCGGCGTCCACCAGCACGATCTCGTCCAGCAGGTCGCGGCACAGGCGGAAGGTCTCGGACCCGGCGCGGCGCACCGCCACCCCGTCGGCGAACAGGCCGACCTGATCCAGATCGACCACGCGCCCGGCCTCGATGGCGCTCTTCATCGTCGGGGCCTCGGCGGGTTCGACGCCGATCAGCCGCGTCTCGGGCCGCAGGAAACGGACGATGGCCGCCACCCCCGCCGCCAGCCCGCCGCCGCCGATGGGGATGAAGACGGCGTCTATCGGGTCAGGGTGCTGGCGCAGGATCTCCAGCCCGACCGTGCCCTGTCCCGCGATGACGTCGGGGTCGTCGAAGGGGTGGACGAAGGTCGCGCCGGTCTGTTTCTCCAGCGCGCGGGCATGGGCGTAGGCGTCGTCGAAGCTTTCGCCGTGCAGCACCACCTGGCCGCCCAGACCCTGGACCGCCGCCACCTTGATGCCGGGCGTGGTGGTCGGCATGACGATGGTCGCCGCCGCGCCGCGTTTGGCCGCCGCCAGCGCGACCCCCTGCGCGTGATTGCCCGCCGAGGCGCAGATGACGCCGCGCGCCAGCTCGGCCTCGCTCAGGGCCGCGATCCGGTTGTAGGCGCCCCGGATCTTGAACGAGAAGACCGGCTGCAGATCCTCGCGTTTCAGCAGGGCGGGGCGCCCGATCCGCGCCGACAGCCGCTTCAGCGGATCGAGCGGGGTCTCTTCGGCCACGTCATAGACGCGGGCGGTCAGGATGCGGCGGACGGTGTCTTGCACGATGATCTCGGTCAGGCGGCGCAGGGGAGGATGAAGCGTGTCCCGGTCTAGGCGATGCTGCGGCGCATGAGAACGAAAATTGCGCATTTGTCCTTCTCTCCTTGCGGGAGAAGGCGTCGGATGAGGGGATTCGCGACCTGTCCGATCGGATATTGCCCAAATGGAAGGTGCGGAGAGACCCCTCATCCGTCTCGCTGCGCGAGCCACCTTCTCCCGCAAGGGGAGAAGGAAGGTTGGGGTCTTGCGATGTAACCCATAGGTGATATGTAACCTGTAGGTGTCATGTGAGGGGCGGATGAGCGACGAACTCGAAAGAGCGAAGGCGAACGAACGGCGTCGGGTAAGGCGGCTGCGGATGATCGCGGCGCTGGGCGGTGTTGGTCTTGCAGTTGCTTTCTGCGGTGTATTTCTGGCCCAGCGTAGCGAAGAGCACGCAGCGACCGTTGGAGCTATCTTGGCCTTGCTCGGACTCTGCGCTGTCGTCGCTTCGGCGGTGCTCGGAATGCACAATGGGCCGGATTCCGACACCATCCAGGTGGAGCGCGCCAAGGAAGGCTATCGCGACCGCGTTCAGAAGAAGCGCGCCGTGGCGATGGCGACCATGCCGTTGTCGTCGCTCATTCTCGTTTATCTGGGCACGAAGTCCGCGTGGGCTATCGCCGGAGGGCAGGGGGATTCGGGCGATTGGCACATGGCTGCACTGTCGCCGGTGGTTTCCGGCTTGTTGCTGTCGATGGTCACGGGTTTCGACATTCGCGCGGACAGAAGGCTGAAGCGGCTGCTGGAGGACGAACTCACCCTGTCATTCAGACGTTCGGCGCTGAACGCAGCTTTGGGCGTGGCGCTGGCGGGGATGGTGATCGTCTTCGCCCTCGGCCTGTGGAAGCCGCAGGCGGCGGTGGCGGCCATGCCGGGGCTGATGTTCGTCACGGCCTCGGCGGCGGGGCTGCGTTACTGGCAGTTGGACCGGCGGGCCGCCGGTGGCTGATCCGCGTCTGGTCGTGAAGCTGAAGGCCGTCCGCACGGCGGCGGGCCTGACGCAGCAGGAACTGGCCGACCGGGCCGGGCTGTCGCGCAAGACGGTGAATACGGTGGAGAACGGGGTCTTCACCCCTTCGGTGCTGGTCGCCCTGACGCTGGCGCAGGCGCTGGGCGTGCCGCTGGACGCCCTGTTCACCCTGGAAGACTGAGCCGATTTCCCTTGCGCCGTGTGCGGAACAGCCTACATTGCGCCTGCTTATGCTAAGTTTGAGCATAAGTCGGGGCCGCGCAGACGGCCGATAGGGAGTAGGGACGATGGCGGACGGCGCTTTCGGTCTGACGAAGGAACTGGCGGAAGAGACCGCCTCGGTGTGGGAGAAGGTCAAGGACCATGTCACCCCGCTGGAGTGGCCCGAGCAGGCGCGGCTGATCAGCGAGATCAACCGGCTGAAACGCGAGCGCGACGCGGTCATCCTGGCCCACAACTATATGACGCCCGAGATCTTTCACGGCGTGGGCGACTATGTCGGCGACAGCCTGGGGCTGGCCAAGGAGGCCGCGCGCTCGGACGCCAAGGTGATCGTTCAGGCGGGCGTTCACTTCATGGCCGAGACGTCCAAGATCCTGTCGCCGGACAAGACGGTGCTGATCCCCGACCTGCGCGCGGGCTGTTCGCTGGCGTCTTCGATCACGGGGGCGGACGTGCGGCTGATCAAGGAGCGGCATCCGGGCCTGCCGGTCGTCACCTATGTGAACACCACGGCCGATGTGAAGGCCGAGACGGACATCTGCTGCACCAGCGCCAACGCCGTTCAGGTCGTCGAATGGGCGGCCAAGGAATGGGGCGTCGACAAGGTCATCCTGATCCCCGACGAGTATCTGGCGCGCAATGTGGCGGCCCAGACGACGGTGGGCATCATCGCCTGGGCGGGCCATTGCGAGGTGCACAAGCGTTTCACCACGCAGGACATCGCCGATATGCGCGACGCCTGGCCGGACGCCGAGGTGCTGGCTCACCCGGAATGCCCTGAAGAGATCCTGCGCGCCGCCGACTTCGCCGGTTCGACCGCGGCCATGACGGAGTATGTTGAAAAGCGTCGGCCCAAGCGGGTGGTGCTGATCACCGAATGCTCGATGGCCTCGAACATCAAGGGCGACGTGCCGGAGGTGGAGTTCGTCGGGCCGTGCAACCTGTGCCCGCACATGAAGCGCATCACGCTGGAGAACATCCGCGACTGCCTGTTGCACATGCAGTTCGAGGTGACGGTCCCCGAAGACATGCTGGAGAAGGCGCGCCTGGCGGTGCAGCGGATGATCGACCTGCCGCCGCCGTCGAAGCCCGCGCGCTACGACCTGGTCAAGGCGCGGCATCATGTCGATGTGGAGCTGATCTGATGACCCTGTCCGCAATCCTTCTCCCCTTGGGGGAGAAGGTGGGGCGCGCAGCGCCTCGGATGAGGGGGCTGTCGGATACGGGTGAGACGGCGAGGGTGTGGCTGGCGTCCCCCTCATCCGTCCGGCTCCGCCGTCCACCTTCTCCCCCGAGGGGAGAAGGATGAGCGTCGAGGGGCCTTGGGGGTCTCGCGACGGGTCGAAGTCTGCGCCTGAGCCTGCGCGCGAGGCGACCCGCTACAGCGCGCGCCATGAGGCGCCGTCGCAGGAGGACAAGGGGCAGCACCCTGTCTGGGCGGTGGTCTCGACCCTGCTGATGGCGGGTTTCCTGTGGTTCTTGACCGGCAGCTGGGTGGTGGCGGGGGCGGTGCTGTTCGGCCTGTTCGTGCACGAGTACGGCCATGTGCTGGCGATGAACCGGGTCGGCATGGGGCCGGCGCGCATCTACATCATCCCCTTCCTGGGCGGGCTGGCGAAGGGCCAGCGGGAGCCGAAGAGCGAGTGGCACGGGGTGCTGGTGTCGCTGGCGGGACCGGCGTTCGGCCTGCTGGCCATGATCCCCTTCGTGGCCGTGGGCCTGGTGATGAAGTCGCCGGAATGGCTGATGGGCGCCTTCTTCATCGCCATGATCAATCTGCTGAACCTGCTGCCCGCCCCGCCGCTGGACGGGTCCAAGGCGCTGGGGCCGGTGCTCACGCGGGTGCATCCTCGGCTGGAGCAGGTGGTGCTGCTGCTCATCGGCGGCCTGGCCGTGTGGTGGGGCGTGTCGACGGGACGGTTCATCCTGGCGGTGTTTCTGGGGCTGGCGGTGTTCGGCCATCTGAAGCGCGGCGTCTGGCGCGCGGCGTGGGGAAAGCTGAGCTGGCCCGAGGCGGGGCGCAGCCTGGCCCTTTACCTGCTGACGGCCATGGTCTGCGCGGCGGCGGCGATCGGCGCCCTGCTGCCGCTGACGGGCGGGGCGGTCGAACCGGCGTTCGAGATGGGCCTGCGGTTCTTCGGCTTGGGAGGCCGCTAGGCGAATGGCGCGCATCCGGCATGACGGTCCTCTGATCATCGGCGGCGGGCTGGCGGGCCTGTCGGCGGCGCTGGAAGCGGCCGAGACGCTGGGGGCGGACGGCAAGGTGCTGGTGGTGACGCCCGAGCCCTTGCTGAACGCCTGCTCCTCGGCCTGGGCGCAGGGCGGGATGGCGGCGGCCCTGTCGCCGCAGGACAGCGCGGCGCTGCACGCTAAGGACACCGAAGGCGCGGGCGCCGGTCTGGTCGAGGCCGAGGCGGCGCGCGCCCTGACGACGCGGGGGCGTGAGACGGTCGAGTGGCTGGCGGCGCTGGGCGCGCCCTTCGACCGCGACGCCGACGGCGGCTTTTCCGTCAGTCTGGAGGCGGCGCACAGCCTGCCGCGCGTGGCGCGGGTGGGCGGCGACGGCGCGGGGCGGGCCATACTGTCGGCCGTGGTCGCCGCCGCGCGGGCGACGAAGGCCATTGAGATCTGGGAGGACGGACGGCTGCGCGGCCTGATCCGCGACGTGGACGGCCGGGTGCGCGGCGCGGTGATCGAGCGCCGAGGCGGCCGGTTGGACGAGGTGTTCGCGCCCGCCGTGGTGCTGGCCACCGGCGGGATCGGCGGCCTGTTCGAGGCGACGACCAATCCGTCGGCCCTGCGCGGCGAGGGGCTGGCGCTGGCGTATCAGGCCGGGGCCGAGGTGCTGGACCCCGAGTTCGTGCAGTTCCATCCGACGGCGATCGACGTGGGACTGGACCCGGCGCCGCTGGCGACCGAGGCCCTGCGCGGCGAAGGGGCGCGGCTGGTCGATGGAGAGGGCGCCTTCCTGCTGGGCGATCATCCCGACGCCGATCTGGCGCCGAGGGACAGCGTGGCGCGGGCGGTGCACGCGGCGCGCATCGAGGGGCGCGGCGCCTTCCTCGACGCGACCAAGGCGGTGGGCGAGGCCTTTCCGCATGAGTTTCCGGCGGTCTTCGCCGCCTGCATGAGGGCGGGGCTGGACCCGCGCGTCAGCCCGATTCCGGTGGCGGCGGCGGCCCACTATCACATGGGCGGCATCGTCGCCGACGACGAGGGGCGCACCTCGGTCCCCGGCCTGTTCGCCATCGGCGAGTGCGCGGCGACGGGGGTGCATGGAGCCAACCGGCTGGCGTCCAACTCCCTGCTGGAGGCGGGCGCCTTCGGGCGACGCGCGGGGCGGGCGGCGGCGGCTGAGGCCCAGCCCGAGCGTCGGTCGCTAGCGGCGGTGCAGGCGATGACGGCTCTGCCGTCCGAGGCGCTGGCGCCCTTGCGTGCGGCCATGACGCGCCATGCGGGCGTGGTGCGGGACGAGGCGGGGCTGGCGGCGCTGCTGGCCCGGATCGACGAATTGGCGGAGGTCTATCCGAACGCGGCCTGTCTGGCGGCGGCGCGGCTGGTCGCTGAGGGGGCGCTGAACCGGCGCGAGAGCCGGGGCGGCCACTATCGCCGCGACTTCCCCGACAGCCTGCCGAGGGCCGAGCACACGCGGATGCGTGGGACGGTTGAACCCGCGCGCGACGAAGAGGCCGAGGCGGCGACGCTCGCCGCCCTGGCGGCCGTGATCTGAATGACGAAGGACGTTTCCGTGACCCGAACCCTGCCGGACCTGCTGATCGAGCCCGTGGTGCGCATGGCGCTGGCTGAGGATCTGGGGCGCACCGGCGATGTGACGGCGCAGGCCTGCATCCCCGAGGACGCCCGCTTCAGCGCGGTCTTCTGCGCGCGTCAGGCCGGGGTGATGGCGGGCGGTGCGGTGGTGCGGATCGCGGTCCACGCGCTGGACCCCCAGGCGACGGTGACGGTGAAGGTCGCCGACGGCGAGGCGTTCGAGGCCGGAGCCGTGCTGATCGCGGTCGAGGCCAACGCCCGCGCCCTGCTGGCGGCCGAGCGGACGGCGCTGAACCTGCTGGGCCGGATGTGCGGGATCGCGACCCTGACGCGGACCTATGTGCAGGCGGTGTCGGCGACCCATGCGCGCATCGCCGACACCCGCAAGACCACGCCGGGGCTACGGGCGCTGGAGAAGCACGCGGTCGCCTGCGGCGGCGGGCTGAACCATCGCTTCGGGCTGGATGACGCCATCCTGATCAAGGACAACCACGTCGCCGTCTGCGGCGGGGCGGGCGAGGCGGTGCGCCGCGCCAGGGCCTTCGCCCCCCACCTGATGAAGGTCGAGGTCGAGGTCGACAGTCTGGATCAGCTGGACGAGGTGCTGCCCGAGCGGCCGGACGTCGTCATGCTGGACAACTTCAGCCTGGACGACATGGCCGAGGCGGTGCGGCGGGTGCGCGACAGCGCCTTCGGGCCGGTGGTGCTGGAGGCGTCGGGCGGGGTGAACCTGAGCACCGTCGCAGGCATCGCCGCGACGGGGGTGGACGTGATCTCCGTGGGCGCCCTGACCCATTCGGTCATGCAGCTCGACATCGGCCTGGACGCCGGCTGAGCGGACGCGGACCGGGGTTTTTCGGGGAACGGGCCCGGCGGGGGGCCGTTTTCATGGGGCGGGAGGGCGCGACCTCGAAGGAGAGACGCCATGACCAGGGCCCCACAGCCGCCCAGGGAGCAACGCAGCTTCGCCGATCGCGGCGCCCAGCTGAAGGATGAGGCCGCCGCTGATCGGCGCGACCGGGCGAACGGCGTGCAGTCCGGTCAGCCGGGCGACGCAGACGTCAACCTGAGCCAGCAGGGGCGCTACGGCAATCTGCAGCAGAATCTGACGACTCACCGCCAAACGCACCCTTGAGGCGCGCGATCAGGCCTCGGCGTTGACCGTGACGGGTGCGGCGGCGGGCTTCGGCGCGGCCGGGGGCGTCGCCGTCGGTGCGGGCGTCGCGGAGGCGCGCGGCGCGGCGGCCGGACGCTCTTCCGTCTTGCCGCCGGAGGTCAGGGCTTCGCGGGCCAGGACGGCGGTGTAGGCCACGGCGCCCGAGGCGTTGCGGGCGGTCTCCACCGGGTCGAGGCTGGCCTGAATCAGGCGCGGAGCCTGCTCGGCCGGACCCGACGGGCGCGGGTTGTAGGCGAAGGCCTGGCTGCCGCCCGAGCGGCCGCCGAAGCGGTAGAACAGGTGGTCGCCGACCTGGTTCACGCGCACCAGGCTGTTGCGCCACGACGGCGAGACGGCGGTGGTGTGGAAGTGGGTGGCGTTGCCGACGGCGGCGAAGACCTGGCCCGACAGAGCCTTGGTCGCCACTTCGCGAGCGCGGTTCCAGGCGGCGCGATTGACGCGGCCGCGCATGGCGCCGTTGCAGGTGAAGCTGAACTGGCAGCCCGTGCTGCGGTTGGCGCCCTGATAGACGACGCTGCAGACGGTGTTGGGGAAGGCGGGGTGGCGGGCGCGGTTCAGCACCACCTGGGCCACGGCCTTCATGCCGTCGCGGCCTTCGCCGCGCGCTTCATAATAGACGGCCTGGGTCAGGCAATCGAGGTCGCGTGACTGGTCCAGGGCGCCGTCGAGGCGGAAGGGACGGGCGGCGGAGACCTTGGTCGCGGACTCACGGCGCAGGCAGTCCTGACCCAGAAGCTGCTCCAGGCGGGCGGTCAGCAGTTCGGCCTGGCGGTCGCGCTGGGCCGAGCCGGCGACGGAATAGGGGTCATGGCGATGGGCGATGGTCAGGGCGCTGGCGTCCAGACCGCCGGCCGCCTGGGCCAGGGCTTCCTGAGTATAGCCGCCGGCGCCGGCGTCCTGCAGGCGCTCGGCCTGGGCGCGCACGGTCGAGGCCTGGGCGGCCAGGCCGCCCAGATAGGCCCCTCCGACTGCGAGGCCGACGACGCCGCCGAACGCCGCCGCAGCCGTCGTGGGGCGCAGGCGGAATGAGCGGGCGGCGTGCATCAGCGCACGCGTCTGCGAGGAGAGAAACAAAGGCGTAGTCCTGTACAACAGGGCGAGGATGCCGCCCCCGTAGATCCCGAACCCCGGCGACAAGGACGCGTCGCGCTTAAGCAGGTCGGGCGAACGCCGACTGAACGCCGGCCCTCGAAGGCGGGCCTTTATCCATCCGATCATGGCCTCAATGTGACTGATTCGCTAGAATTGTAATTTCCTCAGCATAGGGAAAATGACATTCAGTCATTATTTGGATTGTTTTTAATCGTGACGAAATTGCGCCTTAGAATTTCTTATGAAGACTGTATTTGTATGCTGATGGAAGGTTGGCGCTGATGTGCGTGGTGTGCTAATGCGCTGTGGCTCACTGTGTTACAGGTGTGTCGGCAG
>OFTY01000357.1_pt1 | contig 36550 bp, 29 predicted proteins | sample 1775061 | NCBI WGS metagenome assembly OFTY01 (sample SAMN08195773, study PRJEB24354) | sludge metagenome | isolation source: sludge from phenol fed wastewater aerobic bioreactor B | place: India: Nagpur | collected 2016-09-16 | reverse complement strand
TTTGTTTTAACGCTTTAATCAGGAAGTATTTATGATTTCGTCCTGATAACGATATGTTAAAATTCGTGAACGGCGCTGTTCTGCCCGAGAATGTATATTTTTTTATCCCTTAAAATAAACTACATTTGCCTTGTAAATAAAAAAAAATGTCGTTAAAGAGAGCCTACTTACTTATTTTGGTCGTATTGATATTGGATCAGTGGTTAAAGATTTACATAAAAACTAATTTTTTACTGGATGAAGAGGTCTTCGTTTTTGATTGGTTTAGAATCCATTTTATCGAAAATGAAGGAATGGCTTGGGGAGTAGTTTTACCGGGCGATTATGGCAAACTGGCATTAACGATTTTTAGAATTATAGCCGTTGGCGGAATAGCGTGGTGGCTTAACGACTCTGTTCAAAAAAAAGCAACCAATTACCTCATTGTTGCTGTCGCTTTAATTTTGGCAGGTGCTGTGGGCAATATTATTGACTCTGTTTTTTACGGGGTAATTTTTGACGACAGTACACATCAGTTAGCAACTTTATTTTCAGATAAACCTTACGGCAGCTGGTTTCACGGAAAAGTGGTGGATATGTTTTATTTTCCTATCTGGAGAGGCTATTTGCCGGAGTGGCTGCCGATTTGGGGCGGAAATTACTTTACCTTCTTCAACGCTATTTTTAATCTGGCAGATGCCGCTATTTCGGTTGGAGTAGGGATATTGATTGTTTTTAACAAAAGGATTTTTAAGAAGTAGAGTTTTCAGCAGTTAGCCTTTAGTTTTGCGGTATTGACGACAGATAAACAAAGGATGAAACAAATTTAAGCCTATAATAATTATCTTTAAATCAGTTTATTTTCCGTAGCGATTTTAACTAGCTCAATCATATTTTTGGCTTTGAATTTCTGCAATAAGTTTCTGCGATGCGTTTCTACGGTAATTATTGAAATAAATAAATTATCTGCAATTTCGGCAGAAGTTTTTCCTTCAGAAATTGATTTAAGAATTTGTTGTTCTCGCTTTGTTAATCGCGGAAGTTCAAAATTATTTGCCGACGGACGCAACATAATTTCCTGTACTTCTTTACTTAATGCCAAATCTCCATTTATGGCATTATCGATACAATGAATAATTTCATTTACATCTGCATTTTTTAAGATATAGCCGTTTCCGCCGTTTTCCAAAAAACGGAATATAATGCTGCGTTCAGCTTGATTACTAATTCCGATGACAATGGTTTTAGGCGATTTCTGTTTAATTAACTGACAAAAATTTAAACCGCTTCCGTCACTCAAAACAATATCTAGTAAAACAATATCGGTTTTATTTTCCTGAATAAAATCTAATGCAGACGATCCTTTTGTAAAAGCAAATATTTTAAATTTTTTTACCTGATCCAATAGTGATTTTAACCCTTCCAAAACCATTGGATGATCATCAACTATTACTAAATTTAAACTTTCATCTTTATACATAACATTCTACATTTATAGTGGTTCCTTTTCCTTTTTCCGACAAAATCTCTACCGTTCCATTAATTAGCGCAGTACGGTTTTTAATGTTTTTTATTCCTAAACCATAATCAACTTTAGTTGTATCAAAACCAATTCCATCATCTTCGATCGTTAAATTTATCGTATTTTGATGCTGACTAATTTGAACAATAACATTGCCTGCCTGAGCATATTTGATTACGTTACTGATACTTTCTTGAACTATGCGATATAGTGACAATTGTATTTTAAAAGGAATGTTTTCTGACAAATCGAACGCTTCAAACTGAATGTGAAATTGTTTCTGCGACATGGATTCGCAAAGTTCTTTTAGTGCGATTTCCAATCCGAGATTTTTTAGTGTTTCGGGCATTAAATTTCTGGAAATACGACGCATTTCTACAATTGATTTATCTATTTTTTGCAACAATTCGCTCGAGTTTTGAGTATTTTCTTGAGAAATCGACATTCGGATATTGGCAAGCATTCCGCCCATACTATCATGTAAATCCTGAGCAATACGCTGGCGTTCTTGTTCTTCGCTTTCTAATATTGCATTTTTTACTGCCAATTTTGCTTCGGTGCTTTTTTCTTTAATTTTCTGTTGATGAATAATTTCATTTTGAAGTAATCGACGTTTGTTATTTCGGTAATAATTAAAAGTAATGAGTGTAATTAGCAATAAAATAACGATTCCGGCAAGTGCTAAAGCTGTAATTAATTTACTGTTTTTTAAGTTAAACTGCGCTTCTTCTTCACTTCTTTTAGCAAGTAGTAATTCTTTTTCTTTACGGGCTACATCGTATTTTAATTCTAAATCATTAATTTGTTCCTTAAAATCCTGATCATGTATTTCTATATTGAGATCGCTGTACTTTTTTAAATAGTCATAAGCATTTTCTGTTTTTCCTAAACCTTTATAAGCACCCGAAATATGTTTGTAAACTGACGCTTTGTTTGTATCAACTTCATTCGTAAATGGATCTTTTTCTAATAATAAACCCAGTTGTAAAGCTTCGTTAAAACGTTTCAATTCTAATAATAAGGCAACCTTATTTATATTTATTTCATAAATATGATAGGTTTTATTTGGACCAGCTGTAAACGTTAAGGCTTTGTTGTAGGAATTTAATGCAGAGTTAAACTGATTATTTTTTTGGAAGTATAAACCTTCTATTAAATAAAAAATACTTTTTTGATCAGAATCAGGATTGTTTTTGAGAATTTCTCTTGCTTTATCAATATAGTTTTTTGCCTCATCTGTTTGGTTCATTATAACATAAGATTCGGCTATGCGATTGTACATGCTTATTAACCTGTGATTTTGATTTTCTTGAGATAGAAGAAGCTTTTCTGCATTTAAAAGGTAAACAATTGCTTTTTCATATTGTTCTAAATTCATAAAACCTATTCCCAAACTAATGTTAAGTGTAGCAAGTCTGCTGTTATCTTTCGCTTTTTCGGCAAACGGAATGGCTTTATTCAGCGTTATTTCTACAAATTTTTCATCTTCATCCTCAATTTGATGAATCACCGCAATATTGTTCCAAATGTCAGATTGTGTTTTGTAACTTTCTTGGCTTCCCGAAATTTTATTTAAGAAAGAATCTGCTGTTAAATAGTGTTTTTTACTTTCTTCCAGATTTCCTTTTGAGTAATAATAATATCCTTTTTTTGCATGATACAAGCCTTTTAAATACAGGTTGTTATGAGCCATTTTGTACCCTTTTTCTAAATATTCAAAAGTTTTTAACGAGTCTTTAGGTGTCCAGTACGTAACCAAATTAAAGTAAATCGTTGCGCGCAAACTATCGTTGGAGGCTGTCTCTAAGGATTTGTATAAATCTTTAGCATATTGTTCCATATCTAGTGGAAGTTGTGCGTGATTTTTTTGGGAAGTTAACCCGAATAAAATAAGAAAAAACAAGGAGAATTTATACATCTTGATCTAAAGTTTAAGACAAATATCTTTATAAAAAAGCATAAAATTTTATTGGAATAAAAAATCATGGTAAACCATTAGAAAAAAATCATGGTTTTCAATGATTGTCTTGATTTTACAATCTATAGAAATTTGTAATTCAAAATAAAAGATATAATATGAAAAAAGTAAACACAAAAATTGCATTCTTAGGAATATTATCGGTACTGACATTCGGAATAATAGCTACAAGTTGTAGTAAAAATGATGATAATGGTGGATATGAACAACCAACAAAGGGTACTATCGATGCTGCTGTAGGGACGTATAAAGGAAAGTTGAGATCAAGTCATCTCGATCAATACGAATATTTTGATGCTGTAGTTATTGTTACTAAAGTAGATGACCAACATTTAAAAGTTACGCCAAAATCTGGTGAAGCTTATTCCAGCGTTACGCCTAAAACTTTTAAAGTGGAGGGGGGATATAATAACGATATTCAGTCTGTTTACGGTATTTTAGAAGGTTACCTTTGGTATACTGCTGATGTAAAAACTCTTGAAATGGCAACAAATCAACAAGCTGAAACAGATATTAATTTTTTATTTGATGGCGTAAAACAATAGATTAGATGTTTTTTTAGCACGTAAAACGTTTATCTTTAGCCTATCAAAAACTATAAAAAAATGAAAAAAACAGCCCTTATTTTTGGATTATCAGCTTTGATTGTATCTTGTAATCAATCTGTAAAACAGCAGGAAGATACAGAAGATTCCACAGAAGTTACCGTTGAAGCAAACGAAGTTAAAACAGAAGAAGCAAATACCGCTACTGATTTCAATATAGAAGACATTGCGTTTTCTACTGCCGATATTGGAGACTTCCCTTTTATCAATCTTCCAGAAGGATTACGGTCTATGAACAAACCATTAGAAAGAAAATTTGATGTTTGTTTCTTTCCAATCAATGGCATTATGACTCCTTTTGAAGGTAGGTTGTATAAAATATACGTTACCAATGAACGAGGTGAAGAATATTCTCAACGGTATTTTGAAAAAAGTATGGAAGATTATTTGCTATCTGTTGGAGCGGTTAAAGTTTTTGACGGCGAAATCACCAGAGAAGAATACGACCGTTATCACAAACAAGACCCAAATAAAGGCAATGATGGAGACATAGGTTATGGAGGTGAAGAGATAAAATTCTATGTGATTCGAAGTAAAGATAAAGGGAATATTTATATCCAATTTACTTCTAATAACGCAGGAGGAAAACTAAATGTTTTGTTGGAAGAAGCATTTAAGCAAACCATTACCAAAGTAACGGCTGATGATATTGCAAAAGAGTTGACCGAAAAAGGAAAATCTATTTTATATATCAATTTCGATATTGATAAGTCTAATATTACGGCTGAAGGAAAAGAAGTGGTTACGCAAATTGCCGAAGCGCTTCAAAAAGATAAAAACTTAAACATTTCTATTGAAGGACACACGGATAATAGCGGAAATGCGGAACACAATAAGAAATTATCCGATGCTCGGGCAAATTCGGTACTGAACGCTCTCGTTACAGACGGAATTGACAAAGCTCGATTAACAGCAAAAGGTTTTGGTTCTGAAAATCCTTTGGTAGCAAACGATTCGGAAGAAAATAAAGCTAAAAATCGCAGAGTTGAATTGGTAAAAGTTAATTAATAATAAAAAGCTGTTTCTTGAAGACCGGAGACAGCTTTTTTGAATCAATTATTGATGAAAAAAGTTATTGTAAGTAGTTTATTATCCGTGTTTTTCTTGTTTAGCTGTAGTTCTTCGGACGAAAACAAGTTACCAGATAATAACCATGAAATTATTGACACTCCGTTTACAGAAGGTTTTGTTGAAATGGGAATTTTTAGTAATGATATTGATTTAGGAAAACTTATAGGAAAGATAGATTTTTCTAAAGCTAACGTAAAAGAACAATATGAAAAATTAGTAGCCAATGATGCCGATGCAAAAGCAATTATTGATTTGATTGCTACTATTGGAAATCAAAATCCGTTAGCAGCCTGGGCGGTAACGTTAAATATTGCTGAATGTACCTATAACATTAAAAATGATGAAGTATTAGGGAAAGTTTGCGGTTTTGGATGGACAATGGATAATTATTATAATAAATCTCAGAATCAGGCAGGTCTTTATCTGGAAACGTTGGTACAGACTGATAAAATTACCGAACAGGATAAAAAAATATATTCCTCATACAAGCCTTCAGAATATGGAACTTCCGGAGCAATAAACGATGTGGATTTCAGTCAGTTTAATCGGGAAACAAAAAGCGCCAAACAAACTGTTTTGGGGTATGAATGTGATGTAATTGTTTACACTCCCAAAACATTAGATGAAAACGCACCCATGCAATTGCAAAAATTAGTTGTTTATACTTCGCCGTTATTTACTGATGCCATCAATTTTGCACATCCTTTTTATTTAGAAGAAAATCAGGGAATTTTGCGGTTAGATGTTTATTATTTAAATAGCGAAACCCCAACTTTGGTAATGAAACCAAAGGAAATTAAAGAAATCAAACTTACCGCACACGACTTAATCAGCAGAACCACTACTCCGGTTTATCCGCAAGATGATATCAATTGGGGTTTTAAAGCTTTAGCGATTATGATGAGCGGCTGGGGAGCATTAGAAAACTAAAATTGCTATGTCACGGCATCTCTTTATTTTGAACTTTAAGCCTTTTTAATCCGGCAGATGCTGCTATTTTGGTTGGGGTAGAGATATTGATCGTTTTCAACAAAAGGGTTTTTAAGAAATAGGTAAATTATAATTGCCCTTTTATATTAAAAGACAACAATTCAGTTATTCCAATTTTATGAAGCTGAGTTAGCCTTATTATAGGGCAACTTGCTTGCTTTTTATGATGAAGAAAGCTGTTCCTTGTCCAGCTCTTTAAAATTCTCGTCTTGTCGGCGCATTTTGATAAAATCCATGACGGATATTTTGGCAATTTCTTTAAAGCTGGCAGAAAAGTTTTTGCCGCTGCCAAAACCAAATTCGTCTGCTAAACCGTTAAGTGTCATATGGTGGAGTTTAGGATTATAGGTCAGCTCGCGGATGGCATGCTGAATGCGCAAATGTTTGAGGTAATCTGAGAAACTGATTTTCTTTTCTTCATTAAAAAACTTAGACAGCGTATTGCGGTTGGTACCAAGCTGCCGTGCCAACTCATCCTGTGTTATTTTTTGCAGGAAGCCCTTTTGTTTTTCAAAGTTCTCCAGTTTTTTGAAGATAATTTGTACCGTGTTCAACACTTCAGCGGTTTCGGGCATTTCAACATTCTGCAAACCAGTGTTGTCTTTTGTTTCCTCCTCGTTGTTTTGAGTGAGGCTTTCCGTTTGTTCCTGCTCGTGTTGTTGTTGGCTGATGAGCTGTTTGTACTGCTGTTTTAGTTTTTTTTGTACTTTTTGATAGTACAGCAATCCGGCAAATAAAACTAAAGCAAGAACAACGACAATTCCATACAGCTCTTTTATCTTTAATTTGCTTTTAGTAAGCTCGTGTTCCAGCTTTTTTTTAGAAGTTTCCAGTTTTTTGGTATCCAGATGGGTGTGCATATACGAGCTGAGCCGGCTGTTTTGTTTGTGCAGTTCTGTAGAAAGCCTCATTAACAGTTTGGTATAATGCAGTTCCTTTTCCATCTCTTTTTTGTCCTGATAATATGTAATCAGGTAACTAAAAGCTTCGCTTAGTTCTACATTGCTAAAATTTTGGTTTTGGTACAGCGTTTCTATTTTTTCAAAATACGGCAAGGCTCTTTCTCTTTGCCCCGTATCCCACGCATTTTTGCCCAAATACAGGTACGCAAGGTGCTCGTTGGCAAAATCTCCGTTGTTTTGTATGGGCAGCAGCGCCGCATTCAGCAAAGAATCCGATGCAGTATAGTGCTGCATGCGGTGGTTATACATCCCGCTGATAAGATCAAAATAGGCGGTTTCCAGTATTTTATCTTTGGTGTTTAGCTGGTTAATAGCTATATACCCTTCGTTGAGCAGCAGGCTCAGCGTATCATTTTTTTGCAGACGGAAATAGGTTTTGCCAAGCCCATATAAATTATTGATATACCCTCTTAAATTGTTATAGGCATTATCGGTGTCCTTAAGGTGATTTTGGTAATAAGTAACTGTTTCTAGGGTTATTTTTTCTGATTTAGCATAATCTTCCAAATGGTAATAAATAGAGCCAACAGAACTTTTTATTATATTCAGAGTGTAGTTATCATTTGCTTTTTCCAGATATTCTTCGGCTGTTAAGCCATAGTCCAAAGCCTTTTGATAATTCTTATTTATTTCTTCAATATAACTTTTAATATTATAAGCGATGCCGATAGCCTGACTATCCTTTAGCTGTAAGGCAAAAGATAAAAGACTGTCGGCGTACTGTTTTTTGCCGGTATAGTTGCTAAGCTGGTATACTTTTTTGCGATAGGCGGTAATAATGTCTTCTGCAGATTGTTCTTTTTTGGCTTTTTGCAGGTAATATTCAAGATAAATTTCCCTATCGGCAGGGGTAAGTTTACCCGAATTAATCATAAAAAGCAGTTCTTTCAACGTCCAGTTTTTGTAATCGGCGTTATTTTGGGCAGCAGCGAAGTAAAAAAAACATCCGCTAAAGCTTAAAAAAAATAAAATCCAAAATTTTTTTAAAAACATCTTTTATTCGTTAACAGGTATTTTAACAAAGGTAATGCTTTTTTGTGTTTTATAAAATATTGATTATCAGTAGCCATTGACAAAATGTCCGCGGTATTGACAAAATATCCTTCTGTAAATTTGGAAAATGATAAGTAGTTGAAAATCAGAGTTATTTACAATTTGTCCGATGCTATTGACAAAACGTCCGATGTACAGAGGCAAAAATCTTGTGGTTTTTTGTTGGGCGCTCTAAGTTTGTTTCAGAAGCAAAACGGAAAAAGCTACCCGGGCAGTACCTATCGTTTTGGTTAATAAAAATCTTGTGAGGTTAAAAACAGTTAACAGGTTAACGAGTGGACTCACAAAAGTATTAATTCATTAATTACCGAAACAATGAAAAAGATTTATACATGCGCAGTACTTAGTGTATTGCTTGCCGCCTGCAGTACCGAAGCAGTAACCGAACAACCGGTACAAATACAGAATACCGTAAAAAGTACTGCTCAAAGTACATGGACAGGTTTGATAACCGATATAGAAAACCAATGCACAAGACAGAGTTTTAAAACCACAGAAGAACTTATCCGTTATGTGGAAAGTGCCGCGTTTGCCAATCCCGCATTTGCCGCATTGGCAAAAAAAGGCTATGCGTCCCCGACAGCAGCAGAGCTGGATGAGGTAAAGCATACTGATGTGGCAGAGCTGATAGAACAGATGAATTATTCAGCAGCAGCCAAAACCTACCTGTACCGGCTTTGGGTAACATACGAACCGTGGACTGCCGACCCTATAACGGATACAGCATTGTCTGCTGCTGAATGGGAATTGCTACAGATATTATTAAGTTATGGAGATGATCCTGACGATATATGGGATGGAAAAAGAAGAATCGCCTTAGCTTATGGTTACCAGATGGGCAAAGCCCGTGCGGTAGTGTTTGCGGTGTTGGCAGGGCAAGCAGTAAAAACACATTAAAATAATTGTTGTTTCGGAAGCCGGCAGTCCGGAATGCCGGTCAGAAACAAAAGTTATATAGCCATAAATAAGACGGTTTGGGTTGAACAAACACCGGACAGCCGTTGTGTTCTGTGCCTGTGAGCTGTTAAAGATTAGTAAACAGCGCTGCAGCGGAAAACAGCTCATTGGTCCGGTGTTTAAAAAAACACCGCTTGTTATGGTGATCTTCCTTTATAAGGAAAAAAGTTAATTTATTATTAATCGGTAAACCTGCAGTTTTTAAAACAGCATAACTCAGGTTTATCACAAAAAACAAATTATTATGTTAAACAAATTTTTTAAATCAGTTTTAAGCCTGGTGGCTATTGTATTAGTAAGTTTTCATGGAAATGCACAAGTGAAACCATCTGAATTAACAACAAAAGATGTTGCAGTTTATCACAACAAACTTCTTGCCCATTATTTTTCTAAAGGATTATACTTGCAACAAGATTTAACTGTTGGGAGGTTAGCAACAAACTTTGAACAATATTTGAATGTTGGGCAAACGAATGTTTATACTTCTGTTTCCGGTAAAGAGATTAAAGATGTTGACTATACTTATATTGTAGGAGAGCTTGAAAACGCTTTTAAAAAGCAGGATAAAATTTCGGCAGAATTAAAAGGAATCATTATCCAAGCTACAAAAGATGCTTATACATTGTCCAATAAAGAAAATGCCGAAAAAACTATAAATAACCTGATAGGTTATAAAAGTAAAAATGCCGAAGAAACTGTAGCCATTCAAACTTTTGGCTATACTTTAATTAACTCTTATAATTTTTGGGCTTCGGTAGAAAATGAAAATAAAGGAAAGTTTCAAACCCAAGGACTTTCTAAAGGGTCAAAAGTTATTATCGCAGATGCAGTAGGAGCAGTGATTGGTGGATTGACAGGATTTGGAATAGGAGGAATTATTGGAGGAGCAGTAGCTTCTGTTCTTGCACAGGAATATTTGCCGGAAAAACAAATTTCTGTTGGTAGTGATTATTCGTATTGGAATAAACCAGTAGAAAGAGTATCAGCCTTTGATCAGTTTATCAATCTGAATCAACCAGTTTACATCAAATAAAAGATGCAACAGCTTGTTATTACAAGGGGGTCAGGATTTATTGGGTTCTTAAGGAAAATATCTGTGTATGTTGATGGAAATAAGGTAGGTACTCTCGCAAATAGACAAACAAAAACATTTGAATTAAAACCAGGAAAACATATTGTCTATACTAAAGTAGAATATGATAGTATGTTTCAATCCAATGAGATTGAAGTTTTTTTAGAAGAAGGACAAACAGTAAAGATGTATGTAAAAATAAGAACATTGACCCCTATCGGATTTAAAAACTTCTATAAGTTTTTAGACTTGAAAATCATATTAGAAACTAAAGGTGTAGAGCCTTTGATAAACAAAAAATAAAATTAAAAATTATTTATTAACGCGTAAACCTGCTGTTAAAAAAACAAGATCAATAACGGGTTTGCAAAACACACACATTATTATGTTAAACAAATTTTTTAAATCAGTTTTATGCCTGATAGCAATTGTATTAGTAAGCTTTAGTGGTAATGCACAAAATGGCAGGCAAACTGCCGCTGCCGATGCAGCAGGAGCTTTGGGTGGAGCTGGCTCAGCTGCGGGTATTATTAATTTTTTGTCTTTAACTCCTCCTGGATGGTTGGTTTTAGGTGGAGGAGCACTTATTGGTGGAGTAGCAGGCTCTTTGGCTGTGTATGAAAGTCAGCCTTTAATTGAAAAAGCACCTGAATATTTGGCTAACTCTCTTAATACTATGGATTATGTGGGAGCAAAGCATAATGAAATTCTGGTGGATTATTTAAAAGTAAATAAAAGTTATACTCCGGATGTGTTTTTAGAATTTTCTAAGAAGTATGATACAAATAATAAAAGTGTTGATATAAAATTTTTATCTACTCAATATTCTGAGATGAAAAATTTAAAAAATTATGAAGATGTCGTTCAGTATACGTTGAAACAACTACCCAAAGATGTTGATAAAAAGGAGTTTGCTGATTTTTTGAGAAGAATTGGGAAATTAGAAGATTTAAAAGTTTTTATTTCAGAAGTGAAACGCTTCGAAAACACCCTCATTTCTAATCAATCATTTTCAGATGGAGCAATAGGGCAATTATCTGTATATTTTTCTACGTTAAGATATTCAGCATTTCTTTGGAATAAAAAATAAAAAATTTAAAAAAAATCTTATGTACAAGATACTTTCAATTATTTGTATTATAATAGGGATAATACCTTTTTTCTTATTACCAAAAAAATTTTACCCCCTATTTATTTTATTATTAGCGCCTATTATTATGCTAAGCGTAAAGTTGTACAAACGAAAAGGATGACTTTCCTCTAAAAATAAAATGAAAAATGAAACATTTTATAGGTCTTTTGCCATTTTATGCGTGTATCGTCTTTTTGCTTTTTGATGTATACAGGCTTCTTAGAGGAATTAAAAAAAAGGAAAATATACGTTTTAATCTGCTTAGAGTTATAGCTCTTTTTATAGCATTAGCCGTGATGGCTTACTACATCTATTATTAATTAAAAATAAATACATTATCATGAAAAAAATGATTTTTGGCGCATTAGCCACAATATTTGCAGGAGTTTTGTCTGTACAGGCACAACCCAAAGGTTTTAAACAAGTTGAATTAGGACTTGGCAAAGTTTCCAGTTATGCCGGTCCGTGTGTGCAAGGAGGAGCTTTTTGTTCGGGCGGAATTCAGGATATTGACCGTGGCTTTTCTACGGGTATTCAGATTACAGAAAGCAATGTAGCAGTGGCATTTAGTCAGGAATTCTATAAAGCTAATGCTCAGTATTTAAAAGAAGGACTGATGGTAGATAAAGATTTTTCCCTGCCTAGGGATGTTTCGGAAAAATTAGGGGTAAGAGGAGAAGTTGTGGTAGCAGGAGGAAAAGTCTACAGAACAATTTTATCCGAAGGATATTACATTGTTTCAATGGCAAGAAAAAAATAGAACCTATTTATAAACCCAACAAGTACTGTTGGGTTTATAAAATTTATTTATGCTTATAGATAATAGTCAGATTATAATTAAAAATTTTATTTATGAAAAAAACATTTTTAATAGCAGCGGCTATGCTGCCCTCTGTTTTATTGGCTCAAACGCAAGCAGAAGTAAAAAGAGGAAGCAGGCTAGGGGGAGATTGTAGTGGTAGTAAAAGCAGTATATGCACTATTGAAAAGGTACAATCTATGCAATCTGAAGCCAACGCGCTTATATCTCTACATAGCGAAAAACAAATTCTTGTTGTATTAGACGGGCTAAAACTTGCGCGTGACGAACAATCAGTATGGCTGGGAAGACCTGTAGAAGAGGTGGCTCCTATGGAAGAACTACCTTTTTATCAGGAAGAAAGTATTGACTTAAATCCAGAATTGATCAGAGAATTACGAGTAAATCCAAAATACATGTTTATTGCAAGGGGAGAGCACAAAATAAGATTAAACAGAGAACGCCAGATAGAACTTGTGCTTAATCTATCTGATAAAAAATAAAAAAATGATGAAAATTCTGCTCTATTTGATTGCAGCAATTTTGTTGTCTGTATCAAAATTGTTTGCTGTTAATCCTTCTTGGAAAGATGACCCTAACAGGGTTATGACAGAGATGATGTGGGAAATAGATGCTAGTAATAAAAGCTTTGAACAACTTTTTCTAGAAAAAGAAATAGAACTGCATCAGGTTACTTCACAACTTTCAGAAACAGCAGATATAAATTACAAAATCGATCTTTTAATTTATAAAGATAAATTAAAGGACGAAATGAAACAGCTGGAGCTGGAAAGTGCAAGTGATGTGTCTAGGATACGTTATTTAAAAGGATTGCAGATTATTCGTATTTTATATGAAAAAGTCCTGAGTTTAGACCATCACTTTGCATCTACTCGTACTTTTTCAGAAATTAATAAGATTGCAAATCCAAATCAATATCCCGAATTCACAAAAGTACAAGAGATTGTTCAGAATAAAAGAGACAGAAAATCAGGATTTGATTTAACTTCTGTTTTAGGGAGTAACACTTTAGTTTCTGTGGTTAATACTTTTTCAAATATGCTGGTGTCAGGATTAACAAAAGAAGAAAAAGAAGCAGAACTTAAAAATGTAGAGTGCATTATTGATTTTACGTTGAGGATGCAGGGGGATTTAAATACAATTTATTTTGAAACGGCATTTTTGCAAAAAAGTAATGAGAAAATAAAAGAAGACATTGAAATTCTTTTTAAAGATTATACAAAACCGATAGATTATTCTGTTACGCTGGAGCAATGCAGAGGAAATGATGATTGGGAATCTATTAGAAAAAAAGTAGCTGAATATCTTGGCAAATTAGATGAAAGTTCAGGAGTCTCACAGTCTAGAATGTATATAGATATAGAATTTCCTATAGATCGGCTGATGCAATTCATTAATCAATACAATGGGTTTATAGATCAGGGTTCTAAATTTTATGAAAAATTCAAAATTATTTTAAATAGTTATGAAAATGAACAACAATGTCAGACCAAACTACCTTTAGAATATCAAAAGTTAAAGAATGACATTGATGTAGCAATTGATAAGTTTAATGTAGCCTATAAACCGGTAGAGATAAACGGTTCAAAAATGAAAGAAATTTTGTATGGTATTAATGAGTATGAATGAACTGTTTGCTTTTCTTAGATCTTTTGGAAGAGTGGGCAGAAATTAATGTATTTGTGAAAGTACTTAATAAATAATGATTTAGCTTATTTTGATTAAAAGGCACTATTCTTTAGTGCCTTTTAATTAATTGTAACAAAAAATATTTTTTGCGACTTATTGTAAATAACTAACTAAATTATGAAAAAGTTTTTGAAAATAACAGGAATAAGTATAATAAGTCTATTACTGCTTTTGATTGCCTTTGTGTATTTTTTTGTAAATAATGAAAATATTAATTACCAAACTCAGATGTCAACCATCACGCATCCGACGGTACAAGAGCACATGGCGGATAAACCATTTGTTTTGTTTGTACTGAGCTCTACGTGTGGAGGAGTAGATTCGGAAGAAGGTATGAAGTGGATAAAAAAAGATATTGAAATGTGTAAAGAAAATAAGATAGATTATCTAATTGTTTTCGATGATTTACATTGCTATTCTATGGATGATAGAATAAAGGAATTTGCGGAAAGAAGAGATTTTAAAGAATCTTTTTATTTTATAGATCCGCTTGCCTATAAAGAAAATATAAAAATTATAGATCAGGGAAGAAGAATGAAAGATTTTTTAAGTAATCTGATTCCTGATGTTAGTGTAGTTGGAGGATATCCTCAATACTTTTATTTTGAGAAAGGCATTTATAAGGGAAATTCATTTGGGTATTTAGATAAAGGAGTCAAAAAGTTTTTTAATATGGATTTGATATATAATTGATAGTAAGAATAATAAAACTAAATAAAGATGAAAAAAGTAATAGTTTTTTTGTGTGGTGCTTTTTCAAGTATAATTGTCTTAGGAGTAATAGGTTATTTTATGCTGAAAGATAATGTAACTATGGGTGACACACCTGATAATGAAGAGAAAACAGAACAATATGATTCAGAAACGGTTCATTTTAAAACAAACATTGAGGAACTTACGGCAGAGGAGTTTTTAAAATGGAAACAGAAAATTAATAAGCCTACAATTGTTAATTTTTGGGCATCTTGGTGCAAACCTTGTATAGAAGAAATACCAGCTTTAAAAAAGTATGCAGAGCAGAATAATATGGATTTAGTTTTTATCAGTGCAGATAGAAATAACGAAAAGCAAAAAAAGATACTGACCAAACAGATGCAACGGTTAAAAGTGGCTTCTTCTTTTTTGATTAAAGAGTCTAGCGGAACAGATTTGATGAATAAAGATGCAGTCAAAAATTTTACTAAAAAAACCGGATTACAATTTGAAGGAGGTATTCCGTTTTTTGTAATACTGAATGAAAAAGGAGAAATAGTATCTGAATTCTTAGGATTTAATAAGGAGGAGGCTTATCAAAATTTCTTTGATCAAAATATTAAAAGACAATTAATTAGAAAGTAATAAATTGATGGATAATAGCAACTCGAAAGAGTTGCTATTATTCCACTACTTATATATCAAAATTTGATAATATGATTAAAAGTATTAGTTATAGACTGGCTTTTTTTACAGTAATAGCAGTGTTATTTTCCGGATGTCAGACATTTTTTAAGGTAGTAACCGGAGTTAGTTCTACAATGGAATATCAGATGAAAAACCCGGAACGATTAAAATATTATCAGCCTTATTTAGAAGCTGATAACATTAGTATCTATACCTTAAAAAATCCGGAAGAGTTTTGTAAAAACATTAATTATTTCGGCAGTCAACTCGGTAATGTTTACTTTGAAGATACTGAAAACAACGAATACTACGTAGTAAACTGTTTTGACGATATCAAAGACACGTTTGAAGAGTTAAATAACGAAGATATTTCTTTTCTAAAGTCTGTTTCGGAAGAAGACTTTTTGCCGATTAAAAATTATATTACCCAAACGTCTGAAATGGTTTTTAATCAGGAAAATCAAAAACAACGCAAAAAATGGAATGTTTACTTGTCTTCGGGAACGTTTATGGGCAAAAAGTTAAAAAAACGTACTGCTACCGTTACAAAGATAAATGAACTCAACTATTTGTATATTCTGGATTTAAGTGTGGACAGCACCAATAAAGCAATTACTGAAAAAGATTTTCAGACTACAGAATGCGCTGAGTTTACCAAAGAAAAGGTTGATTATTTAAGATAATATCTTATCTAAATATACTATTCATAAATAGAAAAATAATTAAAAAGATAATAAAACTTGTTTACAGTTTCATTTTAATCATATGGAAAAAATAATCACATACCGTTATAAAATTATGGCAATATTGCTGCTGATATGGGCAGGGATGAACTTTTTGGTGTTTCCTCCGGAGTGGCTTTGGGCAGCGGTGGTTTGCCTGCTCGTGGTTTTGGGCATCAGCGTAAAGCTTTTTAGGGCAAAGCCGTAAGTATTAAAATAAGAGAAGACAATACAGCCTGCAGGGTTTTGACAACGCTGTAGGTTTATTAGAATACATACTTATCCTGTAAAATAGAATATCTTGTAACCGGCATAGCTTTGCTTTGCACACGGGCAAGCAAGCGGGGTACTAATTGCAGTCAACTGAAAAGGTTGTTATTGCAACTAAAACCGGTCAGCTTAAGATATAAACTAAAAATACGGCAGGTATCAGGTAAATAACAATTGTTCGGGCTCCGTCATAATCTTTGGCAATGCGCTGTCCAAATAATAAAAACAACAAAGTAATACAAGATATAATACCGGCATATAAAGCCATGTCTTTAGCATCGGAAAGAAGCAACTGGTAAATTCCTGCCAGTGCAAAGATTCCTGCAAAGATTTCTAAAATCAAAATAATTCCAAGCGAAAAAGGAACTTTATCCGCAAGAAATGTATTGGCAAAATGAGACTTCAGCCAACCGGTATTTCCTTTCCAGTCAGCGATTTTATCGTATCCCGACTGTAAAAAAGTAATTGCCAAAAAGCCTAAAAGAATAATTTCTGTAATATGGTTCATGAGTTTTAAATTTTAGGTAAAATTAGATTTTTATTTTTGATTAAGGAGTAAAGCTAAAAATCTTGTCGGGAGTAACACAGTAATCCAACGGAATATCATTGTCAAAAATGTCCTCAATCAGCGGTTCAGGTTCAAAAAAGCTCAGTCCTATCTTAATCGTTTCGGGCGGGCAAAGCGCTAAAAATCGATCGTAAAAACCCTTGCCATAACCGATGCGGTTCCCGTTTTGGTCGTAAGCCAAAAGCGGAATAAAAACAACCTCTATCTGGCTTTCCTGAATTAAAATACCGTCTACCGGCTCAGGAATGCCGTAAGCGCTTACTTTTAGGCGCGTATTGTCGGTAAGCAGGTAGTGCTGCATGGTTCCGTTTGCAAAGTCCGACTTGGAAAGAATGACATTTTTGTCCTTTCCGGCAAGTATCTGCAAAAGAAATTCCGTGTCAATTTCCTTTTTGTTCTGGATGGACAAAAAGAGGTGAAAATTGGTTTTATGCCAAATGGGAAGCGTTAAAGTCCGGTTAGCAATTTCCAGACTCAGATTTTCAATTTGTTCTTCCGTCAGACTTTCTCTCCGTTTTTTGTATTTAACTCTTAACTCGTTCTTGTTCATGTACAATGTTTTTTGACAAGTGAAAAATAGCATCGCCCTGATACACAATAGGCGAATCGTTTACGTTGATGATATAGCCGCTGTTGGGCGCTTTTACCGCTGTATTCTCTTTTCCGTACGGATCAGAAATAAAGGCAAGCGTTTGTCCTTTTTCGACAAATACGCCTGTTTTTACCTGATCGTGGAGCAGACCCGATTTTTTGGCTCGGATCCATACGGACTGACTGATTGCAATCATAGGTGCAGAGGGCTTTTCGGTAACAAACTTTTTTTGGAGCATGCCAAAGTGATTCAAAAAGCGCTTGGCACCTTCTACGCCTGCTGTAGAAACTTCCGCATTGATGTCCATCGATTTTCCGCCTTCAAACAAAAGCATTTTAATGCCGAGTTTGGCACAGGCATTGCGAAATGAACCTGCGATTTGGGAAGAATATAGCAAAAAAGGAGGGCTGAATATTTCTGCCAGTTCTTTTAACTCGCTTTGGTTGGGTGCAATCCTGATTTGGGGAGCGTTAAAACGGCTTTGCCCGCCCGCGTGAAAGTCTATCGCATAATCCACGTGTGGCAAAATGTACTGGATGAGGTGATAGGCAAATCGTCCGGCGAGAGATCCGCTTTTACTGCCGGGAAAAATGCGGTTCATATCCCTGCCATCCGGAAATTCTCTGGATTTATTGATAAAGCCAAAGATGTTAATCACCGGAATGCAGATAATAGTTCCCTTTGCCGGTACATTGATTCCCTTGTGGATAATCTGCCGAACGATATCTACTCCGTTTAATTCGTCGCCGTGCAAACCGGCAGAAAGCAAAACCGTAGGTCCTTCCTGTTTGGATTTAGACACTACAACCGGAATTTTGAGTTTGGTGGCAGTGTGCAGCCTTGCTATTTCAAGATTAAGAATCTTGGTCTCGCCCGGATGGATAATCTCATCAAGTATTTTCATCAGCTGATTTTAAAAAGTGAAGATAAAGCTTTTTTTAAAACCTCCCGAATTTTGAATACCTGTAAAAGAAAAACTATTTTTGTATGAGCTTAAAAACTAAAAAATGCAGATAAAATCTTCTTTAGCAGTACAAATACAAACTCTGCCCGATCAGCCGGGCGTTTATCAGTATTTTGATAAAGAAGGAAAGATTTTATATGTAGGAAAAGCCAAAAATCTGAAAAAGCGGGTAAGCTCGTATTTCAACAAAGTACACGACAATGCTAAAACCAATGTGCTGGTCAAAAAAATTGAACAGATTAAACACATTGTCGTTCCTACAGAAACCGATGCTTTATTGCTGGAAAACAATTTGATTAAACGATTGCAGCCCCGATATAACGTGTTGTTGAAAGACGATAAATCCTATCCGTGGATATGCATTAAAAAAGAACCTTTTCCGAGGGTGTTTATGACGCGGAGAATTGTAAAAGACGGTTCGGAATACTTTGGTCCTTACACCAATATTAAAACGGTACATACACTATTAGACTTAATCAGAGAACTGTATCCGCTGCGTACCTGCAATTACGATTTGTCGTTGGGCAATATCAGATCCGGCAAGTTTAAAGTTTGCTTGGAATACCACATAGGAAACTGTGCCGGACCTTGTGAAGAGCGCGAAACAGAAAAGCAATATGAAGCCAAAATTATAGCGATCAGAGATATTTTAAAAGGGAATTTTAAAGAAAACCTCAGGGAATTTAAAGGACATATGGCGGAGCTTGCGGAAGCAATGGAATTTGAAGAAGCTCAGAAAATAAAAGAAAAAATAGAATTGTTAGAAAACTATCAGGCTAAGTCAACCATTGTAAATCCAAAAATCAGCAATGTAGACGTTTTTTCTATTGTTTCGGACGAATCGGCGGCGTATGTCAACTTTTTACAGCTTTCTTATGGGGCTATTATCCGCTCCCATACGATGGAGCTGAAAAAAAAGCTGGATGAAACAGACAAGGATTTACTGGAGCTGGCAATTATAGAGCTTCAGGATCGCTTTCACTTAACTTCTAAAGAAATTATTGTGCCTTTTGAAGTAGAAGTAGGAGAAAATATCAGAGTTACTGTACCTAAACTCGGCGATAAAAAACAGCTTTTGGATTTGTCCGAACGCAATGCTAAGTTTTATAGAATGGATCAGCTGAAACAAATTAAAATTGTAGATCCGGAAAGGCATGTAAAACGCATTATGGAACAAATGAAAAAAGATTTAAGACTGCAGCGCGAGCCTCGTCACATAGAATGTTTTGACAACTCTAATATTCAGGGGACTAATCCTGTGGCTGCCTGTGTTGTTTTTAAAGACGGTAAGCCGAGTAAAAAAGATTATCGACATTTTAACGTAAAAACAGTCGAAGGTCCGAATGATTTTGCGTCGATGGAAGAAATCGTTTACCGGAGATACAAACGGGTTTTGAGTGAGGGAGAGCCGCTCCCGGATCTGATTGTGATTGATGGCGGAAAAGGACAGCTTGGCGTTGCGCTTAAAAGCTTGGAAAAGTTAGGTCTTAGAGGAAAAATCCCGGTTATAAGTCTGGCAGAGAGATTGGAGGAAATATATTATCCGGGAGATAGCTATCCGCTGTATTTGGACAAGCGTTCCGAAACGATGAAAGTAATCATTCATCTGAGGGATGAAGCTCATCGTTTTGGGTTGGCTTTTCACCGGAACCAGCGAAGCAAAAATGCCATTACCAGTGCATTAGATGCTATCCCGGGTATAGGGGAAAAAACAAAAACGGCACTGTTAAGCCATTTTAAGTCGGTCAAGAGAATTAAAGAAGCTTCGCGAGAAGATTTGGAAAAAGTAATAGGAAAAGCAAGAGCAAACGCTGTAATTGAATTTTTTACTGTAAATTAGTTGTGCAAATTTGTAATGTAATGCAAAAAAGGCTGTATATTTTTATAATTGCTGTTCTGACTGTGTTTATAGGATATAGTCAGGATCAGGTAAACAGACCCAAAGTAGGGTTGGTAATGAGTGGAGGTGGAGCAAAAGGACTGGCGCATATCGGTGTGCTGAAAGTTTTGGAAGAAGAAGGAGTAAAAGTAGATTATATTGCTGGCACAAGTATGGGAGCTATTATTGGCGGTTTATATGCTTCGGGTTATACTGCATCTGAGTTGGATTCTATTTTTAACAGGATTGATGCTAATGCTTTAATTCGGGATTATATTCCTAGAATATCAAAATCTTTTTACGAAAAAAAGAATGATGAAATTTATGCCTTGGCACTGCCTTTTGATAATTTTAGGATAGGTTTGCCTCAGGCGCTGTCTAAAGGGATGTATAACTATACCCTGATGAATAAGTTATTGGCGCACGTTAGACACGTGAGAGATTTTAATAATTTAAATACGCCTTTTTTGTGTATAGCAACTGATGTTCAAACAGGAGAAAAGGTTGTGTTGGATAAAGGCTACCTGCCTCAGGCAATTTTAGCGAGTGGTGCTTTTCCATCCCTGTTTGCTCCGGTTGAGATTGATGGAGAATATTTAGTTGACGGAGGAATAGTAGATAACTATCCGATTGAGGCATTGAAAGATATGGGAGCGGATATTATTATTGGAGTAGATGTACAAGATAGTTTAAAGACGATTAAAGATATCAGGGGAGCAACAGATTTGCTTTTGCAGATTTCCAATTTTTCAACTATTCGGCAAATGAAGGACAAAGCGCCGGAAACGGATATCTATATCAAACCGGACATTATAGGCTATACCGTTGTTTCGTTTGATCAGGGTGAGGCAATTATTAAGAGAGGAGAACTGGCAGCCGATAAAACGATTGACCAGCTTAAAAAAATAGGAGGATACGAGAATTTGTATAAAGAACAATTTGTTCCTAAATATACTGATTCGATGAGAATCAGCGATATAAAAATTAATGGAGTTACAAGTTATACAAATCGGTATATACACGGAAAATTGGGTTTTAAACCTAATTCAAGCTTTACTTTTGAGCAGTTGGAAAAAGGGATAGACCAGTTAAGCGCTACAGAAAATTTTAGCAGTATTTCTTACCGGTTTGACAAAGATGGGAACAGAGATATTTTTGTGCTGGATTTGATAGAAAATCCGGTTAAAAGATTGTTGAAGCTGGGGTTGCATTACGATGGATTGTACAAATCAGCAGCTTTAGTGAATGTTACCCAGCGGAATTTTCTAATGAAAAGTGATGTCGCTTCCTTAGATGTTGGATTGGGTGATAATCTGCGTTATAATTTTAATTATTTTGTAGACAACGGTTTTTACTGGAGTGTCGGTATTAGTTCTAAGTTCCAGAAATTTTCTGCGTCAATGCCCTACAAGTTGTTAGAAGAAACCAGAGATGGTTTTGGTGAAGCAGGTAATTTGCCTTCAAAATTTACGATAGATTACGTGGATTTGACGAACAGACTAACTTTTTCTACTTTTTATCAACAAAGATATTTGCTTTCTATAGGGTTAGAACACCGATATTTTAATATTAAAAGTCCTACTTTGTCAAGCAGCGAAAACCGATTTGACAACAGTAATTATTTGGGTGGATTTGCCAATATGACAATTGATACCTATGACAATAAGTATTTTCCCCGAAACGGATTTATGCTGAAAGGAGAATTTAAAAACTATTTCTATTCGAGCGATTATGCGGATGAATTTGATAATTTTTCAGTTTTATCCGGACAGATAGGTTATGCAAAAAGCATCACTAGTCGATTGTCTTTTGATATTAAATCTCGCTTAGGGACTATAATAGGCGAGCATGCGCCGATGGGATTTAATTTTATATTGGGCGGATATGGTTTTGCAGATTCAGAAAGTATAATTCCCTTTTTAGGATACGATTTTTTATCTCTTGGCGGAAACTCTTTTATTGCTGGAACTATTCAGCTAGATTATGAGATTTTTAGAAAACATCACATTAATATCTCTGCAAATTTTGCCAATGCAGGAGAGCGAATTTTTAGCAGTTCGGAATGGTTTACAAAATCAAATTATTCGGGTTATGCGCTGGGCTACGGAATGCAAACCGTAATTGGTCCTATCGAAGCTAAGTTTACCTATTCTCCTGATACCGGAAATACGTATACGATGATTTCTGTGGGATTTTGGTTTTGATTATGTTAACAAAATAGAGTCTGTAATTGCGTAAACAGAAATAAAAACTACTCAAAAAATTGGATTATACAATTTTATTTCGATATTTGTGTAATTATGAAAACACAATGGGACGGTTTGTTGGCTTACTTAAAGTTCCTCATCAAGAGAAATCCTGAGTGAGAGATACTATTACTTATTTATATTTTTTTATTTACTAACTTAAATTATAAGTAATTATGCCATTATATCATCATTTGGGGAAGATACCCCCTAAACGTCACACTATATTTAGAAAAGAGAACGGTGATTTGTACTATGAGCAATTGTTTGGCACAATAGGTTTTGACGGAATGTCGACCAATATGTACCACGAACATAGACCTACACAGGTTAAAAAAATTCTGAGACAATATAGTGTTGCACCAAAAATTGCAAGAGCAAATAATATTCAATCTTATCGTCTGAGAGGATTTCAGATTCAACCGCAAGATGATTATTTAGAGAGCCGGAAAGCAGTACTGACCAATAGTGACTGTACCATTGTATTAGCGGCTCCAAGAAAATCTACGGAAGATTACTTTTATAAAAATACAGATTCAGACGAAATGATCTTTGTTCACAAAGGCAGTGGAACTTTGCGGACAGTATTAGGCAATCTGACCTTTAAATACGGAGATTATCTGATAATTCCACGTGGAATTATTTATAAGATTGATTTTGATACAGAAGACAACAGATTGTTTATCGTTGAGTCCAGGCATCCAATATATACGCCAAAGCGCTACAGAAACTGGTTTGGACAATTATTGGAGCATTCTCCCTTTTGTGAACGCGATATCCGCAGACCAGATTACTTGGAAACGTATGACGAAAAAGGAGAATTTTTAATCAAGGTTAGAAAACAGGATGAAATCTTTGATATGGTTTATGCTACGCATCCTTTTGATGTGGTTGGGTATGACGGATATAACTATCCCTATGCGTTTTCTATCCATGATTTTGAACCCATCACAGGTAGAATTCATCAACCGCCTCCGGTACACCAGACATTTGAAACCAGTGCATTTGTAGTGTGTTCATTTGTTCCTCGTTTATACGATTATCATCCGGACTCAATTCCGGCACCGTATAACCACAGTAATATTGACAGTGATGAAGTGCTGTACTATGTGGATGGGGATTTTATGAGCAGAAATGACATTGCTCCCGGACATATTTCGCTGCATCCGGCGGGGATTCCTCACGGACCGCATCCCGGAGCTGCCGAAAGATCAATAGGAGAAGTTAAGACAGAAGAACTGGCGGTAATGGTAGATACTTTTAAACCCTTAATGCTGACTGAAGAGGCAATGGGTATAGCTGATGAGCAGTACTATCAATCTTGGCTGGAATAACAAAAATTAAAAACAACTACTAAAATACAATAAATCATGAGTGAAGGATTAAAATCCGTAGAATACGGATTAGATAAAATATTTGAAGGAGCACAAGACTTTTTGCCAATTTTAGGAACGGATTACGTAGAATTTTACGTAGGAAATGCTAAGCAGGCAGCACATTATTATAAAACAGCATTCGGTTTTCAGTCAGACGCTTACTGCGGTTTGGAAACAGGCGTTAGAGACAGAGCATCATATGTTATTAAACAAGATAAAATCCGTTTGGTATTAACTACAGCTTTAAATTCTGATTCACCTATTGGAGAGCATGTTAAAAAACACGGAGATGGAGTAAAAGTAGTAGCGCTTTGGGTGGAGGATGCCCGTTTGTCTTATGAAGAAACGATTAAACGCGGAGCAAAATCTTTTATGGAGCCCGTAGCGACCAAAGACGAACACGGAGAGGTTGTTCAGGCAGGAATTTATGCCTATGGAGAAACCGTTTTTATGTTTACGGAACGTAAGAATTATAAAGGTATTTTTATGCCTGGTTACGTAAAATGGGAAACAGATTACAATCCGGCACCGGTAGGCTTGAAGTTTATTGATCACATGGTAGGAAATGTAGGATGGGATCAGATGAATGTTTGGGTAAAATGGTTTGAGGACGTAATGGGATTTGTTAACTTTTTGTCGTTTGATGACAAACAGATTACAACTGAATATTCTGCGTTGATGTCTAAAGTGATGGCAAACGGAAACGGACGTATCAAGTTCCCGATTAATGAACCGGCAGAAGGGAAGAAAAAATCTCAAATTGAAGAATATTTAGATTTTTACGAAGGAGAAGGAGTGCAGCACATTGCTGTGGCAACCGATGATATTATTAAAACGGTCGCAGATATGAAAAGTCGTGGAGTAGAATTTTTATCTACACCTCCGCAAGCTTATTACGATGCTATTCCGGATCGATTAAAAGATCACATGGGCAAATTTAAAGAAGATATCAATGAATTGCAGAAATTAGGGATTATGATTGATGCCGATGAGGAAGGATATTTACTGCAGATATTTACCAAACCGGTAGAAGATCGTCCGACACTTTTCTTTGAAATTATTCAACGAATGGGGGCAAGAGGCTTTGGCGCAGGTAATTTTAAGGCACTTTTTGAATCTATTGAAAGAGAGCAAGAAAAAAGAGGAACTCTTTAGTTTTATAGTTAAGTAAAACATAAAAAGGCTGACTTTCAAAGCTATGAAGTTAAAGTAGGGTTAAAAATCCATATTATTACTTTTTCCTAGCCGAAAAACTATAGATTTGCAGTCACAAAAATAAGGTAGTCATAAGCTTTATTTGAGTGTAATAAATTTTTCATAATTTATAGTTTTTTGGTTGGTTAATAGCATAAAAACTCAGTCATTTTTTTGACTGGGTTTTTTTGTTTGCTATTTTTGATATAAAATGTTTCCAACTATGAAAAGTAAATTATTATTTTTTATCCTTTTATTGAGCACGGGATTCTTATCGGCTCAGACGACTTCTGCTAAAAAGGCTTTCGATACGAACGAATATCTAAAGTTTAGAATTAGTTATGGCATTATGAATGCCGGTATAGCAACTCTAAAAATAACTGATACAGTTTATAAAGGACGTACCTTATATCACGCAAAAGGGATAGGGTACACAACGGGTGTTCCCAAATTATTTTTTAAAGTTTACGACGATTACCAAAGTTATTTTGAGAAAGAAAATGTGATTCCTCATCGATTTATTCGAAAAATTGATGAAGGAGGATACACCAAAGATCAGGAAGGATTTTTCGATTATCAGAAAATGACTGTTTTGGTAAAAGATTACGAAAAAAAAACCAATAATAACTTTTCTATTAGCAGAGGCGTTCAGGATATTGTTTCTGCATTTTATTATTTGAGAAAGCACCCCAAATTAGACGAATTAAAAACGGGGGAATCAGTAGAAATAGACATGTTTTTCGATGGAGAAGTTTTTAAGTTTCAACTAAAATATTTAGGAGAGGAAGTCTTAAAGACTAGATTCGGTAAAGTGAAGTCAATGAAATTCAGACCCTATGTAATGGCAGGACGCGTTTTTAAAGAAAAAGAAAGTCTTACTGTTTGGGTGTCTGCTGATAGCAATAAAGTACCGCTTCGGATAAAAGCAAGCCTTGCAGTAGGATCTTTAAAAGCAGATTTAGAAGAGTATAGCGGATTGGTTTCCGAATTAAAATTTGAATAAAATCATGGATAATATATTAGAAAAAAATATTGCAGCTTTAAATGAAAAGTTTGCGGAAATGGGACAAAAAACAGCAATTCATTTAGAGGGGCTGTTGTATGCAAAACCAATTACTTATTGGGATTATATCCAGACAGATGCTTTGTTGAGTCTTCAAACTCAGCGCACCTTATTGCCGGATGAGATGGTTTTTATCATGTATCATCAAATTAATGAGCTGTTGTTTAAGATGATTTTGTGGGAAATTAATCAGATATCTGAAACTGAAAAAATAGATGCTGAGGTATTTACAGATAAATTAATGAGAATAAGTCGTTATTTTGATATGCTTACCAGCTCTTTTGATATTATGGGAGACGGCATGGAAATAAAGCAATACTTAAAATTTAGAAATACGCTGACACCGGCAAGCGGTTTTCAAAGTGCACAATATCGTTTGATTGAATTTGCTTCTACAGACTGGATTAATCTAATTGATAAAAGATTTATAGATAAAATCAGTAAAGATATGTCTGAAGAAGAAGCTTTGGAGTTTATGTATTGGCAGGCAGCAGGCAAGGATTACAAGACAGGTAAAAAATCTTATTTGCTCAACGAATTTACGAAGCGATATAGTGAAAATTTTGTTAAAGCTATGAAAGACTATGAAAAAACAAATTTATGGCAGAAATTTGTAGAATTGCCTCAAGAAGTTCGGGAAAACCCGGAACTTGTAGAAGCGATGCGTCATTATGATAAAACGGTAAACATTACTTGGGTAATAGGGCATTATAAAGCGGCTCTTAAATATTTAGAAAACCCTTATGAAACCAAAGAAGCTACAGGTGGCAGCGATTGGAAAAAATATATGTTACCAGAATATCAGAGACGCATATTTTTTCCGAGTTTGTGGACGCAGGAGGAGTTAGATAACTGGGGCAAAGGTTTGGTGTAAGTTTTGAAAAAAGAAAAGTTTTGAAATATAACAAGCGTTTAATTTATACTTTTTTGGCAGCTATGCTTTTGTTCTCTTGTAAGAAAACGGAAGAAATACAAGTTGAACAAGGAATTCAGGAAGAAAATGTTGAAGAAATAATAGCTGAACTTTATGGTTTTAGCCTTAATGATTATCTATTGGTAGAAGATACAATTAAAAGAGGAGATAATCTGGGTAAGTTGCTAGGAGACAATAACTTTAACCCTTCTGAAGTGCACAATATTGTCGAAAAGATTAAAGATACGATTAACGTTAAAAATATACGTATTGGTCAGCCTTATACTTTAGTAAAATATAAAAAGGATCCGGATGTATTGGCAGCACTGGTTTATCATCCGAATATATCCGGATATCAGGTTATAGATTTAAGGGATTCAATTTCTGCTTATACTAAAACATATCCTGTAACAATAAAACGTAGAACAATAGCAGCAAAAATTGAAGGATCACTTTCATTAAGTTTGGACAAAGAAGGCGTAGACCAATCCTTAGCTACCCGAATGTCCCAAATTTTTGCTTGGTCTATAGACTTTTTTAAATTACAGCCAGAAGATCGATTTGCTGTTACTATAGAAGAAAAGTACATTAATGATACCATTTATGCAGGCATATCTAAAATAGATGCCGCTTATTTTAATTATAGAGGTAAGGATTTATATTCCTTTCCGTATAAGCGACCGGAATCTAAAGGAATAGATTACTACGACGAAGAAGGACGACCGATGAAAAGTATGTTTTTAAAAGCACCATTGGAGTTTTTCAGAATTACTTCAAGATATACTAAAAGTCGTTTTCACCCTGTACAGAAAACTTGGAAAGCACATAACGGAACTGATTATGCAGCACCTACAGGTACACCTATTATGACTACCGCATCAGGAGTAGTGGAAAGAGCAGGTTATACTGCGGGCAATGGCAACTATGTAAAGGTCAGACATAACGGAACATATTCCACACAATATTTACATATGTCTAAAATATTGGTGAAAGTAGGACAATATGTCCAGCAAGGGCAAAAAATAGGTTTAGTAGGAAGTACGGGTTTGGCAACAGGACCTCATGTATGTTACCGATTTTGGAAAAACGGGGTACAAGTAGATCCGTTAAGTCAGGTGTTACCAAATTCAGAACCAATGGATAAAAAAGATATTCCGGCTTTTAAAGAACATATTAAACCATTGAAAGAAGAGTTAGATACGGTTATTAATCAAAAATTTTAAAAGAAGAAATTTTGGAAAATATTAATCCTTCAGGTACTGCAGCTTGGGAAAAGTTGCGTCTGCATTTTGAGAAAATGGAGTTTGTTCAAATGCAAGATTTATTTGCAGATGACAAAGAGCGGGTGAAAAAAATGAATGTAGAATGGGGACCTGTTTTATTGGATTATTCTAAAAATAAAATTACCGAAGAGACGATTAAGCTATTGATAGAGCTTGCCGAAGAAGTTGGATTACAATCAGCTATGGATGCAATGTTCTCTGGAAAAAAAATAAATAAAACAGAAAATAGAGCAGTTCTTCATACAGCTCTCAGAAATTTTTCTGATACAGAGAATATTGTAGTTGACGACATAGATGTTTTGAAGGAAGTCAGGAAAACCCGCATGCAAATCAAACACTTTACAGAGAAAGTTTTGTCGGGAGAATATTTATCATCTACCGGTAAAAAATTCCAAAATGTGATTAATATCGGTATAGGAGGGTCGGATTTAGGACCAAAAATGGTTGTAAATGCACTTGAAAATTACAGAAATCAGCTTAATGTTTATTTTGTTTCCAATGTAGATAGTGATTATTTGTTTTCTGTGTTAAATAAATTAGATCCGGAGACAACACTAGTACTGATTGTGTCTAAAACCTTTACTACACAAGAAACGATTGTTAATGCATTAACCGTAAAGGATTGGCTTAAAGGCTCATTACAAACAGAGGATATAAGTAATCATTTGATAGGTGTTTCAAGCAATATTGATGAAGCTGTAAAATTCGGATTGAAGCCAGAAAATATTTTTCCAATGTGGGATTATGTAGGCGGGCGCTATTCGCTGTGGAGTGCGGTAGGTTTATCTGTTGCTTTAGCCGTGGGATATAGTAATTTTGAAAAGCTGCTGAAGGGAGCCAATGCAATGGATGCACATTTTAAAAATACTGAATTTAAAAAGAATATTCCGGTTATATGCGCTTTACTTAGTGTATGGTATAATAACTTTTTTGGTTATGAAACAGAAGCCGTAGTTCCGTACAGTCAGCTTTTAGAGAAATTTCCGGCGCATTTGCAGCAAATGATTATGGAAAGCAATGGGAAAAGCATTAGTAGAGAAGGATATCCGGTAAACTATCAAACAGGAACTTTAGTTTGGGGTGAAGTAGGGGTTTCTGCCCAGCATGCTTTTTTTCAGCTTTTTCATCAAGGAACCAAAGTGATTCCAATTGATTTTATAGGATTCGTTAATCCGTTTTTTGAAAAAAGCAAACCGGTACACGATATATTAATGTCTAACTTCTTTGGACAGTCAGAAGCTTTGCTCAACGGAAAAAGAGGAGAAGCTTATCAATCAGATAGTCAGGATTCTCTTAGAGAATTTAAAGACTTTGTAGGAAATAAACCTTCCAATACGATTTTGATAGATCAGCTGACTCCGGAAACATTAGGAATACTTATTGCGTTATATGAACACAAAACATTTGTTCAGGGAATAATTTGGAACATTTTTAGCTTTGATCAATTCGGAGTAGAATACGGAAAGATTTTAGCTAAAAATATACAAAATGAAATTTTTTCTAAAAATATAAATAAACATGATTGTTCTACAGGTTTTTTATTGAATTATTATTTAAAGAGTGATAAAAAATAAGAAATAGTGTAAAGATATAGACGTTAAATTTAATGTTTACGTAACATAGCGTAGGGGTGATTTTGTACCTTTGTCTCGAAATAATTTATCACTTACACTTAAAAAATGAAAAACTTGAAGAATTGGATGCTGTCTTTTGTAATATTATTTACAGCAACATCCGCATTTTCACAAAACAAAGTCGTTGGTAAAGTAATCGACAACGAAATGAATTTCGGATTGCCGGGAGCGTCCGTTATTGTTAAGGGAACTCAAAACGGAACTTCGACAGGTACGAATGGAGAGTTTGAGCTTAGCATTAGCAATGACAAAGGCGAAGTAACGATTTCTTTTATCGGCTACCAAACGAGAACAGTTCCTTTTACTATTGGTGGCGGTAAGGCAGATTTAGGAACAATTGTTCTTAAAGCTGACGAGAATATGTTGGATGATATTGTTATTATGGGAGTTGCAGACGTTGCAAAAGACCGTAAAACACCGGTAGCTGTCTCTACAATTAAAGCTGCTGAAATTCAAGAAAAACTAGGTTCACAAGAGTTTCCTGAAATTTTAAACACAACGCCTTCTGTATACGCTTCAAAAGGTGGCGGAGGATTCGGAGATTCGAATATCAATATTCGTGGTTTTGACCAAAGAAATATTGCCGTTATGATTAATGGTATGCCTGTTAATGATATGGAAGGAGGAGCTGTATATTGGTCGAACTGGGCTGGATTGTCGGATGTAACTACTGCAATGCAGGTTCAAAGAGGTTTGGGTTCTTCTAAAATTGCTATATCTTCAGTAGGAGGTACAATCAACATTTTGACACGTACTTCTGATGCAAGACCTGGAGGGTCGCTAGCAGCATCTGTGGGTAATGATAATTACTTTAAAGGCTTAGCTTCATATAATACGGGTGTTTTAGAAAATGGTTTATCTGCGTCTATCTTAATGGGATATGCCAGAGGTGATGGCTATGTAGAAGGAACTGGTTTTGAGGCAGTAAATTATTTTTTAGGATTGGGATATCAATCAAAAGATAATCGCCATAATGTGCAGCTTACTTTTACAGGAGCAATGCAAGATCACGAACAACGCTCTACATCAGTATCAATTGACAATATGAGAAATTGGAACGGAGGAAAAATTAATAAAAGGTTTAATCCGGATTTAGGTTATTATCAGGGAAGTGAATTCTCTTTCAAAGGGAATTATTATAACAAGCCTGTAGCTTCTCTTAACTATGATTTTAATATTAATGATACATGGACATTAGGAACTGTAGTTTACGGATCTTGGGGACGTGGAGGAGGAAGAGGCTCTATAGGTGGAGGACCTAATGGTTATAGAGATTTTGGACCAGAGGTTAGAGACGCTAACGGTCACGTTCGTTTTGATGATATTGCTGCATGGAACAGGGGCGAAACAATTGCTGATTGGAAAGAAATTGACAAAGAAGGAAATCCTATTGGTAATGGTACATCTAATACACTAGTAGATGATCCTAATAATCCAGGTCAACAAGGGTATTATGTTATGGATTTTAATAATAGTACTAAGGCCTATAGAGGAGGATGGGCACGTCGTGCAAGTATTAACTCTCATGACTGGTACGGAACTGTTATCAATATGAATGCTAAAGTAGATCAAAACTGGACCATTGATTTTGGTTTAGATGCCCGTATGTATAAAGGCTATCATTACCAAACAATTGATAATTTACTAGGAGCAGATGGTTTCTATGTGGCAAATGATCAAAATAATGGAAATGCAAAATATGTTGTATCGAAAACTTATGAAGCAAAAGCGACATTAAATCCTTGGGTAAATTGGAATAATAGACAAAAAGTAGGTTATTCAAATGACGGAAATGTGAAATGGTTAGGAGGATTTGGACAAGTAGAATATTCAAATGATAATTTATCTGCATTTGTTCAAGGAGCTATTTCTAATCAGTGGATGCAAAGAATTGATTATTTTGGATATGACCGAAGTACACCTGAAGGTGCAGAAGAGTATAAAACAGATTATAAAAGTATTTTAGGGGGTACTATTAAAGGAGGTTTGAACTATAACATTAACGAGAATCACAACGTTTTCATTAACTCAGGATATTTTTCTCGTCAGCCATTTATGAATAATGGAGTTTATATCAACAATTCAAATACAATGAATCCAGACCTTAAGAACGAAAAGGTTTTAGGAATTGAAGTAGGTTATGGATTAAGAACAGAAAAAGTAAGAGCAAATGTAAACTTGTATAGAACATCTTGGAAAGACAGAATTATTAGAGTATTTGCTTCTGATGTTCACGATAACAGAAACAATCCGAATTTGCCAAGAGTTTCTGCATATGCTAATCTTTACGGGGTAGAGCAGTTACATACAGGAGTAGAGATGGACTTCGTGTATTATGCTTTTGACAAATTGAGCTTTACAGGATCCTTGTCTTGGGGAGACTGGAAATACAAAGGAAATGTGAGTGCTACTTATTTAGATGAAAATGATAATAGTCCTATTCAGGTTTTAGATCCAACTACAGGAAACTCAACAGGTGAAATTAAAAAAGAAACTTTATATCTAGATGGCGTAAAAGTTGGTGATGCACCTCAGTTTATTGTTAACGTAGGGTTCAATTACGAGATTGTAAAAGGATTAAAGTTAGATGGTAATTATAGATATAATGATAAATTTTATGGATTAGTTAATCCTGAAAACTTTAAAACAGAAGGAAATCCGGGAGCTATTAAATTACCGGCATTTAATTTGTTTGATGCAGGACTATCCTACCGAATGGAAGTAGGAAAAGAAAAATCAAATTCAGTTACAATGCGGGTAAACGTGAATAATATATTTGACACAACATATATTTCTTCTTCCAGAACTAACTATCATACATCTAAAGCTAATGAACAATGGAAAGGAGTAGATACAACAAATGAAGTTATGTTTGGAGCAGGTAGAACATGGAATCTGACTTTGCGATATAATTTCTAAGAAAAATTATTTTTATATAATCATAAAAAAGGGCTGTACAATTTGTATAGCCCTTTTTATGAATCAATATATATAAGTAGAGGCTGCAATTAAGGTGATAAAAACACATAATTTGGCTTTTATGCTTAGATTATATTTGTTTAATAAAGTGTTTTCGTGATGTAATTCGTATTTTATATTGATTTGTTAAGATAAATTTATATATTTGATTTTCTAACCAAAATACTTTATTATGAACAAAAATACATTTTTAATGTTGTTTTTGGCATTATTGTTTTTACCTATACAAATGATTAGTGGGCAGGAATATGTTCCTCTATTAATTTCATCTGGTTTTAATGAAGATGTCATTGCAGAAGATAGCCCTGCGGCTACTTTTACTTCAACTGCAGTTGATGCAACAGGGAGTGGAGCTAATAATGCTTTTATGAGCATTAATTATCCGGGAGCCACAGTTGGGCTTCCTGCCAATGGATTAATTAATTCAATAGCTTCCGTTACTCAGGAATTAACTTTTCAGTTGGCACCTTACGATGAAGATAATGTTTTGCGAATTAATGCAAATGGAGGAACAGGTACGCTAGTTTTCCAGAATCCACAGAAAGTGCTTAAAATTTTTATTTTAGCGACTTCAGGCAGTGATACTTCAAATTTTACGGGGCAAATCATCTTTACAGATGGGACTACACAGCTTATTAGCAGCCAGACAGTACCGGATTGGTATCAAACAGGAACAAATCCTGCTGCTATTCAAGGGATTGGACGGGTTTCTCGTAGCGGAGGAAATCCCGATAATAATACATCAGATCCCAAATTGTTTCAGATTCCTGTAAGTATTAATACAGACAATCAGAGTAAATTAATTCAGGAAATTGAATTTACTAAAACAAGTTCAACTAGCGGATTTTTAAATATTTTTGCAGTTTCTGCAGAGATTATACCTGATTGTCCGAAACCAACTAATTTTGTAGCCGGTGGGGTATCTGCAGACGGTGCAACTTTGTCTTGGGTAAGTGACGGAACTGATTTTGAATTAAAATACGGAACTGCCGGTTTTAATGTCGAAACGGCGGGTACAACAGTTGAATTAACTGCTTCAATTTATAATTTTACAACGGTAACAGAAGGTCAAACCTATGATGTTTATGTAAGAAGAGATTGCGATACAGATGGTTTTAGTAATTGGACAGGCCCGATAACGTTTACTGCAGAAAACACAATTGCAATAGGAAGTGGTACAGAAACGGGAGCTGGCGGTACAACTATACCTGTTACCAATTATAATTATAGTTATAGTCAGCAAATTGTAACAGCCGCAGAGTACGGTAATGGCGGCGGAGTTGCCGGACCAATTACCAAAATTCGGTATTATGTTACCAATGTCGGGACATTGTCAGTTTGGAATGACTGGACGGTTTATATAGGAAACACAACCAAATCTTCTTTTGAATCGAATACAGATTGGATACCTGTATCGGAACTAACGCAGGTTTTTAGCGGAACAATTACTGCTACTTCTAATGATTGGCTTGAAATTACATTATCACAACCTTTTGCTTATACAGGAGGTAATATTGTAGTAGCAGTTGATGAGAATACTTCGGGATGGTCGACAAATCCTACTTTTTTGATGTACATGTCCACAGAGAATTCGGGTATTTTGTATAGAAGTGATAGCATAAATCCAGATCCGGAAAATCCAGAGGAGGCAACATCAAGACAATCGAAGTTGCCTCAACTTCAATTTGTTGGAACGTTGGCATCTTGTTTACCGCCTGAAAATCTTTCTGCTATAGTTACCTCTTTCACTGATGTGAATGTATCATGGGGAGGTATCGGTAATGCAGAGAATTATGAATATGCAGTTACTACTTCTGCAACACCACCCGTATCAGGAACAGAAACAGACAGCACGTCTCTTTCAGTTTCGGATTTAGAGGAAGAAACAACTTATTATCTTCATGTTCGTGCAAATTGCGGAAGTGGCGATTATAGTTCATGGGCAACAATTTCTTTCTATACAGGATATTGCCAGGTAGAAGGAACAAGTAGCTCGTATAGAATTAACGGGGTTTCTACAGATGGTGGATGGACTAATATTTCTAATATGAATAACGGAACAGCGAATTCTTATAGCAATTATTCCACAATGAGTGTTTCTCAATCTCCGGGCGGAACAATTGATTACACCGTAAATGTTCCGGGATATACAGGTATAAAAATATGGATAGACTTAAATCAGGATTTGATTTTTGATGATACCGAATTAGTAGCTAGCCATACTACATATATGTATTCAGCCGGTGATTGGACAGGAACAATTACCCTCCCGACAGATATTCCTGAAGGAGATTATCGTATAAGAATACGTTCCGGATATTATTCTTATCCTGATCAGATTTATGTATGCGGAATAAATTATTCCAATTATGGAGAAGCAGAAGACTATACATTGACTGTAGTTCCGTTGCCTTCTTGTTTACCACCTTCAGACCTTACAGCTGAAAATATTACTTCTGATAGTGCGGATTTGAGTTGGACAGCTAACGGAGATTTATTTGATATAGAAATTGTAGCAACGGGTGAAGAACCTACAAGTATACCAACAGAAACGGGCGTATCCAACCCTTATATAGCAGAAGGTTTAAACCCTTCAACTGCCTATGATTATTATGTTCGACAAGATTGTGGGGACGATGATGGGGTAAGTATGTGGGCAGGTCCTTTTAGTTTTACAACAACGCAGATTCCAGCAGAATTGAATTTTGAGGAGGATTTCGAAAGTACTATTAGCTGGACATTAAACAATGGTGGTCAAACCAATCAATGGGTAGTTGGTAGTGCAACCGGAAACACAGGGAATTCTTTGTATATTTCTAATGATGAAGGAACTACTAATGCATATAGTACAGGTTCAACATCAGTAGTACAGGCATACAGAGATATTGCTGTACCTGCCGGAACATTTAAGGGGGCAATCTCGTTTGATTGGAAAGTAGCAGGTGAACCTTCTTCTTGGAGTGATCCATATGATTATTTTAAAGTATGGTTGGTTCCCGCTGCTTATCTTCCAACAGCAGGGGCACAAATTTCTTCAGGTACCGGTAGAATTCAGCTTGGAGGATATTTTGTTAACGAGACTGATTGGCAACAGTATGAAAATACTGAATTAGATTTGTCTGAGTTTGCAGGGTCAACTATGCGATTGGTTTTTGAATGGACAAATGATAGCGGTAGTGGTACGCAACCTCCTGCAGCTATTGATAATATTGAGATAACAATTCCGGCTTGTCCTCAACCAATAAGTTTGGGTATCACAAATATAACTAAAGAAAGTGCAGATTTGAATTGGACAAGTGTTGGAGATACTTTTGATATCAAATGGGAAGAAGCCGGTTTTGATGTAGAAATCGAAGGTACTTTGGCAGAAGACTTTGATAACGGCGGAACACTTTCCGAATTAGAATCTTCAACCAACTACGAATTTTACGTACGTCAAGATTGTGATGAAGATGGAACAAGTGAATGGTCAGGACCATATGCTTTTACTACTCTTTGTGATTATCCTGATTATGAATTAACTAATTCAGAAGATGATTTGACGCTTTGTGAAGCAGGAAGTATAATACTTGAAGCAGATTCAGAAGGTATTGTAAACTGGTACGATGCGGCAGATGCCACTGAACCAATATTTACAGGCACATCTTTTGAAACAGA
>OFTY01000356.1_pt1 | contig 36626 bp, 30 predicted proteins | sample 1775061 | NCBI WGS metagenome assembly OFTY01 (sample SAMN08195773, study PRJEB24354) | sludge metagenome | isolation source: sludge from phenol fed wastewater aerobic bioreactor B | place: India: Nagpur | collected 2016-09-16 | reverse complement strand
TAGAAGCGTAGCCCGAGACCAGAAGCAAAATCGGGCTCCCCTTTCCGCCCCGGCGGGGGCGGAAAGGGGCGGGGGGGATAGGGGGGGGAAGCGAGGTCTGCGCCAACGCGCGGCCTCTGCAGAAAAGTTCAGCGGTTCACAGCGAGTCCCCGACCGACAAACCCGTCCACCGTCACCCAACAACCCCTGAACTGCCCACCCACCGCAATTCAAAATTCATAGCGCAACCTCACCATTCGGCGCTGGGGTCGCCGTCAAAACCTCTCGAAGGGCTGCAGAAAACGCCACTGACCTTCGGGGAGGGCACCCAGCGCAATGCGGCCGATGCGCAGGCGCTTCGCTGCAAGGGCCGGCAGCCCGAGTTGCGCGCAGGCGGCCGCCAACCGCTCGCCCACGTCCAGCGCATGGCCGACGGCGCGCAGCCGGGTGCGTGTGGCGCTTCGGCTGCCGACGCTGAGCTTGCAGGCCGACCCGGCGGCGTGCTGCAGGGCGGCCACCCGGGTGTCGTCGAGCGTGCCGTCGAAGTCGAGTTGCCATTCTTGCTGCGGCAGCGCGCGCTCATCCTGCAGCCGGCGGGCGATGCGCACGTCCTGTGTGAGCACGAGCAGGCCCGCGGCGTGGGCGGGCAGGGGCAGCGGAGCGTGCAGCGCGCGCAGGTGGCGCGGCAGCAGGCGCTCAAACGAGGGGTCGGCGCTCCAGCGCGCATCGGCGCAGGGCACCGGAGCGGGTTCGCCAGCGCGGCGGTGCCAGAGGAGGGTGGCGGGGCGCAGCGGCTCGGGGCGGGCGTCGGGGGCGATGTCGATGCGCTGGCTGGCGTGCACACGGTGCGGCGGCTGCGTGACGACCTCGCCGTCCACCCGCACCCAGCCGCCTTCGATGAGCCGCTCGGCCTCGGCGCGCGAGCAGCCGCGCAGCGCGGCCACACGTTTGGCCAGGCGCTCGCCCTCGGTGGCGGGGCGTGGCGGGACGGAGGGGTTCACCCTGCCCTCAGTCGTTGCCGGGTGCGAGCGCGCGCAGGCGCTGCACATGGGCGAGCAGGCTGCGCTCGGCCAGCGGCCACATGCGTTCGGGCACGTCGTCGTAGGCCAGGCGCACCCAGTCCTGCAGGCTGCCGTCGGGCTCGGCCTGCATGGCGGCGATGACCTTGGCCTCGCGCTGCAGGCGGTGGGCCTTGAGGCGGGCGATGGCCGCGAGGGCGTCGCCCATCACGTAGCCGTGCGCGGGCAGGATGTAGCGCACGCCGTGCGCCTGGGCGTGGGCGGCGAGGCGGTCGAGCGAGTCGAGGTAGGCGCTCATGTCGCCGTCGGGCGGGTCGACGATGGTGGTGCTGCCGTTGAGGATGTGGTCGCCGCTGAACAGCAGGCCGTCCTCGCGCAGCGCGAGGCACAGGTGGTTGGCGGCATGGCCGGGGGTGTGCAGCACCTCGAGCGTGTGGGTGACTGCGCCGTCGGTGCTTTGCAGCACCAGCAGTTCGCCGTCGAACAGGCTGCAGTCGGGCGTGAAGGCGCTGGCGGCGCGCGCCGTGGGGGCCGAAGGCAGGCCGTAGATGGGCGGCTGCGGGTCGCACAGGGCCTGCAGCGGGCGCGCGCCGGGGGAGTGGTCCGGGTGCGAGTGGGTGCAGACGATGGCGCGGATGTCGCCGCCGGCGGCGCGCCAGAGGCGTTGCTGGTGTTCCTCGTCCACCGGGCCGGGGTCGATGGCGATGTAGCCGGTGGTAGGGTCGCCGACGAGGTAGCTGTTGGTGCCCGGGCCGGTCATGGCGCCGGGGTTGCGCGCGGTCAGGCGCTGCACGTTGCGCAGCAGCGGCGTGGGTTCGTCGCGGTGCCAGTCGAGCGGGTGCAGGATCTGGCCGTCGGGGCAGACGAGTTCGAGTTCGCCGTAGGGCGGCTCGTGCTCCATGTAGCGCGCCTCGCGCCCGCCGAGCAGGCCCGCGCGCGGGCAGCTCGTCCACAGTGGCTCCTCGCTGGCGGCGCAGGCGGCGAGCACGGCGTCCACGCGGGCATAGGTCTGCAGGCGCTCGAGCGTGCGGATGGTCGGGAAGATCATGAAGAACTGCCCCGCGGCATGGCGCGCCAGCGCGTCGGCCGGGCGCACCCAGACGGGTTCGAACTGCTCGGCCTCGTCGGCCAGCGGCACCTGGCCTTCGGGCATGCGCGCCACCAGAAAGGGCACGTCGAAGCGGCGTGGCAGGTCGCGGTCGGTGATCCAGTGGGCGAGCACGAACACTTCGGCCGCCGCCAGCGTGAGGCCGCGCGCGGTGCACTGGGCGAGGAAGGGCGCCTTGCGGTCGAGCGCGGCCACTTCGGCCGCATCGGCCATGCGGCCGTCGGCATGGCGGGCCAGCAGCACGCCGAGTTCCTCGAAGCTCTCGCGGATGGCGGCAATGGCCTGCGTGAGGTGCTGCGCGCTCTGGCCGCTGCGGCGCGTGGCCTGGGCGTGGGCCTCGGGCGCGGCGTCGGCGGCGTCGATGCCGCCGCCCGGAAACACATACGCGCCGGGCGCGAAACTGGCCGTGGCGCTGCGGCGCGTCATCAGCACTTCGACGCCTTGCGGGCCGTCGCGCAGCAGCAGCACGGTGGCGGCGGGGCGCAGCGGGGCGGGTTCGCGCTGCGGGTGCAGGAGTTGGGTGGGGCGGACCATGGCGGCATTATTGGACAGGCGCCGCGCCGGTGCCTGTCGCGCAGGAAAACGCTGGGCGGATAATCGGCGCGCATGAAGATTCGCTTCACCAAGATGCAGGGCGCGGGCAATGATTTCGTCGTGCTCGACGAGACGCGCGGCGTGCTCGGGCTGAGTACGGCGCAGTACCGCTTCCTGGCCGACCGGCATTTCGGCGTCGGCGCCGACCAGATCCTGAGCGTGCGCGCGCCCTCGGCCGAGGACGCGGCCGCTGGCATCGGCTTTGGCTACGTGATCCACAACGCCGACGGCGGCGAGGTGGAGAACTGCGGCAACGGCGCGCGCTGCTTCGCCCGCTTCGTGCACGACAAAGGCCTCACGCGCGACAACCCGGTGCGCGTGCGCACGGCGGGCGGCGTGCTGTCGCTGCAGGTGCAGGCCGGCGGGCGGGTTACGGTGGACATGGGAGCGCCCGTGTTCGAACTGGACCGCATCCCCTTCGACCCACGAGGCCGCGCGGCCGTGCCCCTGGGCCCGTGGCGGCTCTGGCCGCTGGATATTGAAGGTTTTTCGCCGGACCCCAGCGTGAAATGGTCGGAAGGTGCTACGGTTAATGTAGCAGTCGTGTCGATGGGCAACCCCCACGCCGTGCTGCAGGTGACGGACGTGGACGCCGCCCCGGTGGCCACGCTGGGCCCGCGCATCGAGCATCACCCGGCGTTTGCGCGCCGCGTCAATGCGGGCTTCATGCAGATCGTGGACCGCGCGCACATCCGCCTGCGGGTGTACGAACGCGGCGCCGGCGAGACGCTGGCCTGCGGCACCGGCGCCTGCGCGGCGGTGGTGGCGGGCATCCGGCTGGGCCTGCTCGATGCGTGCGTGGACGTGGCCACCCGCGGCGGCCGGCTCACCATCGAGTGGTCGGGCCGCGAGGGCGATGCCGTGCGCATGACCGGCCCGGCCGTGACCGTGTTCGAAGGCGAGATCGAGCTGTCCGCCGCACCCGAAGAATCCCTCCGTCGCTGAAAACCCCCGCTTGTCCCATGACGCCGCCGCCCACCGCCATGAACCCCATCACCGAAGACGACATTGCCGACTTCCTGCTCAACACGCCGGACTTCTTCTCGCGCCATGCCGAGCTGCTCTCGGCCGTGCTGCTCACCAGCCCGCACGGCAACCGCGCGGTCAGCCTGCAGGAGCGTCAGGCCGAGATGCTGCGCGAGAAGATCAAGACGCTCGAACGCCGCCTGATGGAGATGATCCGCCACGGCAACGAGAACATGCTGATCGCCGAGCGGCTGCTGGGCTTTGCGCGCGCGCTGCTGCTGGCGCGATCCGCCGCCGAGCTGCCCGCGCTCATCGAGCAGGACCTGCGCGAACGCTTCCTGGTGCCGCAGGTCGCGCTCAAGGTCTGGGACCTGCCGCTCGCCCCGGCTGATGCGACCTGGGCACAGGGCGCCAGCGCCGATGTGAAGAGCCTCGCCTCCTCGCTGATGGCACCCTACGTGGGCGTGAACGCCGGCTTCGAGGCGGCGGGCTGGCTGGCCGAACCCGCGCAGGCCGCGTCGCTGGCGCTGATCGCGCTGCGTGAAGGCCAGCAACCGCAGGCCTTCGGTCTGCTGGTGCTGGCCTCGCCCGACGTGCAGCGCTTCCACGAAGGCATGGCCACCGACTTCCTCGAGCGCCTGGGCGAAACCGCCAGCGCCGCGCTCTCGCGGCTGCGCTGAGAGGCATTCGGCCATGCCCGCCCCAGCCCGCGACGCCGCTGAAGGCCCAGCCGGCGCGGCCAGCCCACTCGAGCTGCCCCCGCTGGCGCTGGCCTACCTGGAGCATGTGCGGGTGGTCAAGCGCCTGGCCGCGCGCACGCTGGCGCTGTACCGGCTCGACCTGGAAAAACTCGCCCGCCAGTCGGCCGAGGCGGGCGTGGCGCTCGACGCCGTGCAGCCGCACCACATTCGCCAGTGGGTTGCGCGCATGCATGCGGCCGGGCGCTCGGCACGCGGCATCGCGCTCATCCTCTCGGGCTGGCGCGGCTTCTATGCCTGGCTGGGCCGCGAGGGACGCATGGCCACCAACCCGGTGCAAGGCGTGCGCGCGCCCAAGGCGGCCAGGCTGCTGCCCAAGGCGCTGCCGGTGGACGACGCGGTGCAGCTCGCCGACCATGCGAACGACGCCGCCGACCCCTGGCTCGAAGCGCGCGACGCGGCCATGGTCGAACTGCTCTACGGCTGCGGCCTGCGCGTGGGCGAGCTCGTCGGCCTGGACGTGGGGGCCAGCGCCGAAGCCGCGCAGGCCGGCCGCGGCTGGGTGGACCGCGAGGCCGCCGAGGCGCACGTCACCGGCAAGGGCGCCAAGCGCCGCAGCGTGCCCGTGGGCCGCGCGGCGCTGGAGGCGCTCGATCACTGGCTGGCCGTGCGCGGGCCGGCCGCGCCCACCGAGCCGCTGTTCGTCGGCCGGCGCGGCACGCGGCTCACCGCGCAGTCGATCTGGCAGCGCCTGCGCGCGCGCGCAGCCGCCGCGGGGCTGGCCACCCCCGTGCATCCGCACATGCTGCGCCACAGCTTCGCCAGCCATGTGCTGCAGTCCAGCGGCGACCTGCGCGCGGTGCAGGAACTGCTCGGCCACGCCAGCATCACCAGCACCCAGGTCTACACCCGGCTCGACTTCCAGCATCTGGCGCGCGCCTACGACGCCGCCCACCCGCGCGCCAAGGCCAAAGACCGGCGCTGACCGGCGCAAAGGCCGCGCGACAATCGGCGGCATGAAAACCATCCGACTCAAAGCCGGCAAGGAACGCTCGCTGCAGCGCTGCCACCCCTGGGTGTTCGAAGGCGCCATCGCCAAGGGCGGCGCCGACGCGGGCGAAACGGTGCGCATCGAATCGGCCGACGGGCAGTTCCTCGCCTGGGCGGCGTTCAGCCCGGCCTCGCGCATCCGCGCGCGGGTCTGGAGCTTCGACGAAGCCCAGCGCATCGACGCCGCCTTCCTGCGCGCGCGCATCGAGCGCGCCGTGCATGCGCGCAGCCTGCTCGGCATCGACAGCGACGGCGTGCGCCTGATCCACGGCGAAACCGACGGCCTGCCCGGCCTCATCGTGGACCGCTACGCCGACACGCTGGTGGCGCAGTTCACCGCCTGCGGCGTCGAGCGTTTCAAGAACGTGATTGCCGACGCGCTGCTGCAGGTCACCGGCTGCCCGCGGCTGTACGAGCGCTCCGACGCCAGCGCGCGCGCCCTCGAGGGCCTGACGGACGCCACCGGCTGGCTGCGCGGCAGCGGCGAGACCGAGCTCACCATCCGCGAGCACGGCTGGCGCCTCACCGTGGACATCGCCCACGGCCACAAGACCGGCTTCTACCTCGACCAGCGCGACAACCGCGCGCGCTTCGCCGCGCACACCCGCCACCGGGGTTTTGCGCGCGTGCTCAACTGCTACTGCTACACCGGCGGCTTCAGCGTGGCCGCGCTTGCGGGCGGCGCGGCCGAGGTGGTGTCCATCGACTCCTCGGCGCCTGCGCTCGAGCGCGCCCGCGCGCACCTCGCGCTCAACGGCTTCGACGCGGTGCGCGCGCAGTTTCTCGATGCCGACGTCAACGCCTCGCTGCGCCGTTTCCTCGACGCTGGCGAGCGCTTCGACGCCATCATCCTCGACCCGCCGAAGTTCGCCCCCACCGCCGCGCATGCCGAGCGCGCCGCGCGGGCCTACAAGGACATCAACCGCCTCGCGCTCAAGCTGCTCGCGCCCGGCGGCGAACTGTTCACCTTTTCCTGCTCGGGCGGCATCGACGCGGGCCTGTTCCACAAGATCGTCGCCTCCGCCGGCATCGACGCGGGCGTGGACGGCGCCATCACCGAGCGCCTGGCCGCCGCCCCGGACCACTCGGCCACGCTGTTTTTCCCCGAGGGCGACTACCTCAAGGGCCTGGTGGTGCTGCGCCAGCCGCTGTGAGGGCGTGTTTCGGCAAAATTCACCGGAACTCCGGCGCCAACTGGTAAGATCTTGCTATCAAAAAAGGATTGAAATCCGGGCTTGACACCTCATGTAGAGTGGTCACGGTGCGCCGGCCAGTGCGCGGCTACACTGTCGCCCCGCTCGCGCGCCGCGCCGCCGCAATGCTTTCCACGACTCGAGGCCTCCCCGCATGGCACTGATTCCCGCCACCATCCTCACCGGCTTTCTCGGCTCGGGCAAAACCACGCTGCTCAAGCGCGTGCTCACCGAGGCGCACGGCCAGAAGATCGCCGTCATCGAAAACGAGTTCGGCGAGGAGAACATCGACAACGACATCCTCGTCACCGACACGCAGGAGCAGATCATCCAGATGAGCAACGGCTGCATCTGCTGCACCATCCGCGAAGACCTGCGCACCACGCTGCAAGACCTCGCCGCGCGCAAGCGCCGCGGCGAGCTCGACTTCGAGCGCGTGGTCATCGAAACCACCGGCCTCGCCGACCCCGGCCCGGTGGCGCAGACCTTCTTCATGGACGACGAGGTTGCGGAAAGCTACCTGCTCGACGCCATCCTCACCCTCGTCGACGCCAAGCATGCGCAACAGCAGCTCGACGACCGCCAGGAAGCGCGCCGCCAGGTCGGTTTCGCCGACCGCATCTTCATCAGCAAGGCCGACCTGGTCAGCGCCGACGAACTCGCCGCGCTGCAGCACCGCCTCACCCACATGAACCCGCGCGCGCCGCAAAGCGTGGTGCATTTCGGCGAGGTGCCGCTGGCGCAGGTGCTCGACCTGCGCGGCTTCAACCTCAACACCAAGCTCGACATCGACCCCGACTTCCTCAAGGAAGACGAGGGCCATGATCACGACCACCACCACGACCACGCGCACTGTGACCACGACCATGCGCACGGCGAGCACTGCAACCACCCGCACCACCACCATCACGACGACGACGTCAAGAGCTTCGTCTACCGTGCCGAGCGCCCCTTCGACCCCGCCAAGCTCGAAGACTTCCTCGGCGCCATCGTCAACATCTACGGTCCGCGCATGCTGCGCTACAAGGGCGTGCTCGCCATGGCCGGCACCGACCGCAAGGTCATCTTCCAGGGCGTGCACCAGCTCATGGGCAGCGACCTCGGGCCGCGCTGGGCCGAGGGCGAGCCGCGTGTGAGCAAGCTCGTCTTCATCGGCATCGACCTGCCGCGCGACATCCTCATCCAGGGGCTCGAACAAAGCCTGGTGTGACAAGCGTCACCCCGGCAACGCAGCACACGGCCATGTTTGTCTCGATTCTGCAACTCATGGGGTTGGCTTGGGGGAAGCCGATACAATCGCGCGCCGGTTCCGACCCGGGCGCCCCCAGCGCACCCGCGCAGGCCCCGTCCCGGGCAGCCCAGCGCCCATCGAGGAGACAGGACGTGAAGACCCAGACCGCTCGCAAGCAGGTCGATGCCAAGGCCCGGCCGAAGCCGGCGGCTTCTCGCGCCCCCGCAACCGCGGCCTCCCCGAACCCCAAGGCCAAAGCGGCCCAGGCCGCCAAGCCCAGCGCCACCCGCGCCCCGTCCAAGACCCGCGCCAGCGCCCCCGCGCCAGCCCGCGCGCCGAAGGCGAAGGCCACCCCGGCCGTGAAGGCGGCTCCGGCTCCCAAGGCGGCTCCGGCCGCCAAGACCCAGGCCGTCGCCGCCCCGGCCGCCAAGACCAAGGCCGTCGCCGCCAAGGGCACCAAATCCGCGAAGACCGCTCAGGTCGCTCCGGTGGCCCCGCCGTCCGCCGCCGGCAAGCCAGCGGCGCCCCAGCGCGCGACCGCGCCGGCCGCCGAGCGCAAGCCACGTGCACCAGCGCCTGCGCCCGCCGTGGCCGCGCCGGTCGCACCCGCACCGGCGCCCTCCGCAACAGGCATCGCCCGTGCCAGCCGCCCGTCGGCGCGTCTGGCGCAGATCACCGTTCCCTCCATGGCCCAGACGGTGGCCTCCACGGCCGCCAAGGCCAGCTACGCTCCCACCATGACCGCCACCGTTTCCACGCCACCTTCACCCGTTTTCGCCCCCGTGAAAAAAGACCCCAAACTCGCCAACGTCTGGAAGACCAAGCCGGTCGAGCAGTGGACCGATGCGGACATCCTCGCCATGCCCGACGAGGAGTACATGAACGACAAGCAGCTCGCGTTCTTCCGCCGCAAGCTCGAGCAGCTCAAGCAGGACATTCTCAACAACGCCGGTGAAACCACCGAGCACCTGCGCGAAGACACCGTCGTCGTCCCCGACCCCGCCGACCGCGCCACCATCGAGGAAGAGCACGCCCTGGAGCTGCGCACCCGCGACCGCGAACGCAAGCTGCTCAAGAAGATCGAGCAGTCCATCGCCCGCATCGACGCCGGCGACTACGGCTACTGCGACGAAACCGGCGAGCCCATCGGCATCGGCCGCCTGCTGGCGCGCCCCACGGCCACGCTCTCCCTTGAAGCCCAGCAGCGCCGCGAACTGCGGCAGAAAATGTTCGGCGATTGATCCTTCGAGGCGCGCGGGCTGGTCGAAGCCCGCGCCATTCGTGAGAAACTGCGCCCATGTCCAAAGACGAAAAAGGTGGTTTGCTCGGCAAGGTGGCGCGCTTCGTGCGCAATCCCACCACGAACTGGGCCGACCTCGACAACCCTTCGTCCATGCAGGACAGTGGGCACAGCCAGATGCTCAAGGAGCTGATCGAGCGCAAGAAGCGCAACGACTTCGTGCGCAAGCGCGAGTTCGACATGCTGCGCAAGCTGCGCCGGCGCGAGCTCTCCGGCCAGGTCACCGCCACCAACCGGCCGTCCTTCTTCCAGAGCAGCCTGCCGTCGAAGCCGGCCGAGCGCGCCAACACCCTCAAGAAGATCGACGAGATCGAGGCGCAGATGTCGATGCAGTGGTGGAAGACCAAGCATCGCGACTCCATGGTCTCCTCGGTCAGCAGCAGCGTCTTCCCGGTGTCCTCGACCACCGTGGCGCCGCCGGTCACCACAGGCCGCGAGGCGCCGCCGGCCCCGGCTGAAGCCCCGGCTGCGAAGGCGCCGGCCCCCACGGCGCTGGCCGCCGCACCCACCACCGCGGCCGCGCCCACGGCAGCCCCTGTACCCACCGCCCAGCGCGTGGCTGCGGGCCCTGCACCTGCGCAGCCGCCGCGCAAGCCGCCACCACCGCCCAGGATCGCGGTCGGCATGGCCTACCAGGAAACCACCACCAGCGGTTTCTCCAACTCGAAGTCGCACGCCATTGAAGTGGACGAGGTCGCCCACGACCCCGACCTCGAAGAGGCCTGCATCCGCTTTGCCAACGGGGACGACAAGGGCGCCGAGGCCATCCTGCTCGACGCCCTCGGCCGCGCCGAAGAAGGGCGAGACCCGATCGAGCTCTGGCTCACCTTGTTCGACCTCTACCGCGCCACCGGTCAGGAAGAGCGGTTCGAGATCGCCGCCGTCGATTTCGCCAACCAGTTCCAGCGCTCGGCGCCGCAGTGGTTCTCGCTGCCGGGCATGGTCACGCAGCTTGCGGCGACGCAGCAGGCGGGCGGCGGCGCGCAGGGCACGAACTGGAGTTGCCCCGCCCGCCTGGGCCTGCCCGCCATCACCAACCTCAAGGCCATCTGCGCGCGCATCCCATCGCCATGGAAGTTCGACTGGTCGGCCCTCACCGCCATCGAGGCCGACGCGGTGCCCGGGCTCGCCGCCGTCTTCACCGAGTGGGCCTCGCACCCGGTGGCCATCCACATGGCCGGCACCGACCGCCTGCTCGAGTTGCTCGTCGCCAAGGCGCCCTCGGGCGATCGCACGGTCGATCCGCAGTGGTGGCACTTGCGCCTGGCGCTGCTGCGCGTCATGGGCCGCGCCGACGAGTTCGAAGTCGCCGCCCTCGATTACTGCGTCACCTATGAAGTCTCGCCGCCCACCTGGGAGGCGCCGCGTTGCACCTTCCGCCGCCTGAGCGCCGAAGGCCAGCTCGACAGCGAAGGCCCGACGACCATCATCGGCCTGCCCACCGACGACATTCCGACCCGCCCCGGCAACTTCGCGCAAACCGACTTCCGCAGCACCAACCTCGACTCCACACTGGCCAAGCCGGTGGTGGTCGAACTCTCGGGCACGCTGGTCGGCGACATCGCGCAGACGCTCGAGACCCTGGAAAAGCGCTTCGTCGGCACCGAAGTCATGAGCCTGGCCTGCTCGCGGCTCATCCGGGTGGATTTCGCTGCCGCCGGTGCCCTGCTCAACTGGGTCTCCACAGCGCAGACCCAGGGCCGCATGGTGCAGTTCATGGCGGTGCACCGGCTGGTCGCCGGCTTCTTCAAGGTGCTGGGCATTTCCGACGTCGCCCATGTGATGGTGCGCACCGACTGATCGTTCGCGCGGGTCCGCCCGCCCTGCCATGGACGCCTTCCACGGAACCACCATTCTCGGCGTGCGCCGGCGCACCGCCAGCGGCATCGAAGTCGCGCTCGGCGGCGACGGGCAGGTCACGCTCGGCCACATCGTCGTCAAGGGCTCGGCGCGCAAGGTGCGCAAGCTCCACCAGGGCAAGGTGCTGGCCGGCTTCGCCGGCGCCACCGCCGATGCGTTCACCCTGTTCGAACGTTTCGAAGCCAAGCTCGACAAGCACCAGGGTCACCTGCTGCGCGCGGCCATCGAACTCACGCGGGACTGGCGCACTGACCGTGTGCTGCGCCGGCTCGAGGCCATGCTCGCCGTGGCCGATCTGGAGTCCTCCCTCATCATCACCGGCAACGGCGATGTGCTCGAGCCCGAGCACGGCATCGTCGCCATCGGTTCCGGCGGCGCCTATGCGCAGGCGGCGGCGCGCGCCCTGCTCGAGCACACCGCGCTGGGCGCGAGAGAGGTGGTCGGCCAGTCACTGAGAATCGCCGGCGAGCTGTGCATCTACACCAACCTGCACCACACCATCGAAACCCTGTCGGCCCCGGCGTGAGGGCCGCTGCACAGCCCCTGCCGTTGCCATGACTCCGCAAGACATCGTCGCCGAACTCGACCGCCACATCGTCGGCCAGGCCCAGGCCAAGCGCGCGGTGGCCATTGCGCTGCGTAACCGCTGGCGGCGCCAGCAGGTCGACGAGAACCTGCGTGCCGAGATCACGCCGAAGAACATTCTCATGATCGGCCCCACCGGCGTGGGCAAGACCGAAATCGCACGCCGCCTCGCGCGGCTGGCCGATGCGCCGTTCATCAAGGTCGAGGCGACGAAGTTCACCGAGGTCGGCTACGTCGGCAAGGACGTGGACGCCATCGTGCGCGACCTGGTCGAGATCGCCGTCAAGCAGGCCCGCGAGGTCGCGCTGCGCGAGGTCCAGGCGCGCGCCGAAGACGCGGCCGAGGAGCGCCTGCTTGACGCCCTGCTGCCCCCGCCACGCGGCGTATCCGGCGGCGAGAGCGAGAGCACCGCACGGCAGGTGTTTCGCAAGAAGCTGCGCGAGGGCGAACTCGATGCGCGGGAGGTCGACATCGAATTCGCCGAGCCGCGCCCGAGCATCGACATCGCCACCCCGCCCGGCATGGAAGAAATGGCCGAGCAGTTACGTGGCCTGTTCGGCCAGGGGCTGGCCGGCCGCCGGCAGACGCGGCGGCTGCGTATCGGTGAGGCCCGGCGCCTGCTCGTCGACGAGGAGGCGGCCCGCCTGGTCAACGAAGACGAGATCCGCAGCCGCGCGCTGCGCAACGCCGAGCAGAACGGCATCGTGTTCATCGACGAGATCGACAAGGTGGCCTCGCGCGCCGAGCACGGCGGTGCCGACGTTTCGCGCCAGGGCGTGCAGCGCGACCTGTTGCCGCTGGTCGAGGGCACCACCGTCTCCACCCGCTACGGCATGGTGCGCACCGACCACATGCTGTTCATCGCCTCGGGGGCGTTCCATCTGAGCCGCCCGAGCGATCTGATTCCCGAACTGCAGGGGCGTTTCCCCATCCGGGTGGAACTGCAGCCGCTGTCGGTCGCCGACTTCGAGGCCATCCTCACCCGCACCCATGCCTCCCTGATCCGGCAGTACCAGGCCTTGCTCGGCACCGAAGGCGTGCACCTGGACTTCACGCCCGAGGGCATCCACCGCATCGCCACCATTGCGCACGAGGTCAACGAGCGCACGGAAAACATCGGCGCACGTCGCCTCGCAACGGTGATGGAGCGCTTGCTCGAAGACATCAGCTTCGCCGCCTCCGAGCGCGCGGGGCAAACCGTGTGCATCGACGCCGGCCTAGTCGACGAGCGCCTGGGCGCGCTCAGCCAGGACGACGACCTCTCCCGCTTCATTCTCTGATCGACCGGGCGCCTGGGCGCCCCGCGCCGCCGGCCGGTACTTTTACCGCCAAAACGCGTCCGCCGCCGGCTTGAAGCGATACCTTCAGTAAGCGTCGCAAGTCCTTCATTCTGAATGGCTTTCGCCCGGCTAGCGTTCAAATTCACGCCCTAAGTCCTTGATTTCATTGAAAAACTTCGTTGCAAGAGCGCTTGCGGCCCGCGCATTTCCTGCTACAGTGCAAAAAAGTGCAATTAAGTGGTGGAAAGTGCCCTCGTCGCCGCAGGACGAGGTCTCAACGAGGGGATCGAGGTGTTCCAAGGGGCGTCAGCGCTGAGTCTGGATGCGAAGGGCCGGTTGTCCGTACCGACCCGGCATCGTGACGTCCTCGTCGCCACCGCGGCCGGCCAACTCACCATCACCAAACATCCGCACGGCTGCCTGATGATCTTCCCGCGCCCCGAGTGGGAGAAGTTCCGCGAGCGCATTGCCGAACTGCCCATGTCCGCGCAGTGGTGGAAGCGCATCTTTCTGGGCAACGCGATGGACGTGGAGCTCGACGGCACCGGCCGCGTGCTGATCTCGCCGGAGCTGCGCCAGGGCGCGGGCATCACCAAGGATGTGGTGCTGCTGGGCATGGGGCGGCACTTCGAGCTCTGGGACAAGGCGACCTACGAAGCCGAAGAGGCGCAGGCCATGCAGGCCGAGATGCCCGACGTGTTCAAGGACTTCTCGTTCTGAGGCGACCGTGAGCGAACACGTCCACACCACGGTGTTGGTCGACGAGGCGGTCGACGCGCTTGTCACCGACCCCGAGGCCACATACGTCGATGCCACCTTCGGTCGCGGCGGGCATGCGCGGCGCATCCTCTCGCGGCTGTCGGCACAGGGCCGGCTGATCGCCTTCGACAAGGACCCCGAAGCCGTCGCGCATGCCGCGCGCATCGACGACGCGCGTTTCTCCATCCGTCACCAGGGCTTCGGCCAGCTCGGCGAGTTGCCGCCACGCAGCGTGGCCGGCGTGCTGATGGATCTGGGTGTCAGCTCCCCACAGATCGACAGCCCCGAAAGGGGTTTTTCTTTTCGTTTCGACGGGCCGCTCGACATGCGCATGGACCCCACGCGCGGGCTGAGCGCGGCGCAATGGCTCGCCCAGGCCAGCCAGCAGCAGATTGCGGAGGTGATACGTGATTACGGCGAAGAACGGTTTGCTGTGTCGATTGCAAAGGCGCTTGTGGCTCGCCGGGAAGGCGGCCAAACCCTCAACCGAACCGCCGAACTGGCCGAGCTCGTGGCTGGCGCGGTCAAGACCCGTGAGGCCGGCCAGCATCCGGCGACCCGGACCTTTCAAGCTCTTCGGATTTTCATCAACGCCGAGCTCGAAGAACTGCAGCAAGCCCTGCAGGCGAGCCTGAGTGTGCTGCGCACCGGCGGGCGGCTGGTGGTGATCAGTTTTCACTCGCTCGAGGACCGCATCGTCAAGCAGTTCATCGCCGCCCATTCGCGTGAGGTCTACGACCGCCGCGCCCCGTTTGCCGCGCCCAAGCCGATGGCCTTGCGCGCCCTCGAGCGGGTGCGCCCCTCGGCGGCCGAGGTCGCGGCCAACCCGCGCGCGCGCAGCGCCGTCATGCGGGTGGCGGAAAGGACCTCAGCATGACGCGCCTCAACCTCGTGCTGCTGCTCGCGGTGGTCGCCAGCGCCATGTATCTGGTGCATGTGCAGTACGCCTCGCGCCACCTGTTCGTGGAACTGGAGCGGGCCCAGGCGCAGGCGCGCACGCTGGCCTCGGAGCAGCAGCGCCTGCAGGTGGAGCGACGCGCGCAGGCCACGCCGCTGCGGGTCGAGCGCATCGCGCGCGAGCAGCTGCACATGCGCACGGCCACCCCGGCCATCACGCAGTATCTGGCCGCATCGGCGGCGCCGGCTTCGGCCGCGAGCGGGGGGGCGCGATGAGTCGCGGCGTGCTCTATGGCTCCAGCCCGCTGCTCGCCGGGCGTACGCCGGTGTGGCGCAGCAAGCTCATCGTGGCCGCGCTGGCGCTGGGCTTCGCGGCGCTGGCCCTGCGCTCGGCCTATGTGCAGGTGTGGAACAACGATTTCTTCCTGCGCCAGGGCGAGGTCCGGTTCGCGCGCACCCTCGAACTGCCGGCCAACCGGGGCCGCATCCTCGACCGCAACGGCCTCATCCTCGCCTCCAGCGTCGCGGCACAGAGCATCTGGGCCATTCCCGAAGACGTGGACCGCGACCCGGCCGCGCTGCGCAAGCTCGCCAAGCTGCTCGACATGCCGCTGGCCGAACTGCAGCGCCGGCTCGCCGACGAGGACAAGACCTTCGTCTGGCTCAAGCGCCAGGTCGATGAGCCCGTGGCGCGGGAGATCGCGGCCCTGAACATCAAAGGCGTGTACCTGCGCCGCGACTACAAGCGCATGTACCCCGAGGGCGAGGCGGCCGCGCACATCGTGGGCTTCGCCAACGTGGAGAACCGCGGGCAGGAAGGGGTGGAACTAGCGTTCGACCGCGAGCTCGCGGGCAAGCCCGGCTCGCGCCGCGTGATCAAGGACCGTCTCGGCCGGGTGGTCGAGGACGTGGGCGAGCAAGTGCCCCCGGTCGACGGCCGCGACCTGCAGCTCAGCATCGACTCCAAGGTGCAGTTCTTCGCCTACCAGAAGCTGCGCGATGCGGTGACCGCCAACAAGGCCAAGGCCGGCAGCGTGGTCGTGCTCGACGCCCTTACCGGCGAGGTGCTGGCGCTGGCCAACTACCCGAGCTATCAGCCCGACGCGCGGCGCAACCTCTCGGGCGAACAGCTGCGCAACCGCGCACTCACCGACGTGTTCGAGCCCGGCTCGACCATGAAGCCCATCACCGTGGCGATGGCGCTCGAAGCCGGTCGGGTCACGCCGCAGACGCTGATCGAAACCGCCCCCGGGCGCTACAGCATGGGGGGCTTCACCATCAGCGACACCCACAACTACGGCACGCTGACGGTGGAGGGTGTGATCCAGAAGTCGAGCAACGTCGGCGCCCTCAAGATCGCCCAGCGCATGACGCCGCGCGAGATGTGGGACACCTATGTCGCCCTCGGCTATGGGCAGAAGCCCCACATCGAGTTCCCCGGCGCGGTGGCCGGCCGCCTGCGGCCGTGGAAGACCTGGAAGCCCGTGGAGCAGGCCACCATGTCCTACGGCTACGGCCTGTCGGCTTCGCTGTTCCAGATGGCCCAGTCCTACACCGCACTGGCCCGCGACGGTGAACTCATCCCCGTCACCATGCTCAAGCGGGACGCTCCGGTGCACGGGGTGCGGGTGTTTTCCCCGCAGACGGCGGCGGCCGTGCGCAAGATGCTGCAGATGGCCGCCGGCCCCGGCGGCACCGGCCAGCGCGCGCAGACCGTGGGCTACTCGGTCGGCGGCAAGTCGGGCACGGCGCGCAAGCAGGTGGGCAAGGGGTATGCGACCAACCGCTACCGCGCCTGGTTCACCGGCATGGCACCCATCGACGAGCCACGGCTCATCGTCGGGGTGATGATCGACGAGCCCAGCAACGGCGAGTTCTATGGCGGCCTGGTGGCGGCCCCGGTGTTCAGCGAAGTGGTGCAGCAGACCCTGCGCCTCATGGCTGTGCCGCCGGACATGGCGGTCAAGCCGCAGGTGGTGGTGCAGACGGTGGAGGAGTCGTTCTGATGCGCGAACTCCACACCCCCGAGCAAGCAGTGCAATGGCTGCGCGCCCGCAGCGCGCATGCGCTGTGCAGCGACAGCCGGCAGGTTCAGCCGGGCGACGCCTTCATCGCCTGGCCGGGCGCGGCCACCGACGCGCGGGCCTATGTGGACGCCGCGCGCCGGGCCGGCGCGGTGGCCTGCCTGGTCGAGCGCGACGGGGTGGACGCCTTCGGCCTCGACGGCGAGGACCTTGCCGCGCTGCAAGGCCTCAAGGCCGCCACCGGCCCGATCGCATCGATCTGGCACGGGGAGCCCTCCCAGGCGCTGGACGTGGTGGCCGTGACCGGCACCAATGGCAAGACCTCGACCACCTGGTGGCTGGCGCAGGCGCTCTCAAAACTGAAGCGCAATCCGACCGTTTCGTGCGGGATCATCGGGACCTTGGGCACTGGAGTGCTGCCCGACATCGTGCACAACGGCCTGACCACGCCCGACCCGGTGCTGCTCGCGCGCACGCTGCGCACGTTTGCCGATCAAGGCGTGACGGTGTGCGCGATGGAGGCCTCGTCGATCGGCATCGCCGAACACCGCCTGGACGGCACGCGCATCGCCGTCGCCGCCTTCACCAACTTCACCCGCGACCACCTGGACTACCACGGCAGCATGGATGCCTACTGGCAGGCCAAGCGGGCATTGTTCGACTGGCCCGGTCTGCGCGCCGCGGTCGTGCATGTGGACGACCCCAAGGGCCGCGAACTGGCGCGCGAACTCGCAGGCCGGCTGGACCTCTGGACGGTGGGCACGGCCGACGACGCCCGACTGCAGGCGCGCGCCATCGGTTACCGCCGCACCGCGCAGGGCGAAGGCCTGGCCTTCGAGGTGCGCGAGGGCGATGACGTGCAGCCCGTGCACACCCACCTGGTGGGGGACTACAACGCCGCCAACCTGCTCGTCGTGCTCGGTTGCCTGCGGGCCCTGGGCCATCCGCTGGCTGCGGCGGCAGACGCCTGCGCCCATCTGCACGCCGTGCCGGGTCGCATGGAACGGCTCGGGGGCGACGGAGAGCCGCTGGTGGTGGTGGACTATGCGCACACGCCCGATGCGCTGGAGCAGGTGCTGCGCTCGCTGCGCTCGCTCGCCGCCGGGCGGGGCGGGCGCCTGTGGTGCGTGTTCGGCTGCGGGGGCGACCGCGATGCCGGCAAGCGTCCGCAGATGGGTGCGGTCGCCGAGCGCCTGGCCGATGCCGTGGTGCTTACCAGCGACAACCCGCGGTCGGAGCCGCCGGAGGACATCCTCGCGCAGATTCGTGCCGGCATGACGCAGCCGCCGCAGCTCATCGAGAGCGACCGCGCCCGCGCCATCACCGAAGTCGTCGCGCGGAAAGCGAACGCGGCCGACGTGGTGCTGCTCGCCGGCAAGGGGCATGAGGACTACCAGGAGATCGCCGGCGTGAAACGCCCGTTTTCAGACCGCGCGCACGCGCGGGCCGCGCTGGCACAGCGCGAACCCACCACCCAGGAGCAGCCATGCGCGCGGCGATGATGAGCCTGCAGCAGGCGCACACCTGGATACCCGGCAGCCGCCTGGTGGGCGACGCCGCGGTGCGCCCGCTGCGCGTGCATACCGACACGCGCACCCTGGCCGCGGGTGACCTGTTCGTGGCCCTGCGCGGGGAGCGCTTCGACGGCGCGGACTACCTCGTGCAGGCGCGCGAGGCTGGCGCCGTGGCTGCTGTCTGCGAGGCCGCCGCCGAGGCGCGGCTGGCGGCCAGCGGCCTGCCTGGCCTGCTCGTGCCCGACGCGCGGCGCGCGCTGGCCCAGTTGGCCAGCGCGTGGCGCGCGCAGTTCGAGCTGCCGCTGATCGCGGTGACCGGCAGCAACGGCAAGACCACGGTGACGCAGATGATCGCCGCCATCCTGCGGGCCTGGCAGGGCGAGGCTGCGCTGGCCACGCAGGGCAATCTCAACAACGACATCGGCGTGCCGCTGACCGTGCTGCGCCTGCGCAACGGGCACCGTGCCGCGGTCGTCGAACTCGGCATGAACCACCCCGGCGAGATCGCCCAGCTCGCGGCCATCGCGCAGCCCACGGTGGCGCTGGTGAACAACGCCCAGCGCGAGCACCTGGAATTCATGGGCAGCGTCGAAGCGGTGGCGCGCGAAAACGGCAGCGTCATCGACGCGCTGCGTGCGGACGGCACCGCCGTCATTCCCGCTGACGACGCCTACACCGCGCTGTGGCAGGCCGCGGCGGGCGCCCGCCGCCTCCTGCGCTTCACCGACGCCGAGGGGGTGGAAGCCGACGTGAGCGCCCAGGCCGACTGGCGCGAGGGTGCCTGGGCCGTGGCTCTGCGCACGCCGGCCGGCCGCACCGCCCTGACCCTGCACATGGCGGGCCGCCACAACGTGCGCAACGCGGCCGCGGCGGCGGCCTGCGCACTGGCGGCAGGTGCGCCGCTCGAGGCGGTGCGCGCGGGGCTTGAAGCCTTCGAGCCGGTCAAGGGCCGTTCGCGGGTGCATGTGCTGCGCGAAGGCGCGCAGCCCCTGACGCTCGTCGACGACAGCTACAACGCCAACCCCGATTCGGTGCGCGCGGCCATTGCCATGCTCGCCGCCTTGCCGGCGCCACGCCTCCTGGTGCTCGGCGACATGGGCGAAGTGGGCGACCAGGGCCCGACCTTCCATGCCGAGGCGCTGGCGCTGGCCCGGGCCAGCGGCATCGAGCATGTGCACGTGCTCGGTCCGCAGTGCGTGCGCGCGGCGCAGGCGCAGGACGGCGTCGTCGCCCACGCCGACATCGACAGCATGCTCGCGGCGGTGACGGGCCTGCGGACACAGGTGCGCAGCCTGCTCGTCAAGGGCTCGCGCTTCATGCGCATGGAGCGGGTGGTGGAGGCCGTGCTCACCGCGGCGCCACGCCCGACGCCATCAGGAGACGACCATGTTGCTTAGCCTGGCCCAGTGGCTGCAGGCCACCTCGCCGGAATTCAGCTTCCTGCGGGTGTTCCAGTACCTGACCTTCCGCGCCGTCATGGCCGCGCTCACGGCGCTGCTCATCGGCCTGCTGGCCGGCCCGGCCGTCATCCGGCGGCTCACCGCGCTCAAGATCGGCCAGCCCATTCGCGGCTACGGCATGCAGACGCACCTGGCCAAGAGCGGCACCCCCACCATGGGCGGTGTGCTGGTGCTGCTGGCGATCGCCGTGGCCACGCTGCTGTGGATGGACCTGAGCAACCGCTTCGTCTGGATCGTGCTGCTGGTCACGCTGGGCTTCGGTGCCATCGGCTGGGTGGACGACTGGCGCAAGGTGGTGCGCAAGGATCCGGAGGGCATGCGCTCGCGGGAGAAGTATTTCTGGCAGTCCGTCATCGGGCTGGTGGCCGCGCTGTACCTGGTGTTCAGCATCTCGGAGAACTCCAACCAGCGGGTGCTCGAACTCTTCATCAGCTGGGTGCAGTCGGGCTTCGACGTCAGCCTGCCGCCCAAGGCCGGCCTGCTGGTGCCCTTCTTCAAGGAGGTGAGCTATCCGCTGGGCGTGCTCGGCTTCGTGGTGCTGAGCTACCTGGTCATCGTCGGCTCGAGCAACGCGGTCAACCTCACCGACGGGCTCGACGGTCTGGCCATCATGCCGGTGGTGATGGTGGGCGCGGCGCTGGGCGTGTTCGCCTATGTGTCGGGCAACGTGGTGTTCGCCCGCTACCTGTTCATTCCGCACATTGCCGGCGCGGGCGAACTGCTGGTGTTCTGTGCCGCGATGAGCGGTGCGGGGCTGGCGTTCCTGTGGTTCAACGCGCACCCGGCGCAGGTGTTCATGGGCGACGTGGGTGCGCTGGCGCTGGGCGCGGCGCTGGGCACGGTGGCGGTCATCGTGCGGCAGGAAATCGTGCTGGCGGTCATGGGCGGCGTGTTCGTCGCCGAGGCCCTGTCGGTCATGGTGCAGGTGCTGTGGTTCAAGTACACGCGCCGGCGCTTTGGCGAGGGCCGGCGCCTGCTGCTGATGGCGCCGCTGCACCACCACTTCGAGAAAAAGGGCTGGAAGGAGACGCAGGTCGTCGTGCGCTTCTGGATCATCACGATGTTGCTGTGCCTCGTGGGCCTGTCCACGCTCAAGCTGCGCTGAAACCCACCATGCAAGAGATCGCGAACCGTCGTGTGCTGATTCTGGGCCTGGGTGCGTCCGGGCTGGCGATGGCGCGCTGGTGCGCCCGCGCCGGCGCCCAGGTCACGGTGGCCGACACGCGCGAGACGCCGCCACAGGCGGCCACGCTGGCGCAGGAATGGCCCGTCGTGCAGGTGCGCATCGGCGCGCTGGACGCGGCGCTGGTCGAGTCCGTCGGGCCTGAGGCACTGTTGCTGAGCCCGGGGCTCTCCCCCGCGGAGACCGCCGCCGCGCGCGAGGCGGCCAAAGCCTGCGGTGCCTGGATCGGTGGCGAGCTCGCGCTGTTTGCGCAAGGGCTGCACGCCCTGCAAGCCGAGCAAGGCTATGCGCCGCAGGTGCTGGCGATCACCGGCACCAACGGCAAGACCACGGTCACGGCGCTGACCGGGGAACTGGTGGCGCGCTGCGGCAAGCGCGTGGCCGTGGCCGGCAACATCGGCCCCACGCTGCTCGACACCCTGGCCGCGCGCTGCGACGCCGATGATCTGCCCCAGGTCTGGGTGCTGGAACTCTCGAGCTTCCAGCTGGAGCACCCGGGCGCGTTCGAGCCGACGGCGGCCACTGTGCTGAACCTCACCCAGGACCACCTCGACTGGCACGGGTCGATGGCCGCCTATGCAGCGGCCAAGGCGCGGATCTTCGGCCAGGACGCCGCGATGATCCTCAACCGGGACGACCCGCTGGTGTGGGCCATGGCCCCGGCCGATCCTCCGCCCAAGGGCGCGCCGGCGCGGCGGGTGGTGGCGTTCGGCGGCGGTCTGCCCGCGCGCGCCGGGGACTGGGGACTGGAGACGGTGCATGGCATGACCTGGCTGGTCCGTGCCCAGCCGGCGGACGACCTGCCCCGGGCCCGTCGCGCGCCGCGGGCCGAGGAGCCGCCGCTGCTGCAGCGCCTCATGCCGGCCGACGCGCTGCGCATTCGCGGGCGGCACAACGCGCTCAACGCGCTGGCGGCGCTGGCGCTGGCGACCGAGGCCGGCTGCCCGCTGGCGCCCATGCTGCATGGCCTGCGCGAGTACCGCGGCGAGCCACACCGCGTCGAGACGGTGGCGGTGGTGCGCGACGTGGAATTCATCGACGACAGCAAGGGCACCAACGTGGGTGCCACGGTGGCGGCGGTCAACGGCCTCGGCGGGGAGCGCAAGCTGGTGCTCATCCTCGGCGGCGTGGGCAAGGGGCAGGATTTCTCGCCGCTGGCCGAGCCGCTGGCGCGCCACGCGCGCGCGGTGGTGCTGATCGGGCGCGATGCGCCGCTGATTCGCGCCGCGGTCGAGCCTGCGGGCCTGACACCGGTCGACGCGGCCTCGATGGCCGATGCGGTGGCGCGGGCGGCGGCGCTGGCGCAGCCGGGGGATGCGGTGCTGATGTCGCCGGCCTGCGCGAGCTTCGACATGTTCCGCGACTATGGCCACCGCGCCGAAGTCTTCCGCGAAGCGGTCGCGGACCTGGCCGAGGACGCCGGCCTGAGCCTGGAGGGTGCGCCATGAGCGCCAGTGACGCACTGGCGGGCGGCTGGCTGGCGCGGTTGCGCGAGCGTGTGGCCGCCTGGCGCGCGGAGGGCGCACTGCCGGTGCGCGTGGACCCGCTGCGCGGTGCGGCGCCCGCGCAGGCGCACCTGGGCGCCATCGACCAGCCCCTGCTGTGGGTGACGGTGGCCTTGCTGGCCTGGGGGCTGGTGATGGTGTATTCCGCATCGGTTGCCATGCCCGACAACCCCAAGTTCGCCAACTATGCGCACACCCATTTCCTGATGCGTCATCTGGTGTCGCTGGTGCTGGGTTTTGCGGTGGCGCTGCTGGCCTACCAGGTGCCCATGGCGCGCTGGGAGAAGGCCGCGCCGTGGATCTTCGTGCTGGCCATCCTGCTGCTGGTGGCGGTGCTCATCCCCTTTGTCGGTCGCGGGGTCAATGGCGCGCGGCGCTGGATTTCGCTGGGCATCATGAACTTCCAGCCTTCGGAGCTGGCCAAGCTCGCCATCGTGCTCTATGCGGCGGGCTACATGGTGCGGCGCATGGAGGTCAAGGAGCGCTTCTTCCGCGCGGTGCTGCCCATGGGGGCGGCGGTCGCCATCGTGGGCGTGCTGCTGCTGGCCGAACCCGACATGGGCGCGTTCCTGGTGATCGCCGTCATCGCCATGGGCATTCTGTTCCTGGGCGGGGTGAATGCGCGCATGTTCTTCCTGATCGCGGCCATTCTGCTGGTGGCCTTCGGGCTGATGATTGCGCTGTCCGACTGGCGGCGCGAGCGCATCTTCGCCTACCTCGACCCGTGGAGCGAGAAGCATGCGCTGGGCAAGGGCTACCAGCTCTCGCATGCGCTGATCGCCATCGGGCGCGGCGAGGTGTTCGGCGTGGGGCTGGGCGGCAGCGTGGAAAAGCTGAACTGGCTGCCCGAGGCCCACACCGACTTTCTGCTCGCCGTCATCGGCGAGGAGTTCGGCCTGCTCGGCGTGCTCACGCTCATCGTGATGTTCTTCTGGCTCACGCGCCGCATCATGCACATCGGCCGGCAGGCCATCGCGCTCGACCGGGTGTTCTCCGGGCTGGTGGCGCAAGGCATCGGGCTGTGGGTCGGCTTCCAGTCCTTCATCAACATGGGGGTGAACCTCGGCGCGCTGCCGACCAAGGGGCTGACCCTGCCGTTCATGAGCTACGGCGGCTCGGCCATCCTGATGGGCATGGTGGCCATCGCCATCGTCCTGCGGGTCGATGCCGAAAATCGCATGCTGATGCGCGGAGGGCGGGTATGAGCGTGCCGGGCGCAACCCCCACCCCTCGCTGCGCGCTGGTGATGGCGGGCGGAACCGGCGGCCACATCTTCCCGGGGCTGGCGGTGGCGCAGGCCCTGCGCGAGCGCGGCTGGCGCGTGCACTGGCTGGGCGCACCCGACAGCATGGAGAGCCGGCTGGTGCCGCCGCAGGGCTTCGCCTTCGAGCCGGTGGCCTTCGGCGGCGTGCGCGGCAAAGGCCTGAAGACGCTGGTGCTGCTGCCGCTCAAGCTGCTGCGGGCGTTCTGGCAAAGCCTGGCCGTGGTGCGCCGTGTGCGGCCCGACGTGCTGGTGGGGCTGGGTGGCTACATCACCTTCCCTGGCGGCCTGATGGGCGTGGCCGCGGGCAAGCCGCTGGTGCTGCACGAGCAGAACTCGGTCGCCGGGCTGGCCAACAAGGTGCTGGCGGGTGTGGCCGATGCGGTGTTCACCGCCTTCCCCGGCGTCCTCAAGGGCGCGCGCTGGGTGGGCAACCCGCTGCGCCCGGCCTTTCTGCAACAGGCGGCGCCGGCCGAGCGTTTCGCTGGCCGCGAGGGCCCGCTGCGCGTGCTGGTGGTGGGCGGCAGCCTGGGCGCCAAGGCGCTCAACGAAACCGTGCCGCAGGCGCTGGCCCTGCTGCCCGAGGCGGTGCGGCCACAGGTGACGCACCAGAGCGGCGCCGCGCAGATCGAGGCGCTGCGCGCCAACTACGCTGCCGCCGGCGTGCAGGCCACGCTCACGCCCTTCATCGAGGACACGGCGCGTGCGTTTGCCGAGGCCGACCTCGTCATCGCCCGTGCCGGCGCGAGCACGGTGACCGAACTCGCCGCCGTGGGCGCGGCCGCGCTGTTCGTGCCGTTTCCGCACGCGGTGGACGACCACCAGACCACCAACGCGCGCTTTCTCGCCGACGCGGGCGGCGCCTGGCTCCTGCCGCAAAGCCAGTGCTCCCCGCAGGCGCTGGCGGCCTTTGTGCAGGGCGTGGACCGCGCCGAACTGCTGCGCCGCGCCGAGCGCGCCCATGCGCTGCGACAGACCGAGGCCACGCAAGCCGTGGTCGCGGCCTGCGAGGCCTTGACCGAAAAGAACAGACCATGAAACACGCGATCCGTCACATTCATTTCGTCGGCATCGGCGGCTCGGGCATGAGCGGCATTGCCGAGGTGCTGCACAACCTGGGTTACGTCATCTCGGGCTCGGACCTGGCCGACAGCGCCACGCTGCGCCGCCTTGGGGCCCTGGGTATTCGCTGCTTCGTCGGCCATGCTGCGGCCCATGTCGAGGGCGCTGACGCGGTGGTCACGTCCACCGCGGTGAAGCCGGACAACCCCGAGGTGCTCGCCGCCCGCGAGAAGAAGATTCCGGTGGTGCCGCGGGCGCTGATGCTGGCCGAGCTGATGCGGCTCAAGCAAGGCATTGCCATCGCCGGCACGCACGGCAAGACGACGACGACCAGCCTCGTGGCCAGCGTGTTGGCCGAAGGTGGGCTCGACCCCACCTTCGTCATCGGCGGGCGTCTCAACAGCGCCGGGGCGAATGCGCGGCTGGGGCAGGGCGAGTACATCGTCGTGGAGGCCGACGAGTCCGACGCCTCCTTCCTCAACCTCATGCCGGTGATGGCGGTGGTGACCAACATCGACGCCGATCACATGGAGACCTACGGCCACGACTTCGCGCGCCTGCAAGCCGCCTTCGTGGACTTCCTGCACCGCATGCCGTTCTATGGCACGGCGGTGCTGTGCATCGACGACCCGGCGGTGCGCGCCATCGTTCCGCGCGTGACCTGCCCGGTGACGAGCTATGGCTTCTCCGAGGACGCCCAGGTGCGCGCCGTCAACGTGCGGGCGGTGGGCGCGCAGATGCATTTCACCGTGCAGCGGCGCAACGGCGTGACCCTGCCTGACCTCGACGTGGAGCTCAACCTCGCCGGCGAACACAACGTGCGCAATGCGCTGGCTGCGATCGCCATCGCCGTGGAGCTCGACGTGAGCGACGCCGCCGTGCTGCAGGCGCTGCGCCAGTTCAAGGGCGTGGGCCGGCGCTTCCAGCGCTACGGCGAACTGCCCGCGGCCGACGGCGGTCGCTTCACGCTGATCGACGACTACGGCCACCACCCCGCCGAGATGGCGGCCACGCTGGCCGCGGCGCGCGGCGCGTTCCCGGGCCGGCGGCTGGTGCTGGCGTTCCAGCCGCACCGCTACACCCGCACCCGCGACTGCTTCGAGGACTTCGTGCGCGTGCTCGGCAGCGCCGACCGGGTGCTGCTCACCGAGGTCTATGCCGCCGGCGAGGCGCCCATCGTCGCCGCCGATGCGCGCAGCCTGGCGCGCGCGCTGCGTGTGGGCGCGCAGGTGGAGCCGGTGTTCGTGGAGGCGGTGGGCGAACTGCCGAGGGTCATCGCCGAGCAAACGCGCGACGGCGACGTGGTGCTGTGCATGGGCGCAGGCTCGATCGGGGCGGTGTGCGCCCAGGTGGTCGAATTGCTTCAAAAACAAGAGCAGAAGGTGACCGGATGACGCTGGGGTACCGAGGAAAAACCTCCGAACTGGGCAAAGTGGCCGTGCTGATGGGCGGCCGCTCGGCCGAACGCGAGATTTCGCTGCTCTCGGGCACCGGTGTGCTGCAGGCGTTGCGTGCACGCGGCGTGGACGCCCACGCCTTCGACCCGGCCGAGCGCGAGCTCTGCGCGCTGCGCCACGAAGGCTTCGACCGCTGCTTCATCGCGCTGCACGGCCGCTGGGGCGAGGACGGCGCGGTGCAGGGCGCGCTCGAACTGCTGGGCATTCCCTACACCGGCTCGGGCGTGATGGCTTCGGCGGTGGCCATGGACAAGGTCATGACCAAGCGCATCTGGCAGGCCGAGGGGCTGCCCACGCCGCGCTACGTCTGGCTTGGCGCGCACGACCAGGGCGCCGAGCGCGTGCGCACCGTGCCCGACGAGCTCGGCCTGCCGCTGATCGTCAAGCCGCCGCGCGAGGGCTCGTCGCTGGGCGTGAGCAAGGTGCGCGGCTATTCGCAGATGCAGGAGGCGGTGGCGCTGTCGGCGCGCTACGACGCCGACGTGCTGTGCGAGGAATTCATCGACGGCGAGGAGGTCACCTGCGCCGTGCTGGGCACTGGCGCCGAGGCGCAGGCGCTGCCGGTGATTCGCATCGTCGCGCCCGAGGGCGCCTACGACTACCAGAACAAGTACTTCACCGACGTGGTGCGCTACCAGTGCCCCAGCGGCCTTGCGGATGCCGAGGAGCGCGAGATCCAGCGCATCGTGCTGGCCGCCTACCGCACCCTGGGCTGCCGCGGCTGGGGCCGCGCCGACCTGATGATCCGTGCCAGCGACCGCAAGCCCTTCCTGCTGGAGATGAACACCTCGCCCGGCATGACCGGCCACTCGCTCGTGCCCATGGCCGCCCGCGCGGCGGGGCTGGCGTATGAGGATCTGTGCGTGCAGGTGCTCGCCGCGGCCACGCTGGACAACCCGCCGCCCACCGGAGCCGTCTGATGCAGAACCTGCCGCAGCCGCTCGACGTCCGGCTCATGAACCTCACCGCCACGGTGTTGTTCATGGCCGTGCTCGCGGCTGCGCTGCTGGCGTTTGCCGGCTGGGCGATGCGCCACCCGGTGTTCGCCATCCGCGCCATCGTCGTCGACGGCGAGGTGCACCACAACAACGCCGCCACCCTGCGCGCCAACGTGCTGCCGCGCCTCTCGGGCAACTTCTTCACCCTCGACCTGGCGCGGGTGCGCGACGCCTTCGAGGCCGTGCCCTGGGTGCGCCGCGCCGTCGTGCGCCGCGAGTTTCCCGACCGGCTGCACGTCACGCTCGAAGAACACCAGGCGATTGCGCTGTGGTCGCGCGAGGACGAGGACGCCGAGGCCCGCCTGGTGGACCGTGACGGCACCGTGTTCGAGGCCAACCTCGGCGACCTGGAGAGCGAGGACCTGCCGCGCCTGTGGGCGCCGAACGCGCAGGCCTCAGAGGTGCTGGCCACCTACCGGCGGCTTGCGCCGATGTTCGCGCGGCTCGACGCCACGCTCGACGCGCTCGAACTGACCGAGCGCGCGAACTGGCGCGCCGCGCTCGACAGCGGCGCGCAGATCGAACTCGGCCGCGGCAGCGCCGACGAGGTGGTGCAGCGCACCGCGCGCTTCATCGACACCGTGGCCCAGGCCGCCGCGCGCTACGGCCGCGCCGCCGATGCCATCGAGTCGGCCGACCTGCGCTACCCCAATGCCTATGCCTTGCGCCTGCGCGGCGTGAGCACCGTGGCCGCCGCACCGGGCACGCCAGCGGCCCGGCCCGCGGCGCCGCGCACCGCGCCGGCCGGCACGCCGTCGCGCCGCACGGCACCCCAGGATCGAAGGAACGGATAAGCACCATGGCCAAGGAATACAAGGATCTCGTCGTCGGGCTCGACATCGGCACCGCCAAGGTGATGGTGGTGGTGGGCGAGGTGCTCGCCGGAGGCGAACTCAAGCTCGCCGGCCTCGGCGTGGCGCCGAGCCACGGCTTGAAGCGCGGCGCGGTGGTCAACATCGAGGCCACCGTGCAAAGCATTCAGCAGGCGCTCAAGGAGGCCGAGCTGATGGCCGACTGCAGCATCACCCGTGTGCTCACCGGCATCACCGGCAGCCACATCCGCGGCATGAACTCCAGCGGCATGGTGGCCATCAAGGACCGCGAGGTCACCGCCACCGACGTGGCCCGCGTCATGGAGACGGCCAAGGCGGTGAACATCTCGACCGACCAGCGCCTGCTGCTGGTGGAGCCGCAGGAGTTCGTCATCGACGGGCAGGACGTGAAGGAGCCCATCGGCATGAGCGGCATCCGGCTCGAGGCCAAGGTGCACATCGTCACCGGTGCCCAGAGCGCGGCCGAGAACATCCTCAAGTGCGTGCGCCGCTGCGGGCTGGAGGTGGAGCAACTGCTGCTCAACCCGCTGGCCTCGAGCCAGGCGGTGCTCACCGCCGACGAGCGCGAGCTCGGCGTGGCCTGCGTGGACATCGGCGCGGGCACGACCGACGTGGCCATCTTCTCCGGCGGCTCCATCCGCCACACCGCGGTGATTCCGATCGCCGGCGACCTCATCACCAGCGACATCGCCATGGCGCTGCGCACGCCCACGCGCGACGCCGAAGACATCAAGGTCGAAGCCGGCTGCGCCAAGCAGTTGCTGGCCGACCCGGAGCAGCAGGTCGAGGTGCCCGGCCTCGGCGACCGCGGCCCGCGCATGCTCAGCCGCCAGGCGCTCGCGGGTGTGATCGAGCCGCGGGTGGAAGAGATCTTCTCGCTGGTGCAGCAGGTCATCCGCGCCTCCGGCTTCGAGGAGGTGCTGTCCTCGGGCATCGTGCTCACCGGCGGCGCCAGCGTCATGCCGGGCATGGTCGAACTGGGCGAGGACATCTTCCTCAAGCCCGTGCGCCGCGGTGTGCCGCATTACGCCAGCGCCCTGGCCGACATGGTGGCCCAGCCGCGCTGCGCCACCGTCATGGGCCTGATGGAGGAGGCCCGCCTGTCGCGCCTGCGCGGCCTCAAGGTGGCGCGGCAGGCGGGCTCGATGAAGACGGCCTTCGGCCGCCTCAAGGATTTCATCGTGGGGAACTTCTGACCATGCAGCACGCGCGCATCCCGCACCGCGCCCGCGGCAGCCCCCGCACCCGAATGCGAGGGCCGTGGGGCAGCGAACGCACCCCGCGGCTCAAACCCCCGGTTTTCAGCGTGTTCGTTTTTCCGGTTTTCAACAGTTCAGCAGCAAGGAGCGCATCATGAGCATCGAAATGATCGAAGTCGAAGAGTTCAACCAAGGCACGCAGATCAAGGTCATCGGTGTCGGCGGCGGCGGCGGCAACGCCGTGGAGCACATGATCGAGCGCGCCGTCGGCGGCGTGGAGTTCATCTGCGCCAACACCGACGCGCAGGCGCTCACCCGCAGCAGCGCGCACCGCACCATCCAACTCGGCACCAGCGGCCTGGGCGCGGGCAGCAAGCCCGACAAGGGCCGCGAAGCCGCCGAGGCGGCCGAGGACGACATCCGCGCCGCCATTGCCGGCGCGCACATGCTGTTCATCACCGCCGGCATGGGCGGGGGCACCGGCACCGGCGCGGCGCCGGTGATCGCGCGCATCGCCAAGGAAATGGGTATCCTCACCGTGGGCGTGGTCACCAAGCCCTTCGACTGGGAAGGCGGCCGCCGCATGACCAACGCCGACCAGGGCCTGGCCGAGCTCGAAGCGAACGTCGATTCGCTCATCGTCGTGCTCAACGAGAAGCTGCTCGAGGTGCTGGGCGACGACATCACCCAGGACGAAGCCTTTGCCCACGCCAACGACGTGCTCAAGAACGCCGTGGGCGGTATTGCGGAGATCATCAACGTGCCCGGCCATGTGAACGTGGACTTCGAGGACGTGCGCACCGTCATGGGCGAGCCCGGCAAGGCCATGATGGGCACCGCCGTGGCCAGCGGCCCGGACCGCGCGCGCATCGCCGCCGAGCAGGCCGTGGCCTGCCCGCTGCTCGAGGGCATCGACCTCTCCGGCGCCAAGGGCGTGCTGGTGCTCATCACCGCGGCCAAGGGCAGTCTCAAGCTCTCCGAGTCGAAGCTGGCGATGAACACCATCCGCGCCTATGCCTCGCCGGACGCGCACGTGATCTACGGCACCGCCTATGACGATTCGCTGGGCGAGGACATCCGCGTCACCGTCGTGGCCACCGGCCTCTCGCGCCAGGGCGCGCGCCGCAACGCGCCGCCGCTGCAGGTGCTGCGCACCGGCACCGACAACCAGCCGGTGGCGCCCTCCGGTGCCGTGCCGCAAGGCCTGGGCATCGCCGCCACGCCCGACTACGGCGACCTGCGCAGCCCCGCGGTGTGGCGCCAGCCCAACCGCACCCAGGCCGCGCAGCGGGTCGATGCGCTGGCCTCGGGCGGCATGGACGACATCGAAATTCCCGCATTCCTGCGCAAACAGGCGGACTGACGGACAATTTGCGCATGCTTGCTCAACACACGCTCAAAGCGCTCACCCGTGCGGTGGGCGTGGGCCTGCACAGCGGGCAGCGTGTGGAGCTCACGCTGCGCCCGGCGCCGGCCGACACCGGCATCGTCTTCCGGCGGGTGGATCTGCCCGAGCCGGTGGACATTCCCGTGTCCGCCGAGGCCGTGACCGACACCCGGCTGGCTTCCACCATCGCCAATGCCGGCTCGCGGGTGCACACGGTCGAGCATCTGATGTCGGCCTGTGCCGGCCTGGGGGTGGACAACCTCTACATCGACATCACCGCCGAAGAGGTGCCCATTCTCGACGGATCGGCCTCATCCTTCGTCTACCTGCTGCAAAGCGCCGGCATCGTCGCGCAGAACGCGCCGCGCCGCTTCATCCGCGTGAAGCAGCCGGTGGAGGTGCGCGAAGGCGAGGGCGCGGGCGTCAAGTGGGCGCTGCTCGCGCCGTACGACGGCTATCGGCTGAGCTTCGAGATCGAGTTCGACCACCCGGCTGTGGATGCCACCGGCCAGCGCGTGGTGTTCGACCTCGGCGAGGGTTCCTACGCCCGCGACATCGCGCGCGCCCGCACCTTCGGCTTCACCCGCGACGTGGAGGCGCTGCGTGCCAACGGTCTGGCGCTGGGTGGCGGGCTGGACAACGCCATCGTCATGGACGACTACAAGGTGCTCAACAGCGACGGCCTGCGCTACGACGACGAATTCGTCAAGCACAAGATCCTCGACGCCATGGGCGACCTCTACCTCATCGGCAAGCCGCTGCTGGCCGAATACAGCGCGTTTCGCTCGGGCCATGCGCTCAACAACCGGCTGCTGCGCGCGCTCCTGGCCCAGCCCGAGGCCTGGGAACTGGTGAGCTTCGAGAACGAGCGCCTCGCCCCGCGCGGCTTCACCCGGCCGGCGCTGGCCTGTTAGCTCCTGAACCTTCGACGGCTGCAACCGCGCACCCCGGCGGCCCCTAGGCGATGCTGCTGTTTCGCTGGACGATGATGCTTCTGCTGCTGGCCGCAGGGGTGTCGTTCGTGTTCTACATCGGCACCGGCGATGCCCGGTTTCGCCGCTTCGGCCTGCGGCTGCTGAAGTGGACGGTGATTGCGGCGCTGGCGTTTTTCGGGGTGCTGATTCTGGAGCGGCTGGCGTAGGGGCGTGGCACCTCGCTGACGGCGCGCCTCAGACCCAAACCCCGCGCTTTACCGCACCCTCCCGCCCCGGTACATCCCGCTCGTGCTGCGCTGCAAAGTCGCGCCGGCGCCGATGCGCGCAAGCGAGGCGCCGGCGTGCGCATGGGTGATGGCCAGGCCCAGGGCATCGGCGGCGTCCTGGCGGGGCAGGGCAGGCAGGGTGAGCAGGCGGCGCACCATTTCCTGGATCTGCGCCTTGGCGGCGTGGCCGTGGCCGGTGATGGCGCGCTTCATCTGCAGCGCCGAATACTCGGCCACCGGCAGGTCGCAGGCCACCAGCGCCGTCACGCAGGCGCCGCGGGCCTGGCCCAGCAGCAGGGTGGCCTGCGGGTTGACGTTGACGAAGACGATTTCCACCGCCGCGCAGTCGGGCGTGTAGCGCGCGTGGAGCTCGCGGATGCCGTCGTACAGCAGCTTGAGCCGCGCGGGCAGGTCGCCTTGCGCGGCCGCGTCGGTCTTGATGACGCCGCTGGCCACGTAGTGCAGTTGTGCGCCCTCGGCATCGACCACGCCGAAGCCCGTCACGCGCAAGCCAGGGTCGATGCCGAGAATTCTCATGACTTCAAAAAATATAGCAGAACCTAACCGGTTGGCGCTGGGGTCTGGCCCAAAAAACTCAATAATGCGGTAGCGCAGGCCGTCTGGAGCGCGTTCGGCGCCCGTCCGGGTGCCCTCACGCCCCGAAATACCAGCGCACCGAATGGAAGAACACCGGCGCGGCAAAGCCCAGGGCATCCACGCGGTCGAGCAGGCCGCTCGCGCCAGTCACTGCGCGGCCCTCGGTGCCCCAGCTGGGCACGCCGCGGTCGCGCTTGAGGGCTTTCATCACCAGATGACCGAAGGACCCGGCCACGCACGCAATCAGGGCCATGGCCAGCGCCTGCCCCGGTTTGAATGGCGTGATGCCCGCGAGCAGCGCGCCGGTGAGCGAGCCCGCGGCCACGCCGATGCCCCAGCTGCGCCAGTTGAAACTCTGGCTGATCTGCGGCGCGCGCGGCGGACGCGGCCAGCGCCGGCTGGCCAGGTGCTGCGCGAGCATGCCGGTCTGCACCACCGCGGCGAGGAAGAACACCAGGAAGGCGTTGCGTCCCTCCCAATGCGCAAAGCGCAGCAACAGCAGCGCCGGCACATGGCTCATGCCGTAGACGCACACCATGATGCCCCACTGCAGCTTGGCGTTGCGTTCCAGGAAGCGCTGCGGGTCGTTGGCCAGCGCGCTCACCACCGGCAGCGCGAGGAACACGTACACCGGAATGAACACGGTGAACAGCTCGAAATGCCGCGTGGCCACCAGCACGTACTGCAGCGGCAGCACCGCGAAGAAGGCCAACACCAGGCTGCGGTGGTCGCCACGGCGCGTGGGCGAGAGGGTGACGAACTCGCGCAGCGCGAAGAACGACACCAGCGCGAACAGCACCGTGGCCGCGCGCTCGCCCAGCACCCAGGCGAGCCAGAACACCGACACCATGGCCCAGGTGGTGCGCAGCAGCCGGCGCGCCGAGCGCAGCCGCTCGACCGCGGCCTCGCCCTCGGGCGTGTCGGAGCGCTCGCGCAAGGACAGCAGCAGCGCCGCCATCGAAGCCAGCCCCAGCAGCCCGAACACCAGAATGAACAGCGCGCCGACCTGCTGGTCGGGGCTGAGGCTGCGGAAGAACTGGTTCACGGGGTCACACCTCCCGCAGGGCCAGCACCGCCTCGCGCGCACGGGCGAGGAAGGCGTGCCGGTCCTCGCCGGGCTCGAGCCGGATCGGCGCACCGAAGCTCACCGAGCACAGCACCGGCACCGGCACCACCTCGCCCTTGGGCATGAGGCGCTGCACGTTGGCGATCCAGGCCGGCACCAGCACCACGTCGGGGAACTTCAGCGCCAGGTTGTACAGCCCGGCCTTGAACGGCTGCGGCTCCTCGCCGTGCCCGCGCGTGCCCTCGGGGAACAGGATCAGCGAGTCGCCGTTCTCCAGCGCCTGGATCAGCGGCGCCAGCGGGTCCTCGTCGCTGCGGCGCTCGCGCTCCACATAGACGGCATGAAACACCTCGGTGGTGATCCACTGCCGAAAGCGCGTCTTCGTCCAGTAGTCGCGCGCAGCAATCGGCCGGGTGATGGCGCGCAACTCCGCCGGCAGCGCCGCCCAGATCATCACCAGATCGGCATGGCTCTGGTGGTTGGCAAAGTAAATGCGCTGCTCGGCCTTGGGCGGACACCCCACCCAACGCGCCTGCGCCCCGGTGAGCAGGCGCACCAGGGCAAGCAGCAACAGACCCGTGAGCTTGGCGAGCATGGGGGGATGATAGAGGCGAGGCCTCGCTCAGCGCACGCCTGCGCCTGTCGTCGGGGCCTGCGTGCAGTCGTGGCGCGTGAGTTCCACCCGCCAGCGCCGTTGCCCGTAGCCGGGAAACCAGCGCTGCTTGAGGGCCTGGCCGCCATCTTCCACCAGCCGCGCGCCGCCCCTGCGCAGGCAGTGCGCGTCCAGCCAGGCGGTGACGCGCTGGTCGTCGTCCATGCGGTGCTGCACGCCCACGACGTGGCGCACATCTGGCGCGCCAAGAAGAAAATCCAGCGAGCCGATGGGCGTCTCGAAGTACGACCGCACCCGCTCCCCCTGTGCGTAGCCCGGCATCCGTGGCGCGGGGGATGACGGGTCATCCTGCATCAGCGCCTGGTGCAGTTCGAAGGAGAACGGCCGGCTGTTGGTGAGCACCAACGCCCCTGCGCGCACCGCGGGGGCCGTCTGTGCGGCCAACTCCCGCCAGGGCTCGACGAAATGCATCGCCGCGTAGTGCGCGCGGGTGAGCGTGCCCAGCCAGCCCAGCGCCCCGATGACCAGCAGCGCCAGGGCCAGCCCCTGCCGCTGGCGCGGCGGCGCGCAGACCAGCGCCGTGCCCAGCGACAGCACCACCCAGGGCATGAGGATGAGCAGGCGCTTGGTGTTGAGCGCGCCCAGCACCGCCAGGAGCAGGAACAGCACGGCCGCGTCAAGCGCGAGCCGGCGCGCCAGCGGTGGCGCATGTCGCCACCCCAGCGCCAGCGAGGCCGCCACCGCCACGCCCACGGGCAGACTCCAGCGCCAGTACCACGGGGCCACCGCCTCGCTGGCAAACAGCACGAACAGGTTGTAGACGGCGTTGAGGCCAGCGCCCAGCGTCCAGCGCGGCCAGGCGCTGCCGGGCTCGATCAGCCCCAGCGCCGACGGCAGCAGCGGCAGGGCCGCCACGGCGAACAGGGCGGCCAAGGCCAGCACCTGCCGCCGCACCGCGCGCGCGGGCGCACCGTGCCGCCAGGCGTCAAGAAGCAGCAGGCCCAGCAAGGCCCAGCCCAGATAGTTCGACGCCACCAGGGCGAGGCCCGGCAGCGCAAACACCGTCGCGCGGGCGGCCGAGGCTTGCTGCAGCCAACGGATGTAAGCCAGGCTCAGCGCCGCCACCAGAAAGAAGCACCAGGCATACCAACCCGCGAGCCGCGCGAAGTGAAACGCGTAGGGCGAGAGCACCCCCAGCACCAGCAACGGCAGCACCGCGCGCGGCCCGGCCAGGTGGTTGGCCGCCTGCGCCAGCACCGCGAGCCCCGCGAGGTAGAGGAGCACGCTGGGCAGCCGCAGCGTGGTGAGTGATTCACCGCCGCCCAGGATCAGCCAGCCGTGGAGCAACAGGTCCGACAGCGGCGGGTGCCAGTGTTGCCCGGTGCCGGCCAGAAACAGCGACAGGGTCACCCACGCGGGCTGCGCCGCGGCCACGGCAATGGTGGTCTCGTCGTCCAGCACGGCGAACCAGGGGTTCGAGGCGATGAACGCGAGCAGGGATAGGCCAAGCAGCGCCGCGGCGAGGACCCGCGTGCGCACCGGCCACGCTGCGGCAAGGCCTGGCTGCGCCGCGAGCCCCCGGGGCGGTGGGGTGCTCACGGCAACTCCACATCCCCCATGCGCGCGACGATCACGTCGGCGCGGTGGCTGAGGTAGGCGGAGTTGGGCAGCTTCTCGAAATACTTGGGGCGCGGCAGCATGACGGCCAGGCGCGCGGCCTCCCAGGGGCTGAGCTGCGCGGCGCTCTTGCGGTAGTAGTGCTGCGCGGCGGCCTCGGCGCCGAAGACGCCTTCGCCCCATTCGACGTGGTTGAGGTAGATCTCCAGGATCCGCTGCTTGGAGAGGAAGGCCTCGAGCGCAAGCGTGAGCACGAATTCCTGCCCTTTGCGCAGCAGCGTGCGCTCGCCCGAGAGCAGCAGGTTCTTGGCGAGCTGCTGGGTGATGGTGGAGCCGCCGACGATCTTCGCCGCCGGTGCCGGCTTGCCCGCACGCGCGGCCTGCGCGGCGCGGCGTGCCGCGGCTTCCTCGGCCTTGGCGTTCCTGGCCCAGGCTTTCTCGATGGCCTCCCACTCCACGCCGTCGTGGTTGATGAAGTCGGCGTCTTCGCTGGCGATCACGGCGCGCTTGAGGTGGTCGGAGATGCGCGCATACGGCACCCACTGCTCGCGCCAGCGCAGACCCTCTTTCTGCGTGGCCAGGCGCCAGGCCTCGGAGCGCTCGAAGCTGCTCGAGGACGGGTCCACCACCGCCATGAGCGCGATGCGGCCCACGAAGAACAGTTGCAGCGCCAGCGCAGCCAGCACCAGCGCGAGCAGCCAGCGGGAGAGGAGCTTCATTGTTGCGCCGATCTCTGCGGTGTCACCCGTTCCCTGCGGGCTCAATGCGCCGCTTCGGCGTCCACCACGGCACGCAGCTCGGCCAGCACCTGGCCCGAGGGTGGGCGCACGCCGCGCCAGAGCTGAAAGGCTTCGGCCGCCTGCTCCACCAGCATGCCCAGGCCGTCGCGCGCGCGCGCGCCGTGCTGCGTGGCCCAGTGCAGGAAGCCGTGGGCGGCGGCGCCGTACATCATGTCGAGGGCGAGCGCACCCGGGCGCAGCGCCGCAGCCGTCACGGGCACCGCGTCGCCGGCGAGGCTGCTGGCGGTCGCGTTGACCAGCACGTCGAAGCCCGCGCGCAGCCGCGTGTCGTCCAGCGCGCAGGCCAGCAGGTCGGTGCCGGCCGCGGCGGCCAGGCTGGCGTGGCGGGCC
>OFTY01000355.1_pt1 | contig 36708 bp, 29 predicted proteins | sample 1775061 | NCBI WGS metagenome assembly OFTY01 (sample SAMN08195773, study PRJEB24354) | sludge metagenome | isolation source: sludge from phenol fed wastewater aerobic bioreactor B | place: India: Nagpur | collected 2016-09-16 | reverse complement strand
AAGGATCCTGATCTCATTTTTGCTGCCTGCAGCTACTGGTTTTGCGCAATACAAAAAAATAACTGACCCGCTAACACCCTGTAATGGTACTGCCGATGCTGTTGCCGGAATTTATACCGACCATACCAACCCCAAATATGGACCAATCAGTTTAAAAGGCACAGCAGCCGAAAAAGCTGCAATGATGAAAAATCTGGTCGCTATTGAAAAACTCGAAGAAGCAAGTCGCAGAGATTTTAAACTTACCGGGTGTGCCGCCCGTGTAAGTTTTCAAAGATGGGGTAACAGTGACTACGGGAAAAATGTTTATGCCAGGTATGGATACCAACTCGGCGTTTACCAATACGCTTGCCATGTTACCGAACATGTGACCAAAATAATAGGCGAATACAGGACAGTATTCCGGGTAGATATAAACCCGATCTTAACTAATGCGGGCTCCCAAGTACGCCCCGGTACCGGAAATATCTTTTTTAAGAAAACGGCCAAATCACTTATGTGGACTTATGATTTTCCGGCAGATGCAATGCTTGGCCCCGGCTATGAAAAAAACCGTGTAAGTAACCCCAGCAAGGTTTCAAAGTATATTTCTGAAAGCGGCTTACTGGCTGGTCGTTCTACTGCGTACAAAAGCTATCATGAAGATTTTATAAAATTGAATAACGGTAATGGCTATACAGAAAATTATATGCATGGAAGCCAATATGACAAGTTTACAGAGGAAAGCTATAGATGGATAGACAGGCATTACCTCATTACAAAGCCAGGTATTCCATTATTGATACCCGTTTCCCGTAAGCAGTATTTGCAGGATATGCTTGAGTATTTTGAAATTGAAGAAGCAAATTTCTATTTTACCGTAGAAGACCTGCTCAAAAAATCTGCTACGGATAATAGCGATTTCGGTATTCAGAAAAAACAAACCTGGCAAGCCCACAAAGCTGCTTACAGCCAACTATATGAGGCAAAAAAGGCCAAAATAAAAGAGTTGTTGGGAAACAAAAATGAAGAATGGTTAAAATTGCCAGCTGTGGTAGCGGGCAATACCGCTACAGATGATGCAACAGAACGCCTTTCACAAACTGGTGTTTTTTACGAGATGGAAAATTGGGATAAAAACATTTTTGCCCTCTATGTATTAAACCCGGCCTATTTTGATAATGCACCCGGTTCATCTGTAAAACCTTCTTTAATGGAGGTGCAGTTTCGCTATGAATTGAGTAAAGAAAGGGGGTTCTCAGAAAGGCTATTCAGCAACTTCCTGAAAAATTTTGATATGAATGCATTGCGAAAAATGCTGGAGTAGAAAAAAAATACATCAATTGATAAACATATGAAAGTGTCGGATCCCCCGAAACTTGCCCATGAGTAGTTATACCGGCTTCGCAGAAGCGGGCGCCAGTATAATCATAAGCAGTTTTATCGGGTATATAAGCTCTTAAAGCTGAATATCTGAAGGAGAATAAAACGGCGGCTTCCGCAGCGTGTTAAACAGCCGCTGCTGATACCTGAAACGATCAATGAGTACTGGAGCATGGACTTCATGAACGATAGCCTGGGAGATGGCAGCGGAAAGTACTGTTGGTAGAATTGAAAACTCACGAGAAAGAGCAAAATACAATACACGGCATATTAACCTCCTGGCTAAAGCTCTTAAATGCTAGATTTTGTACAAGAGGAGCGAAATCAAGTTCAATCAGCAGTTGTACTACTATCAGCTAATATCGGGCTTGACCGAATTCTATTTGGCTTTAGTTGTTAACTTCAACATCGGTAATCCTAATCGGCTTCAGTTGTCGGGCAGACAATTATAAAATACCATTCCTGCTGCAAGCCCTTAACGTTAGTGGTCAAATTAAAGCAAAACTCTACAAAAAATGAAACAATCAGAAAATCACAATTTATCCAAGTTGACTTTTCTCGTTCTTGCAATCAGTATGATTTCCTGTAATCAAAACAAGCAATCTCAACAAGAAGCAACTGTACGAACAGCAAGCCAAAAGACTTTTACTATAAGCAAAGAAATATCTATATGGACAAACTCTATTCCTGACTCAGGACTGATAATAGGCGCAGAAACATATAATGACGGAATGGTTAGAAACGTTTCTAATCCAACAATAAAAATCTTTTCACCATCAAAAGAAAATAGTGGTGTTGCTGTTCTTGTTTTCCCAGGTGGCGGGTATATGAAACTTGCCGTTGAATTGGAAGGTTCTGAGATTTGTGAGTGGTTGGCTTCTATCGGAGTAACAGGAATACTTTTAAAATACAGAGTTCCAGCTTCGGGCCCTCATTATGACAAGGATTGCCATTGTGAAAGAGACCCAATCAAACCTTTGGCTTTACAAGACGCACAAAGAGCTTTAGGCTTTGTGCGTTCACAAGCTAAAGAATTGAATATTGACCCAAATAAAATTGGGGTAATGGGATTTTCTGCAGGTGGACATTTAGTTGCCGACGTTAGCACCAATTATAGAAAGAGAATGTATAAAGCAATTGATGATATTGACGAAGTTAGTTGCCGACCAGATTTTGGGATAGTAATGTTTCCTGGACACATGACTTTTCATACAAGCAAACCTTACGAACTTAACAATACGCTTCCAGTTGACAGTGTAACTCCACCAATGTTTATATTACAAGCAGGTAATGACCCTGTTGACACTATTCAACATTCATTAGTGTATTATATTGCATTAAAGAAAGCTGGTGTTAAAGCCGAATATCATATTTATGCAGAAGGTGGACATGCTTTTGGGTTAAATAAATCAGCACAAAAAATCCCGAATTGGGAAAAGTTACCAATTGCAGATTGGGAGAAGTTAGTTGAACGGTGGTTACAGACAATTGATATGACGTCCAAGCTATCTAATTAATCATGCAATAGGCAGTTTTGATCTGACAAACGAAGATTTATACATCGAACAAAAAAATAAGGTCTATAAATTATGCATTTATAGACCTTTACATTTTTTAGCTTTATTTTACCGGGGATTATTATATTTTCTAATAATCTGAATATCAGTAAGTTATAAGCCTTGCGGAGAGAGAGGGAACTGAACCACTCTCATAATCCGTTCATTTTTAAGGTCTTGGGACGTATAAAATGTTGGGGTAACCGAATTTTCCCCCTCTTCAAAAACAATTCAAAAATACAAATTGTTGGAGAAATGCACAGGATTAATAACAATAAAAGAAAGAATCAATTCTCAATGCCAAAATTCAAAAATGATATATTAACTATCTCTTTCCACAAACTTAACCTGGTTTTTAGCCTGCACAACTTTAGGGAAGAGCGGTATTAAATCCTGGTTTTTTGAAAGACGTGTTTCAATGTCATCCCGATTCCACCATTGCGTCCATATCCCACTTAATTGCAATTGCTCTAGCTTTTCTGTCATGTGCCCTGAAATTTGACTGCTTACTGCTAAAAAGAAACCTGTTGCTTTATGGGTCTCGACAGTATCCCTTATATCTATGACCTTGTTCTTTCCGACAGTCTTAGCACTTGCCTTACATTGACCCACAACCTTAATTAATTTAGTTGGCGGCTGAGTTTTAGAAATAATATTATTATCGCGAATATTCCATTCTATAAGCAAATCTCGGCCTTTGTCTCCTTGATTCAGGGGACTATGTCGCCGAACCGTTTTTACATCTGGCTCACGTTCCAAAAGGGCCTTTACTAAGCCCTCGAATTGGTCTGGACATATTTCATCCTGCCAATCAAATTTTGCAATTGGAAAAAGAATTTCAGCTTCCCTGTTGTGTCGCTTTCTTAAAAGCTCTCGTTCAATTCTAAATTTATGTATTCCTGCAAGTCTCCCAATCGCAATAATGTATGGATTGGCGACGGCAATTATCATATTCTCTATAATGAATAATTCACTATTGTTTACTTTTGATTTCGGTTTTACGACCCTAACCAATCTATTTAATTCGTTGATCGTGTTCTTTCCCAAAAAACCTTTAATCTCACCGTCTATTACTAATGTTCCATTTATTCCCTTAATTTCTTCTATTTTACGTTTTCTTAGTTTTTGAATTAACTCTAAATATTGTGAAAGCCCGGGAGACTTAATTAGAGTTACTTCTTTGTCCATATTATAAAAGAAACTCCAGTTGGGTCGTATTCGGTTTCCACTGTTGATTGAAGATGAAGGTTTAGATATCTCCTCCATTATTTTCTGCATTTCCTCGGGAAGGTCATAACCTCTTTCGTTTACCTCTATGCTATCTCGTTCTAAGCACTCTTCGCAGGGACAACCAACAAGTTCCCAAAATAAATTTCTCCAGAAAACGACTGAAAGAATAACAGAAGTTAAATAATCGCCTAACTGTTTCCACGTTGTGATTCCTAATGATGAGGGATTTTGTTCCGGCATAATGTATCTACCCCAAATCTCATCAGGCACTGCATGGGGAATATCAAAAAGCGAACATGATATCCCAGGATCAACGACTCTCAAATAGCTGGCGAACATTAGACCGATTATAATGTGCACATCTGACCTATCACCATGATGAACTATATCATATGTTCTTTCCAAAAAATAAAATGAAAAATCTGAAGTATTGTGAACCTCTAAAAAGAGCGTTATGCCAGACGCAGAGTCTGTGAAGATCTTAAAGTTACCTTCCGACTTTTCCTCGATTTGTAAGCCGTGGCTTTCACATAAATTCTCAATATGCTTTGTAAATTTTAGAATGTCAGACATAGATTACATTGCCTTGGTTTTACGAGTTCAAATCAATCCATCTTTAAAATTAACATTACAGCCACTGCATTTATTTGATTCACAACAACTTAATAACATTCCTTATTTCGACCTTTTTAAAAATACAATAAAAATGTAAGTACAAAGCAACCGGACTTCTTTTCAGCACAATGCATGAGGGTTTTCTCAAAGTATAAAACAAGAAGAAAACCTTGTGCCATAGGAAGAATAAGAACTATTTCATATATTAACCCTTTAAAACCGAATCACATACAAACTTGCCCCTATGCACAATTCTGATCACTTATTCCACCAACTTTTTGAATGTAAAGACGAAAATGAGGTTCATGAAATAATACAATCTAATCCTTTATTTCAATCCTTAAATTGGAAACCATTAGGCGGCAATTACAGTAATTATGGAATAGTAAAAAACCAACAGTCTAACCCTATTGCCGCTTTGATAGAGAAAGTCACAAACTCAATAGACGCTATCCTAACAAAAAAATGTTTTGAAGCTAAAGTTGATCCGAAGTCAAAAACCGCGCCCCAATCTATGGACGAAGCGCTTGAACGCTTCTTTCCTAATCATAAAAACTGGGACCTTGCGACTCACAGACGAAAGCAAGCTGAAGATATACAAATCATCGCAGATGGAGATGGCCCCAAATCTTCCAAGCCAAACGCCGGAACATCGGTAATAGTTTATGATTACGGAGAGGGCCAAAGGCCAGAGGATTTTGAAAAAACTTTTTTATCCCTGATTAGGGGTAATAAAAACGATATTCATTTTGTTCAAGGCAAATATAATATGGGCGGTACAGGTGCCATTGTTTTTTGCGGCAAAAAACGTTATCACCTAATTGCTTCAAAGAGATTCGACGGAGGGGATTTTGGGTTTACGCTTATCAGAGAACATCCCAAAACTGATGACGACCATGCAAAGGAGACCTGGTATGAATATTTTACTATTGACGATAAAATACCGTCATTTTCCATAGGTGAGTTGGACTTAGGATTGGAAGGAAGAAAATTTACTACAGGAACAATCTTGAAGCTGTATTCGTATCAATTTCCAAAAGGGTATTCAGCCTTTTCCCAGGATTTGAACCAGAGCGTAAACGAATATCTGTATAACCCGGCCCTTCCTATTTTAACCAGAGATACTTCTTTACGTTATCCTAATAACAAAGTGCTTGTAACGGATCTGTACGGATTAAAAAGAAGATTATTCAAAGAAGAAGATGAATATCTCGAAGATAAGTTCTCAATGGATCTTTCGAATGATGATCTATTCGGCAAAATGAAAATAACTTGTTTCGTTTTTAAAACTAAAGTAAAAGAGTATGATTTAAAGCGAACAAAAGAAATCGTACATGAGCGTTATTTTAAAAATGGAATGGCTGTTTTATTTTCACTCAACGGGCAGGTACATGGACATTACACTTCTGAATTCATAACAAGGTCTCTAAAGCTCAACCTGCTGAAAAACCATTTGCTAATCCATGTCGATTGTACAGAAATGAAATATGATTTCAGGAAGGAATTATTCATGGCCTCAAGAGACCGTTTAAAAGATGGCGAAGAAACACAGCAGCTTAGATGGTATCTGGCCAGCGAATTAAGCAAATCTGATGGCCGGTTGGCAACCATTGAAAAACGAAGAAAACAGGCTGCGGAAATCGATACGTCAGCCGATACTCAGAAACTATTACGGGACTTTACTAGGGACATGCCAATAGATTCTGATTTGATGAAACTATTAAGCCAAACTTTTAAACTCGATATAAAAAAGGATGAGAGTAAAAAAGATGATAAGCCAACCAAACCAAAAGAAGAAAAAGACTTACAGCCTTTTATTCCCAAGCGTTTCCCTACTATGTTCAGGCTTAAAGTAAAGAATGATGGCGAAACAGAAATTTCCAAAATACCAGCCGGAAAAGAAAAAGCCATAGCCTTCGACACAGATATTGAGAACGATTATTTTGATAGAATTGATGAGCCTGGTGAGCTAAAACTCGCTCTTGTTAGTTTTCGAAAAAACGATGTCACCGGCGGTGATAAAGCAGGAACCCCTAAAGACCTGTCCGAAATATTCAACATCACGCAAAGCAGCCCTAAAGATGGTACGATAAAAATATATTTGAATCCTAAAAATGAGGCATACCTCGGTGATAGCATTCAAATTAAGGCCACCCTCACCGCACCAGGTGAAGAATTTGATCAGTTGTTTTGGGTTAAAATTACTGACCCGGAAAGGCCAAAAGAAAAGACTCCAAAACCGGAACAGGAGAATGACAAGATAGGGTTACCACCTCTGGTGTTTGCTTACCAAAACATTGAAGGCAAAACAGAGAATGCGGTTAGTTGGGAAGCCGTTGAAGAAGCTACGGGTAATGAGATGGCTCATAAAACCGTTATGGTACCTGAAGCTGAAGGCGATAACTTAACCAAGATATTCGTCAATATGGACAGCAGTGTTCTCATGAATTTTAAATCAAAGTACAAAAACCCTAACCAGGAGCAAATTGAAATTGCCAATCGAAAATATTATACTTCTGTTTACTTTCATACCTTATTCCTATACACCATTACTAAAAACAGAGGGTACGAAATACATCAGAAGTTGAACGGTGCTGAATATCCAGAATTAGTTGATGTAGGGACTTATTTGAAAGACGTATTCGAAAACTATTACTCAACATTCATCTTGAATTTTGGAGGCATCAATGAATTAATGATTGGAGTTGGGGAATAGACACTCAGGCATCATCGGTGAAGATTTACAAGTAAATCTTACTTTTTCATTTCTGCATTTAATACATTTAAAAGCTCTGTTATTTCAGAATGATCTTTGGCGGCATTTTTATAGTAAATAGTTTGTATTTTAAATTCCTCCTGGAACCTCCTTGCTAGTGTAGGAGGAGTATTAGATTCTTCTAGAAAAGCATAATGTGTCGGTCCACCGCCATGATATGAATCGTGTAAATAATCAAGTAGCTGATTAAATTCCGGGTCATTTAAAGAAACGCCAATAACGAAAACCGAAACGCTTGAAAATATGGTTTGCAGAAGGCTCCTGTATCCGTTTTCTCTATAAAGTGTTTTTCTATAATCCTTTTGAGATAAAATTAAACCCTGAGCATCTGAATTTGCATCTCCATGAGCCTTGAGCACGAAGAATTTCTCCTTCCAAAAGCTGTTCGCTGCCTCCCTGCTTTGTTTGTAAGTATAAGAGTTCGGATAGAAGCCGTGGATCTTATTATATGCATTCTCTATTAGACGGTCATAGTTTATGGTAACAATTAGATTAGAAGGGATTTGCACTAGAATTTCATGATTAGGAGTAGGTAATGCATTCGGCTGGCCGAACCAATCTTCCATTAAATCGTAAAATTCATTACCCAATTCTGATTTTAGGTCTTCCGCAAGAAATAAGAATTTTGTCGAATCGGCAGAAAGCTTTTTGTAGTCATCGATCTTATCTTTATGAAACCATGGTTTGGAACTAGCTACATCTATAAGTTTTTGTAATAATCCGCCCCACGATGGATATCCTGCTGCCATTGACAAGCCAGCCCCAATAAAAAAGCAACTTTGCTTAGCTTTAAAATTTTCAATCGCTTCCTTAGGTATATCGTTAATTGTTATTGCCATTATTGTAAATATTTCTTGAACATTTTCGAGAATACCCTATTCCTGTTTTCGATATTCGATGGCTTTGACCCTGAAAAATTAAAACTCATAATGTAAGTATATAAATCCTTGTTTTGATTTCTTCCTGATAATAATTTCTCGGGTTCACTATTAAAATTTAATCTTTCCTTTTCAAACTCTTCAAACTTTCTGGCGAATTTCTGTGTTTCAATATGATTAAACTCCTCAAATTCCAGATACAAAAGCCAAAATATATCAATGAAAGCAAATTTATTTACAATTCTTGCTTTAGACTCATTATCGATCTCGTACATAAAATCGAGTACTGCTGCTACCTTCTTTTGAAATGCTTGGGTAATTTTAATAGGATTCTCGTGGTAAAGCCTTTCCAGGAGATCAGCTTTCAAATCAGTTGAGTTGTTATACGCAATCAACGCAAATACATGCGTGAGGTAGTCCTGATGTTTAAAGCGAGACTTAGGGATTTTGCAGTTCGCAAAGAACTTGTGATTTAACGTAATACTGTCAATGCAATTACCAACTGAACTTATAATAGCGTTTCTTTTCTCCGCAGGGTTTAGGGTTTCTCCCAACTGAAGCCTGCCAAACAATGTTCTGACCTCTTTGTTATCCGCTACATCGATTAAAGCTATAGTTAACTCATACTGATCAAATTTCTTTCTAATTGCTGTTGGGAGATCCTTATAATATTTATTCCCAATTTCATATCCATCAATTTCATTCAGATTTAGTCCGTTTACTGTATCGCCCCTTAAAATAAGGTCATTGTTTTTAAATTTCGTAAGGGCTGTTATCCGTTGTTGACCATCTGCAACCTCAAAGTCATAAGGAGAGTTCTTTAATTTTCTTAAGAATATTTTTGGGATATCTATACCTCTTAAAATAGAATCAATCAACAGGCTCTTCTTTTTATCTTTCCATACTTCACCACGCTGATATTCTGGCTGCTCGTTTATCTTTTCAATAATATCATTTAACTGTTCAATAGTCCAAATTTCAACTTTTACTTTCATGCATTAATAGAATTACGGTGGATATTAGTGGTTTAGGAGGCGTAAATATTAAAAAAAACAGTTCAAATTCAAAGCATTGATCGATATTCCATCCTGTCCTATATAAAACAAGCCGCACAACCTTCCCCCTCAGACTCATCCAATATATCAATGAGGTAATTGGATTTTTTACCGCCCGCCCGTGCAATTCTTTTAATTTGATCTTCTTTGATTTGACTTATACGTTCGGGTTTGATTAAATCTTCCAAGCGTTCGTCCTGCATCCATGTATAGCCGTCTTTTTCATATTCCATCGCCATTTTGAACTTCGCGGGGTGTTGTTCATATAGCCATACCCATTCAATTTTCTGTTGAAAAAAACAGAAATAACATCCAGACCGGCTTCGGGCATACTCTCCAGCCTTACCATTCACTTCAAACCCAACTTTCTCATAATATTGAGGCACTCCGACTCCACTATCATGCAAAATCTTAAAAATATCATCCCGTATTAATACATCATCGTTGTCAACTAAAGGAAATTGTTCTTCATTTGACAATGGATATTTGGTTGTCTTAAGAAATTCAAAAACCACTTCATTGAATGCCTTGGTATCCAAATCCAGCAAAGCGTTCAGTTTGTCATCCTGGTTAAACCTAGCAGATAATGGCTCTTGGGCGATATCCGTTATCCGACTAATTCTGCTAGTATTTGTTCTACCATACCAATCGACAATTTGGGAAATGTTCTCGTTTTTTAGCATTTTACTAATAACATCCTCACTCCAAATATTCTTACGGAAAGGGAAAATCGATTGGATATTTGCTTTCTTAGAAATATAGCCATCCCGGTCTTCGTCACCACGAATACCTACATAGGATACGACTGGATCATCACCAACCCATTTTTCAAAAGGCTCTAGCTTCAATTTGCGTGTACACCAGCGAGAATTAGAAGAGGGAAGAAATCCGCCATATAGTTTTAAAAAGTGATCAAACGGGTCTTCATGGCTTTTATCCGCCGCTTCCAACACGTTGATTTTTTTTCCGAAATATATTTCGAGATTTTTTATCAATTGATAAGTTTCATCTAACTCCTTGCCGGTATCGCAAGTATAATACTCTATGTCAAGCTGCGGATACTTCCGAAACATATAGATGGCAAGCGCTGCGCTATCCTTGCCTCCAGAAATCCCTAAAACATGCCTTACTTTATTTTTCATCTCTCAATAATTCTTCTAATAGTTTTGCCAAAGTTGCAATATTCAGGTGCTTATCGCCACTCAGCTTTGCTTTAACAACACCTTGGAGTTGTATAAATTCTTTGTTCTTGGTTTTGGGAAGCCTCACCAGATTCTTTTGTAAGCCCTTTACAAATGAAGTTACCTCCAGTTTGAAGACAATTTCCTTATTTTCATCAAAACCACTTTTGCTGATCTCACAAAGGTTATCGAGTTCATGTACGGTGTCTTTGAATTTTTCAAAGAGAAGCTCTTGCTCGTCGTCCAGAATAATATCCAGGGGTTTACCAATACAAGCCTGAGCTATAGACCCTAGCCATGCCTTTCGATCATCTATTTGTGAGTTAATACGTTGAAGGAACACTCTTTGATGCGGCAGTAATAAATGCTTTTTTACGTTAGTAAATCGTTCCTGCAGATGCTGTTTATATTCATTGAATGTTTCAACACCCCCAATCACCTCATCCAAAATATAGCTTTCAAAGTCATTCAATAATTGGTCGTAGCATGTGCGTATCTCACGTATGCTATTTTGTAGTTGTGAAACGAATGCCTCAAGTTCTTTTTGACTTTTTTGTAACTGAGGGACGGTAAACCCTAGAGCTTTAGGGAAATCCTCGAAGAAGGTTTCTTCAGGATCTTTAGAGTAAGCAATAGCGTCCCTTAGGGCTAAAGTTCTTTTGTCTAACTTCTTTGTTTGTTTAGCGTATAACGGTAATTCTTTGTAGAATGTAATAAAGGGACGAATGGTTTCAATGAATGTTTTAATGGTAGGCTTATCGTGCTCTGATTGGTTAAGAAGAAGCCGGTAGCGATTGAAGATATTCAGTTTGACACCCTCTATATCAAATGCCTTAATTTCAAAATCCCTCGGCTCTTTGCTCACGAGGTCTAAGGTATCGTCAGAAAGTTTCGGGATATAGCCGTCCTTGCTGAAAAGCGCAAAATCGTCTCGTTTACAGAAAAGGAAGACCGGCAACCAAAAATCAACGAGACCTTTTTTGAGTTTAAGAGGGCGTGACAGCAATATATCTGATAATTCCTGGAGATTCCGTTTGCCATTACGGGTACTACGCAGAAATGATTCGCTTGCGTTCCAGAGTTTCAAAAAGGAATTATCGGTCGGAGGTAGTAAGGTATATCCTTCTTTATTCTCCCGATGAATGCCGGTTTCCCGAAGCAGCGAAAGATAAACCGTCTTTTCTGGTGGAAATTTTGCTGCATCGAATCCTATATCCTGAATACTCCAATTCTCGGTAAGGTTTTTAAGGAAATTCTTTTTAGCGACGGCCAGCGCACCTGAAAGTTTCGTCTTGTTGATCATCTCATTCTTATACACTGGTACATCAGTGTACACATCGTAGCAGATTCTTGACAGCACCCGGTTAAAAGACTTTTGATCGGTAATTTTCTCCTTCTTACCGTTGAAATACCAAATGATTGACGACTGTGAAGAATAAATATTGTCCAGAACATAATGATTTAGCAGTTTGACCTGATGCTGTAGAATTCCATTCAGTTCCCGCACGGCAACTCTGTCGTCAATATTGTTCTCCTTTACTTTTTCAATTTTCTCTATCTCATATAAGAGATTCCTGATCTCATCTGTATTCTTATACAAGCCGTATAGTACCGCTTCATCATTACCTTCAGAAATTTCCTTTAAGTCCCGCTCTTTAACGGTATCAGAAAATACAAGATTGATGAATCCATCTATTTCACCCTCCGGCGATAGCTTTTCAGGTGCTTCGCTTAAATGAAAAGCAAAAAACCTTGGGGTGCCTTTTTCATAGTAAGCGGCCTTAGCCGAGATATAAGGAAAGTCAAAGTGCTTATTCAGATGGTGTACTACATTGGTGACTTTCTCTACCAGGTTACCAGCTTCATCTATAGCCAGTTCAATATCGAGATCCGTACCTTCAAACAGAATATACTTATTGCTATGTTTTACAAAACGGATAACTTTTAGTCCTTCGAGTTTTTTGAGTATCTTCTCAGGCTGAGGAATACCCAGGCTGTACCTCGCATACTCGCTTAAGAAATCAAAATTTATTCGTGCCGAAGCGGATGCAAAAATATTTAACAATCCTACGGACTTAACAATTTTAAGTGCATCAGCAATATGGTCAGTTAACAAGCCTTCCACCCGTTCAATAGCCGATCGGATTGCCGCCCACTGAGCATAGTGCGGATTATATTTAGTCGTAAGGAATGAATAGTAACTTTGGATCAGATAATCATAAACGCTGGCTAAATTATAATAAGGTATTGCCTCGTTATTAAAATCCCTTATACCCAGGTGATCATTAGATTCAATAAAAGAAAAGAGAGAGCGTTCATTCTGTCCGTATTTCTGGAGACTTAAAGTGAGGACGGAGGCTGAAAGTATATCAAAAGGCAACAGGCGTTCAGCTATTGTTTCGGAAAAATAATCTTTTAAAGGAAAGGCCTTTGCGCTTTCTATGCTTTTAAAAAGCTTTTGAAAATTTTTATCCTTTGAAGAAATAGATAACCCTGACAATCGCTCAGAAGCAAGAAACAGCAATTGTTCCACCGGCTCATTAAAAGTAATTTCCTTAAGGCGACCCTTTACCTTATCCCATTCATTTTGTTGTGAAGTAGACAGGCTCCTGGAATACCCGTTAAAGTCCTGATGGAGAGAGGTAATAAAAAATATATTCTTGTGTTCGTCATTTACATATTCTGCAATCTGCTGAATAAAATACAGTTCACTTTCAGGATTGTTTTTTGCAGCATACTCCAGGAACTTTCCAAATTCGTCTATGACAATCACCAGTCCTTTTCCCAATTTCGCAACAGACTTGTAGTATTTATCCAGGAGATTCAAAATATCTTCAGAAGTATAGTCTTTTTTGTTCAGCCCCAGATGATGCGCAAAAGCGGCTTTTAAAGAAATGTAATCACCGATGGTTCGTAAGAATTCAAAGCCTTTTAGTTTGTTGAAATTATTGTTCAGCTTTGAAAAGTATGGATGGCTCTGATTAATATTCTTCTCAAATGCCCACAAAAAAGCAGATTTACCGATACCATACGCTCCCACAATATTAAAAGAACGTATGCCGGTCTGATAATCATTTATTATTTGATTAAATGCTTGCCTGGCATTCGGAGTCGGAATATAATTTAACGGCGCATTTGCATCACGGATGATGTTAACCGATGGTGAAAAAGCGGTTTTCTCTACTTTCTTTTTATTGGATATAGTAGTCATTAAGAATCTCGTGCTTGTTAAATAATGTTTTAAATTGCACCACCTGATTACCTGCCGTCTCCGTATAAACTATGCCGGAATAGCTGTCCTTAATTTGCTGAAGTTTGTTATATAAGCCATCTGCATTCAACGCGAAGATGGCACCAGGCGAATTAGGACCAACAAGTAACTCCCTAAAAGTGATCGTTTTCTGATCTGGATAGTTATCAAGTATTGAAAACAGGACTACCTGGTAGGGTAAATCCACCCTATCCTCTGATTCGATCTTATACCACTCTGTTAGCTTGCCTTCCAGCCCTCTCTGCTTAAATCGTTTTATCAGATCAAGATCTATCAATATGCCTGTAAAGTCATCTTCAATTTCAAAATTCTCCCCACGTTGGGGTTTAGAATACATCCTGACGAATACGTTCGAATCCCGCTCTATTGTATTCTCATTATCGGTATTTGAGTCGTATTCTTTAGACTTTCTGACAAGAAAATGGATCAACTGATCTTTTGTAAATTCAATGCGTTCTTTACGAAATTCATTGAACACCAGGGACGAAACAGAAAAACGGTTTGTCCTGGCGAGGTGATAATGTAACAACCACACAGTTGCAAAATCTTCCAAATACATATCCCTGCCTCTTTTGCCAAACAGGTACCGGGCTATTTCAGTGGGGGCATCATGTTCATCTAGAATACCGAAGGCGCGTCCCCAATAACGTAGCGATGACACCATGTTTTTTCCCACACCTAACTGGACGACCGCCGTTTCATCATTGAAGCTTTTCTTGGCATTGGAGAAATCATATATCTTTTTAAGCCAAAATTGCTTGCAAATGAAGGATTCGTGGCCGGAAAAATAGAGTTTTTGCACCATAATAATTTCAAAAATAGGTCTTTATAAGGGACTGTTTGAGTTTGCGAACCATTAATAATGTACAATCTGTTGATAAAACATTAGTGTTTATTTCAATAAAATACGGTAGATTTAGCTTTCAGCCAAATTTTGGATGCAGGCAATGCAGGCCCTGATTCTACTGTTTTTTAATCACGAGGTGTGCCAATCCCGGATCGCCGACCAGTCTTTCAATTTCCACCTCTATTATTTCCTGAATATCCTGCTTTACTTGCTCGTAATTGCGTTGGACGAGACCATTTTCAATCTTCCGGATACGAGGTATCTCGCGGTAAGAATCAGCCTCTTTTTTCAGGGCCTCATGGTTATTAATGATATTACAATGAAAAGTCTTCAGTTCAATCTTTTCATCAGGGTTGTCGGCTACCATGCCTACAAATTCGCCGGAACTCAACGCTGCTATTTTTGACGGCGGAACGGCGGCCTCCAATTGCCTGGAACGGCTGATAGACGTATCCTGGCTATTTATGGACAGGCTTTCTCTGTCTTGCATGATCTTCCCGAAACGTTCCGAAAGTTGTTTAGCAGTGTCGCCGGTAACCTGCCCGGAAACAATATTGCCAACAATATTCATGATAACGTCCGCCTGTTCCCGGCCATAATCCTTGCGGAGCTGGCTAAAGTCCTGTATCCCCAGGCAAGTGGCTACTTTATTGCTCCGGGCTGTGGCTAACAGGCTATCCATATTATTCAGGTAGATGGTCGGGAATTCATCGAATACAAGGCTGCTTTTGAGCTTTCCCTTTTTGTTCACCAGCTTTACCAGCCGGTTCACATAAAGCGATAGTACGGCGCCATATATCTGTATTTTTTGAGGATTGTTACCCATACAGACCAATTTTGGTTTTTGGGGATCATTGATATCCAGGGTAAAATCATTACCGGATAGCACATAATACAACTGAGGAGAAGAAAGCCTGGCCATCGCCACCTTTGCTGATGCAATCTGCCCTTCCAGTTGCTCCATCACATCGTTCAGGTAAGCATTGACAAAAGGGTTGATCAATACATCTATTTCCTTTTCTGTCCGAAGCAAGGTAAACAGGCTATCATAGTCTGCCTGCATCATTTCAATGACATGCGGCAGTGTACAAAATTCACCGTCCTGGTACTTGCGCAGGAACCAGATAATAGCCGTCAAAAAGTTGATGGGAGATTCTACAAAAAAATCACCCTGCCGCTTGATCCATTCCCGGTTCAGGCCCATTAATATTGTCCGGGCAGATTCCGCAGCATCGGTAATATCCAGCATACCGGACGGATCTAAAGGGTTACAGCGGTGTGTTCTTGAAAGATCATCGAAATTGATCACATAGAACTCTGCAGGAACTTTGTAGCTGTGTTTATTCCTCAGCCAGGTATTATAAACAATAACAGAAAGGTCATCGAATTTGAAATCATACACGAACATGGAGAACCCTTTTTTTATATGCTGGGTAATAACGTGGCGTATCACAAAATAAGATTTGCCGGACCCAGGCGAGCCTGTCACCAACAGGGACCGGAAAGGATTGATAATATTGATCCAGCTTTTTCGAATTTTCCCTTTCAGGTTATATTCTGCGGGCAGGTTAATGGAAAATTCGTTCTCCAAAAGCCTTTCCTCTTGTGGAAAGGTCTCGTTTTCTTTATTAAAAATATCCCTGTTGTTCAACCGTTTTTTTATAATGCGGGACAGCAAAACACCCCCGCTCAGCGCCAATAAAAAGCCAATGGAAGTAAGCCCGACATACACTATTGCCTTAGTCATAATGGGCATGGAGACCTGCAGGCTGAAATAGCTGGTAAAATAAATCAAGAGCCCTGCCAGGATATAGGTAAAAGCTGTTCTATAGTTCAGGTTTTCGTCTTTCCTGCCCCTGGCGCCCATTAGGGAAATGACCAAAAAGCCGATGGCGATCAACTTGGATTTAATAAAAAAACTGAACAACCCTGTCTTTTGAATATTGCCCAATAATCTATCGGTTATGGGTACTGTCAGGCCCCATTCCTTGAACGCGCCATAACAGTAGTAATAAAAATGCAACACTAAAATAGTGATGGCGATCAGCCTGGTCATATCCAGTATCTTGCGTAAAGCCTGGTCGTTTTCTCCGGTCTGCATACTCATGTCCTTTCGATTTAATTATTATCAGATAAACGTTTCCTTTTCTTCTTTTTCCTTGTTTTCTTCAGTTGAAAAGGCACTGGCAGATAGGTATCTTCCGGTTGCAGTAATATTTCTAACAGGTCTTTTTCTGCTGGTATGTTTTCGTTCGTAACCTGCGGTTCCCCGGCTGTGGTATCAGCTGCCATATCCTTGCCGGCAGGTAATTTATCCTGCCGTTTTGAGGGGAATTGTATCTCTGCCTGGGACTGCTGGCTGCACCTTTCCAATATGGCCTTTGCGCTATAGGCTTTTCCTAAATCACTGCCATTAAATACTACTTTGTTTTTGTGATCTATATAAGTAATGCCATAGATGCGTCCCTGTTCGTTCTGACGTAAAACGGTATGAATGCCTTCCTTCTCCAGTGTCTTTACCAATCCTTCTAGTTTTAATCTATTGTTACCCCAAAAAGCCCGGTCTATGGTGTTTTTTACACGACTGCGTAACGGGAGTTTGAGGGGCTCGTTCTTAGCAAATAATTCCTCCAGCTTATCCAACGTAGGTTTCATATAGAACTGGCTGGCCTTGATGGGTGCTCCGATCTTGTTACCCTGATCATCCAGTACCCGGAACATCAACCCTTTTCCCTGATACATCCGGGAGCCTTCACTGCCCCGGTCGGCCATGATATTATATATTTTCAGCAATGCATTCAGCTCATGGAACGAACTATATTTATAGCTGTTCAATACATGGAAAAGCACATTGCTGATGGCTCTTTTTGTTTCCGATCTGCCGTATTGTACCTTGGCTGCACTGACGGCTTCCAGCTTATATTTTTCCTTATTCCTGCTGTCTTCCGCACGCACCAATCCAAAAGTTTCCTCTATATTTTTCCTCGCTTTTTCCGACTGGTTTTTGCCGATGTTCTGGGTATCTATCCGCTTTCCCGAAGCATCCACTTTTACTGAAACGATATGTATATGCGGGTGCCCGGCATCTTCGTGGCGGTACACCAAATAAGGCTGCTCTCCAAAACCGATCTGCTCCATGTAGGCGTTTGCGATCTCCCTTAATCGTTCGTCTGGCAGGCGTTCCGAAGGGTCAAAGTTGAGGGAGATATGAACTGAATTGGCCTTCACATTTTTGTTCAGTTCGGCCTGGTTCAGCAATCGGTTCAGCTTATGATGGAACTGCATTTCATCGTGGTTCATGGGATAATTTTCCGCATGGATACATGCCGCCACGCCTTTTTTTACCTTGTTCTCGTTATAGTTCAGGGTCGTCTTTAAGGACGATCCGGCTTTGAAGATTGCAACCATGTCTCGCTGAATTTTTTAATGCAGGCATTAATTTTTTCTGCCGCCAATTGCATTGCGTCCCTTTCGGTTTCATACGCCTTTATCCATGCCCTGGCATCCTGACCATGGTTCATGGTATGCCGCTTTTTAACGGACTGATTGAAGTTGTTCCCGATGGCATTCAGGTCTTTTCTAAGCCGAATTAGTTCTGACATAAAGTCATCGAGTGACTGGTTACGGTATAATACCGTAAGCGCTTTCTCCAATAATTTTGCGCGTGCAAACTCACTTAGTTTACGGCAGGTAGATCTTTTAAAATCATCATGTATCTTCTTATGCTCCTCCTGCGACAGGCGTATATGCAGCCATTTGTCCTTTGTCTTTTTATCCTTCATCACATTTCATTTTCACTTAATAAAACCTTATACCGCCTCAACAATCCCCGCCTACGACTCCGGAGTGAGGGCGGTTAAATTTCGGTTGTGATACAACCGGACATTTAACTGATTGCACAACTGCCTGCAATCTTTCCGGCCTCTGTCAAAAAAGCATTTTATAAGATGCTATAAGCCATTTTAAAAGCCGTCTTTTATTTTTTACCTGTATGTATTATACAGGATAAGCGGCTTTAAACTCCTATGAAGTATTTTCCTTTCTGTTTACCAGCCATTCATTAAGGTCGTTATATCCTTTATATAATATGCTCTCATCACTATAAACAACACTGTGTTCCATCGCTATCCGGCTGCAATTTTGTCCGCTTGTATCACGGTCTAAAAACAGTCTTACCCGATGATATTGATCCATGAAAGGAAACCATTTCTCAAAGAAGGCAAGTGAGTTTAACACCAGGTAATCGGAATGCCGAACCAATGATTGCCCATACAAACAGATATAGGAAAGAAAGTCAAAAAAACCTTCAAAAACACAGAGTATATCCGAACCGTTTCTTATGGTGGTGACCGCCTTTGGAGAGCTACTCAGTTTTAAAAATGCATTGCGCAATTCATATCCGCCGGCATCATTTTTAAACCCGATGGCATAGTAAGTTTTGCCGTTTATTTTAAAGCGGACCTCCCGGCAAAACTGTTCTGCAATTGCTAATGGTATCTTTCTTTCTGAAAGGTAATGTATCAACCTGTAAGAGCTGAGCATAATATCGCGCAATACTATGACCTTTGTTTCCGCTTTGCCGGGAGATGCTATCTGCTGATACGGCTGTCGAAATGAAAAATTCCCGGCTAGTATTTGAAGGAATGCTGCTACCGTACAATGGTAATAGAGGATGCCGAAATCAACCAGGTTGCCTCCTTTGCCCAACCCATGATCATACCACCTGTTCAATTTCCGGTTAACTTTAAATGAAGATGTTTTTTCACTTCTTAGCGGTGATAAATACCAATAGTCCTCACGGACTATTTTAACCGGCTTGTGGCCTAAACTTTCAAGGTAAGACGCTATATCAAGTTCTTTAGCCCGTTTACAACTCATACTGTCTGCTACCTTGCTACCATTCATGCTCTGGACACTTTGATCAATTACACGAATGTAGTTTGTATCACCAGTTTATTATAAGCTCTTCAATTTTTGAAGAGCTTCAATTCAAGGACCGATAGTATATATATTCGATACCTTAAAAGAAAGTATATGATGACAGCAACTGAAGTGGCAAAAGTGATGGATACTATTATGAGTATTCCCGGCATGAATGAAACGGTGAAAATGGATTTCAGAATCTCAAGGAAGAATGTACTGCTCCTGTACAGCGTTATCGAACGTGGCCTTGATGCAAAGGAAGGCGGGGAAGTAACCGGCTTACTGGAGAATATCCCAACGGAGACTTTACAGGAATTAAGGACTTTTTCAGAAGGCTGCCTGCAAAAAGCCGGCTTGACGGAACTAAAAGAAAAACTGAAATCTTTAGGGCGCAAGTAGCGATCCGGCCAACTTTAGGAAACAGCCTCTTGCGGGGAAAGATATACTAAAAATGACGCGCCATTTCTTTTCCCGCATGTGGCTGTACCGATGACAAAAAGTGGCATTTCTGAAAGAATAGCCAACGCTATATAGACGACAACTTTTCTATAATGGATTGGAGTAATCCCTGGTCGATTGTCTGCCCGTTCGAAATAGTATCTATTACCCGGTAATTTCTTTCCTCGTCTCTTTCAAATATAATGGTTCTACCTTCCAGGCTTATGTGGAACTGGTAAATATAACCTAACCTGACAAACTTCGTAATTAGCTCCAGCGGCTGACCTTTATAGAGAACGGATAAAATAAAGCTGTCTTCCATTTGGGCGGCAATAATAAGAATTTTTAAAAGAAAGGAAAATAGGCTACAACCTGCTGCTAAACATTATCTGCCGTATAAACAATGCAGCATTTTCTTTTGCTTCTTTTCTTTGCTTGCGCCTGACAAAGAAAAGAAGCGCCCGCAGTTGCGGGCAGCTTATCATCAGGCAATCTTCAATGGCTGCGACCTGAACGTTTTGAGGTTGATAAAAAATCCCCTGTTTTCTGTCATGCCTTCACGGAACAGGTTCCATAGCAGCGAAGCGCCCATGTCCGCCAGCGCGGAATTAATAAATAAATCCTGTTTGTCCAGTGCTTCCGCGAGGGAGCAACTCGGTTCGTTATTGTCCTTCTCAGATTCCAGCAATCCTTTAAATTCATCTGTTACCATTGGCAAAACCGGTACTGCCCTGTATCGTTTGGAGCCGGGCTGCCTAATTTCATCAATGGTTGCTAAAATCACCTGTCCTGTGTGGCGGCTGTTGCCAAAGTCCATCCAGTACAGAGGCTTATTCCTTTCCCTGTCGCTGCAATTGTTCGATACCGAGCGCAGGGCAGCGGCAATATCAAGCCGTGCCGCCACCGTGTCCACGCAACTGATATAGATATTGGCCCTGCCATTCTCAGGCAGGCGGCGCAACAGGTCTTTAGTGAATGGCCGCGTCACCGCTTTCCAGTTCGTACCGAAAAAGCGGTTGATACGGTTCACCAAGGCAACAGATTTGTGGCTGCCCAGTTCCGCACCCGCAAAAAGCTGGCGTCCAAGGTTCGCTTCCGTTACCGTATCGTTATCATATACACTCACCTGCAATCCTGCATGTCCCAAGGCTACGAGCGCATGGTTCATCCTTGCCAGTGCGGTCAGCACCTGGCTGCCTGTGCCACCTGCACCGATCAGATTGACCGTTACGGGATTGGTTGGATTGATCAGGTAATTATCGGCAAAATGTACGGCTGTTAAAGTATTCATGGTATCAGGTCTTTTATGGTTAAACCATTTGGGATAAGCTGTTTTACGGGAAATTTCCGCCTGCTGTTTATCAAACCCTGCCAAAGCTGTACAATATTGCCCTTTACGGGTGCATGGCTTTGTATCAGGTGGCTGAAATAACTATTTAAAAAATAGCTTTCCCATTGGGCTATAAATTCCTCCAGCATACAGTCAGGTCGTATATGGATATGTACTGTTCCCATGCAAACCCTTCCATCTTCATAGAGGTTAAAGAAGGGCGCATAGTAAAGCGGCGTGTCCCCGTCAATGGCGGTTTCCGTTTTCAGGGCATAGATATATAAGTCTTCTTTGGTAGCCTTCCATACCAATGCAGGAATGAATGCTTTACCGCAGGGGATATCCAGCCCGTCTGTAAAGAGCAAGTCTATTCTTTGGGCAGGCGTGTACCATAAGGCAAAACCATTGTGGCTGCTTTCCGTGTAGAGCAGCTTGGAAGGTATCAGCCCTGCGGGTTTTAGGAAACTGCGTTTCAGGTCGCCAGAAGTATCCAGTGCTTTTGCCAATGCGGTGCTTTCCCTCACCGTCAGCGGGTGGGCATTGACGGGATAGCCAGCCTTATCCATATCATAGGCTTCTACATATACCTCCTTGTTCCTGTCCATACCCTGCGGCTGGTAAACAACAAAAGCTTTTACGGGATGGTATAGCTTGCCGAAACTACTGGTAATATCATTCATGGTATGTCATTTAAAATCGTACATAAATCTTTCAGCAAATCGAACAGGCGGTATTCAAATGCAAGGGTTTCGGTTTTCAGGTCTTTTCCCGAATCATTAAATACCTGCCTGATGACAGGTTCTTCGATGCGGTCACATTCGTTGAACTCGTTATTGATAACCTGTTCAATATTTTCAAACAGCCATCCTTTGGTATCGGCTACAAAAGATATGTATTGTTCCCACCGTATTTGTTCGTTATCGTATTCCTGTTCATCGGAATGGATGTTATCGAATATCTTCCTCTCTGAATGAAGGCTATATAGTTCATAGAAATCTCTGGCAACCGCAAGGCAATCCCTGTCAAACCTATCCTTGCCGCTAAACTGTGTTATCCTTTGCTGAAAATGCTGAAGGTGGCAGCGGTTAAATAGTTTTCGTTGTATTACATCGCCATAGTATTCGGCTGCATTGATTTCCGAAAAACTCTTGCTCAAATCCGTTTGCTCATAACTGCCTATATCATCCAATAGCCATTCCTTCATCATCTCGTAGTAATAGTCCATTGCGCTGTAGCTATCCCTGTAATAAGGCACTCCCGCAACCTGATACAGATAGGCATATACTGATAGTAATAATTCACCTGAATGCTTCCGTGTCCCATCCTGCAATAATCTGAATAAGGGAATAATGGGGATATAATACAATGTATTGCCTGTGTCATAGGTCTGTGTCGTGGCAAGGCATATTTCATCGTCTTCGTTTTCTATGATGGATAGTACGATGGGATAAGCCTCTGCATTAAGATGTAGTGATGCGTTCCAATGGGATAGCAGGATATTATAAGGATATGGCTTATCTTTGAAGTCCATTAATTCACAATTGTATTGTTTCGCAAGGATGGAAAGGGATTGAAAAAATCCTCTTTCCATTTTTGTTTTTTCAGGTAGCCTGCCTGATGGCTGATACAATGGCAAAAAACGGTGCTTTAGAAAACCATCGGCAGCAATTCCATCGGAACACTGCGCGGCTTGTCCTTTCTTATTTCCTGTGCGTCTGCCAGTCGGTTCATGCCTTCTGCGACTGCGTTTAGGTTCTGGTATAGCTTCCATTGTCTTTTTGTTGTGGGCTGCGTGATACAGCCCTGTTTGATTTTTGGTTTCATAGCTCATCCTTTGGTGCCTATCGTGGAAACAAACCTGTACTGTATGGCATCGTTCTTTAGTTCAGGGCCTTCTATTTTGGCCGTTGTCAGTATTGGATAGGTCTGCGCATAGAAATTCAGTACGGCTTCAGGGCTGAACGATACGGAAGGGTCTGCCAGTTCTATATCCTGTTCCTTTTCTTTAAAGGAAAATACTCTTTGAAGTTGTGTTGTCGCTAACATGGTCAATCGTTTTCAGGTTCATCAATATTGTTTTCTTCATCTGCTTCCATTTCTTCCTCGTCCGTTTCCATCTCATCTGTTTCCGTTTCTTCAGTTTCCGCTTGGGAAATAACGGGTATTTCTGTTGAAGGCGTATCGAACATTTCAGGAGCGAATTTCTTCGCCAGTGCGGTCTTGCGTTCACGGATGGTGTCGGCATGTTCAGGATAGAGGCTTGCATCAGGCACTTTCATCCATGCGTCACGGTATTTGCCTTTTGCATCCAGTTCATCGGCCAGTTTCATGGCAGCCTCATATTTTTTATCTTTTTCGGATTGTGGCTTATTTACCTTCACCGTACTGTCCTTTTCCTTTTGGGATTGCAGCTTTGCCTGTTCCCGTTCTTTCAGGTATTGTTCCATGTTTGTGAATAATGCCGCTGTTTCCTTTACGGGTTGTTCAATGGCCGCAAAAAAGCCCCCGTCCAGTTCCGCTGCTGTGCCTTTGAGCAACATAGGCGGCAATTTCTTACGGGCTTCATCACCGATAGCATCATCATAGTACAATACAGATACTACCAGCTTATCCTCTTTTTCTTTTGTTATGTTTATTTTCCAGCCACCTGCTACCTGCATGGCGACGATGGATTGAAAGAAGTTCATGTGTTATTTTTTAATGATTAAATATTAGCGGGTTACTATCATAATGGCACCGAATAGCATCAGGATATTGGCAATCCATATAAAGACCCTTTCCAGCAAGGTGATAAAGACAGCCCGTTCATAATTGGCGAAGTGTTGCAATCCCCCAACGCCCCTGCGGTTAAACCTGCGCCTGCCTATGAAATAGCGTATTGCGATACCTGCCACCAGCATAACAATGCCGTATAGCTGGAAATGACCGATGCTTAATAGTGTTTGCATACATGAATATTTTTAAGGAGCAAATAATAAGTCTATGGCCGCTACGAACTTTTGCCGGGGATGCTTACGTATCCTGATATAGAGCGTCAGGCAATGCACCATGTACACGGCCAAATACCCATCAAATAGCTGGTCGGCGAATAACCTGCTATTGCTATGCAGCCTGTTCCCGTAATGCCTTATGCTCCTTTGCGAATCGCTTATCAGCGATAGCCAGCAATCAAAACTGAAGCTGCCGTTTGTCCATGCCGCCCGTTCCTGCGGCGCCCTTTCCTGGATGCTTTGAGACACGCCTTCTATATATTGCAGTAATGCAGGTATTTCTTCAGGAAACAACTGGTGCAGCAATCTTGCTTTCTCTACATTCGTTAATTCTTCTAATGGTTTCATTGTTCATCATTTTTGAGGTTGAGAAGAAAGGGATGGACAGGCGATGCCCATCCCTTTGTGTTAGTTCAGTATCAGGGCTTCTGCTCCTTTACTGGCGAAGTCCATACACAAATTGAATGCGGCCTGTGTGCGTAACTGCGCCGTGCCACCCATTAACAGGGATTTCAGTTTGGCTTCATCATCCCTGTAATTGCGTACATTCTGAAAATAACCTGTCACGCTATTGTATGCACCGAACAATGTTCCCTTCGTAGTGTCAAGCAACTGCGTAGGATTGCTCATGGCATATTCATAAGCAGTATCGCACATATTGGTAAAGCAGGTGGATAGTTCATCTTCCTTGCCATCCATCAGGTTCTTCAATACTTCCTTGTTAGGAACCAATGCGGCCTGTATCAGTTTCTTTACTTCCTTATCGGTAATAGCTACTTTAGACCAGCGGTTAAATACATCTTCCAACTGTATAGCCCTTGTATTGACAATGCCCATGACCCTGTGCGCTTCCTCCAGCCTTTGTTTGACATTGGCGGTATGGCGGATGCGGATGGTATTGGTCTTATTGTGCATGGCTGCATTCAGCGTGTTCGCACATACGATGCGGATGGGTGTAAATGCTGCGGTGATACTGCCGCTGCCATCATGGGAAGTAGTCAGGAACAAATATTTTTCAATCATATCCTCATGGCCTACACGGATATAACCGGGGAGTTTGGCGGTGATAAAGATGCGCTCCCCTTTGCCTAATGCACCTGCGGTTTCGTAGAGGATACCATCCCCGCCAATGATGCTGTCGAAAAAGGAAAAGGCATCCCTGTTCTGTACCACTTCGTAATCTTTACCGACCACACCCAGCACGGTGTTATTGTCGGTACGCAGGGTGGCATAATAATGCGGCACTTTTATTTGCATTTCGCTGTTCACGATGCCGCCGTTCCCTATACTCAGCCCTTCACTGCGGGTAAACAAGGGAGACTTTACGACTTCGTAATCCAGTCCTGCAAATTGTATCGCTTCTGCGCTTGTCGGATAGTCCTGTACAATTTGTCCTAATCCGTGCCATGCCTTTTCCTTTACGCTGAAAAAGCTGTCCTTTCCTGTCTGTTCGTTAAAATGAATATTATGTGCCATAGCTTAAAATTTTTCTGATTAAATAATTGATTGGATTAGATGCATTAAAAAGGGAGGTCATCGGTGGGTGCGTTTGCCGAACCAACTGCATCAGGTGCAGGTATGGAACTGGCACTATTGGGCTGCTCATTTTTCTTTGGGAATGCGAGCGCCTTTATATTATTGACATGAAATGTCAATGAACCCACGGCTTTTCCTTCCATGTTATTGTACACGCTCATGCCGATGCGCCCATATAGCTGAACCAATAAACCCTTTTTCAGCCACGAGGCTACTTTCGTGCTGACCCAATAGGCGCAGTCAATGTAAGTGGTGATTTCTTTCAGTTCACCAGTCTCTTTGGATTTGTAACTGTCATTGATAGCAATGCTGAAATTGACTACCTGTTTGTCGCCCTTCGTTGTTGCAACGGTGGCGTCTGCTGTTAATCTTCCTGTGATTTCCATAACTGTAATTTTTAAATGAATAAATCCTGTTCGTTTTCCTTTCTGTCCCTCAACCCTCAAAAAGCTGTTTTTCAAAAGAAAAAACGGGAAAAAAGAAAGCACAGGAAGTGTGTCCGCAGCAGGCCAAAAGGAAACGGAATAAGTCCCGCAGGGTGAAAGACGGCGACGCAGGAGACGGCATTCATTATGCCGTAGTCTTTTGGCAGGATTTAAAACAGTTATGAGAATACGGACACAAACTTCGCTGCCCTTTTTACCCGTTGACCATTGAAAAACAAATTACCCGGAGATTAAAATCCAATAAAAATCATATAGGAGTGGCTGTTATTATCCCCGTTAAGGATTACAGCGGAAAGCCCGCAACGAAGTGGTGGCAAGCGTGCAGGCGTGAGGACTTGTAACGGAAAGCCTGACCCGGAGGGAACGGCCAATTTTAATTTTGTATAAAACCCATCGAATGTACCTTAGTGCTTATTGTTTACCCTAAAAATGTTATTGTGAAGATCGCCTGTATCGGATGGGGCTCCCTGATCTGGAACCCGAAGAATTTATTAAATGCAGGGACCTGGTTTAATGACGGGCCGAAACTACCAGTTGAATACCTCCGTCAGTCTGCCAATGGACGTATTACGCTCGTTATTCATCCCGATGCTACGCCTGTTACTACCTATTGGACCTTGATGGCTACCAATGATATTCCTGCTGCCCGGGAATCATTAAGAAGCCGGGAAGGTATTAGCTTTGCCAGGGCGAACCAATACATCGGAACGATCCAGAAAGGCAGGGAATATAGGGACAATATAGAGCAAGGCATCGCTGACTGGATGAATGAACGCACCATAGATGCAACCATCTGGACCAGGCTGCCGCCAAAATTCGATGGAATAAACGGCAAGGTGGCTACTGTCACAGAAGTGATCGGTTATCTGCAAAAGCTTGAAGGAGAGGGCCGGCAAAATGCAGAGGAATATATCCGTAAAACGCCTGGACAGATCAAAACAACTTACCGGGCAGCTATCGAAAAAGCACTGGGCTGGACCCCGGCGTCCCATTAGAAGCAATTGCAACCGCAGGTGTCGCCATGACAACCATATCCTTCTAAGGGCAAAATTATTAGGCGGTTATATTATCTTTATCAGGCCAGTTTAACCATTGAATCATTTCATTATGGCCAGAGCCAAATCCATCTATCCCCTCAAGGGGATTTTTTCAAATCTCCTTGCAGAAACAGAAAAATCAAGCTTTTTAATACCGACTTATCAACGCGGATACAAATGGGCGGCCCTGAATGGAGAAGGACAGGTTGATATTTTACTGAGAGATCTATATAATGCCTTTAAGCTGAACAGCGCCAGGTACTACCTGCAGTTCCTGACATTAAAAGCCAGAGAACATGAATTGGAAGTTATTGATGGTCAGCAAAGGCTAACCACCCTGACAATACTGTTTTCTATCCTCTCCCATAGGTTGGGCCTGGATAGCTGTGCAGATGGCAAACTGAAATACCAGACAAGGCAGAACTTCATTGAAAAATACATTTATAACGATATAGATGCGCTGCTGACAGCCGGCTCCTGGGATGCATTCCGGACGGCTGATGCGAATAATGACAACCAGGATGTCTATTTTATCTACCATGCCGCCAGCGCTATAGATAGTTTTATTACCGAAAAAGTATCAGATGAGATCGAAGCGTTCGACCACTATATCAGCAATAAGGTTTTCCTCATCGTCAATTTGCTGGAAGAGAGCCTCAACAGTGAAAAAGTCTTCATAAATGTCAATAAGGGCGTTAAGCTAAATGATGAAGACCTTGTGAAGGGGTTGCTCGTTACCAAGCTTCCATTGGATCACCTCAGCAAAAAATACAGGGTGACGGAGATCGAGATCAATGAATGGCGAACCAACCTGGGGCGACAATGGGATGACCTTGTGAACTGGGCCGGGAAAAAGGAGATCTTATCGTTTTTTAAAGAACAGGCTGACGGTAACACGCTGGAATGGCTGATCCATCTTGCCTACCCCGATATACCAGCTATCGAAAATGATCATCCTATGTTCGACCATTTTAACGAGCTCTATACTCAAAAAAAGGTTACAGCAGGAGCCCTGTTCAATTCTATCCGCGATACCAAAATGATGTTGAACGACTGGTATAGCGAACCGGAAATTGCGAACCTGTTAGGATTTATTCTTCATGCGAGCAAATCACCCAGGAAAGAGCTTATCTGGCAGCAACTTAAAAATTGCCAGACCCGGGCAGATATAATTAGTTATCTAAAACAACAGGTAAAGAACCTGTTGCCCCTGGATGAAAGCAATAAACTTAAAAAAGATTTGAATTACGAGGAACATGGCAAAGATATCTTCAATGTTTTTCTTATCCTGGATGTAATAAAATTCCTGCCGGTAAACGGCCGAAAACCAGTGGCATACGATTTCGTCCATATCTCATCCGGCAATTGGAGCCTGGAACATATATTTCCTCAAAATGCCAGGGATCTTAAGAAAGTCCGGGTGCTTTCAGAATTAGACCTATCAATCGTCAAAGAACTTGTTACCGAGGACAGGGACAGCCTGAAAACAGATCAATCGGAGACCGGTCAGCGACTATTAGTGCTTTATGATAAGATACGAAGTGCAGAAGGCAGTTGCGTTATCAATGCCGATGAAGTAGAATTATTAGGGAAACTGCTCGGAGAGAGCGCCCCTGAGCTTCATCGCATTGGCAATCTTGCATTACTGGAAAGAAATATAAACTCAAGCCTGTCTAACCATTTCTTCAATGAAAAAAGAAAAAGGCTTGCAGGAAAAGTAAGCGAAGGACAATTTGTACCGTTCCATACGTATGATGTCTTCAGCAAGCTGGTGTTCCCAACGAAAAGCGGGCTACAAATCTGGTCGCAACAGGATATCGGAGCACATGAATTATATATACACAAACAAATCGAAATTATTATTTCCTATTTAGAAAGCTAATGAAAACAGGAAACCGTTCGCTCATCGAGATGCTTGAATACCAGGACCTGGAACAGTTTGTTGTCCCGGAAATACAACGCGATTATGTTTGGGAGCCGTCCGATGTACTCGACCTCCTGAACTATATCCTGGAAGGCTATAAAGGATCAGTAGCAGACAAGCCTTATCTGGGGTTTATATATGCCTATAACCACCCGGACTATGCCTATAAATATTTCCTGATAGACGGCCAACAAAGGATCACGACTATATTCCTGTTATTGCTTGCCTGCTATCACAGATCGGGGAAGCCCGTGCCGGAATATATATCCGACAGTCAGAACCTGAAGCTGGATTATAAAGTCAGGCAGGCTACGCGTGATTTTTTCCGGACACTCGTGAACCATTGCAACGAACATCGGACAGATGATTTTAATATCAAAGACCAGGTCTGGTATCATAAGGAATACGATAACGACCGCACCATACAAAACATCATCAGAAATTACGAGGAAATAAACGAATGGCTCGTTGAATCGGATATAGACTTATCAAAGTTTATAAAATTTGTCGAGGATGAAGTCCGTATTTCCTATTTCGAAGTCGAGGATAGCCGTCAGGGAGAGGATCTATACATTTACATGAATTCCCGCGGCCGCCAGCTGGAGCCTAATGAAACATTAAAAGCACGTTTTCTTTCAACCACTGATGATAAAGATACCTGGGGAGCCAAATGGGAAAAATGGCAGGATTTCTTCTGGAAGCATAAGGGGGCAGCAAGAGCGGATGCTGACGCCGGGTTTAATGACTTTCTAAGGATGGTGCAGGTGGTGAATATGGCGGATGCCAATTATACTGCAGATGAGATCAGTGCCTTTGTGAGCAAAGATAATGCGCCTTCCTATGATCGGTTACCTCCGGAAATAGAACAGCTTTCGGTCATTTACGATGCTTACCAATGGATGGCTGAATGTGTGTCCATAAAGGCTTTTTATGCTACACAAGGCGAAAGCCCCGACTACCTGGTCAAAATGCCGGCATTCGAAAGGAGGCAGGCGTATTTTTTGAGAATACTTCCCGTATTAGCCTTTCTATCCGTAACAGGATGCAGGGATGAAAAAACGGTAATGCGGTTTGCACGGTTCTTTTATAATGTAGCCCGTAAAAGGGATACCATTGGAAAAGATGTCGCTACCCAACTGCCCATCGCTGTTAAACTGATGCTGGAATATGGGCGGAGCAAAGATTCAGGCTACGACGTCTGTGACCTTGTGAATTATAGCAGGAGGAGAACGATGCTCATAGATTCCGAGGAAATCACAAAATTGAATATTTACCGGAATGCAGGCAGTGAGGCGGAACGGTCCGAAATTGAAGAGCTGTTCTGGAAGGCAGAAGACCATGATATATTCAGCGGTGAAATATCCTTTTTCCTCAGCCGTTACGTCGATCCTGGTTCCGGCATCGTTGACCTGGAAAGATTCAGGGAAGTTTGGAAGGTATTCGAGGAGATATTTGTAAAGAACCGGCTAGAGCCGTATAAACTAACGGTGGCACTTTTATTTTATGGAAATACATGGGTGCGCTATTCCCCTTTTTATTACGAAAATTACAATTGCCGCGACTGGTATACAGTTGTGAGATCTGAAAACAGTTCGGCATTAATAAACCTGATGGAAGACCTTACCAGCCCTTCAAACAGCCTCGACTCTATTATCAATAAACAAGCCCGGACGTATTTCGTAAACAGGAATTTTAAGACCATTGAGGCCCTTAAAAATGAGGTCGTACTTTTCAACCAGATAAAGATACTCGCCACCCTGGATTACTATACCGAACAAAAAATATTCAGCCGCCATAAAGGATATATTGGGAAAGATGACCGTTATAATTACGGCGACACCCCATTTTTTGTGAACAGCCCGGAATTATTTAACATATACCGATATGTCAGCGATGGCCGGGACGGACGACTGATGCGGGATATGAAAGAGCTTTTACAAGATGAAAATAAACTGTCAGGGGTTATAAGCCAGATTTTAGAAGAGCCTAACGTTTAAGTGGTTAACCGGCCGGAAAATATAAAATCACAATATCCCTTATTATGAATCATTATAAATGACAAGAATTTGATTTCATCTTTGCATCCATTCCCGGAAGCTTTTTGCTCTCCGCTGGCTGATCACAATCGGTTCTTTTGATGGCGGGTTCACAAAGAGTTCCAGTTTCCCGAATTCCAGCGGAGAGAACCGCGAACATGCCTTGTGCTGTACTATTAATTGGCGATTGGCCCTGAAAAATAGCTTCGCGTCCAACTGTGATTCTACTTCATCAAGCGTTTGGGATACCAGGTAACTTTCAGTATCGAATGTCCGCAGGAAATTATAATCGCCTTCCCGGTAGAAATAGGCGATAGCCGTAACCGGCAGGGGAATGGTATTGGCACCCCGTTGTACCATGAAAACCTCTTTACCATTAGTTACTGTGCTGCCAGATCCCGAAGCAGGCAAAGACATTTTATTTTCCGAAATACGCCATTGTCTATAGAAATAGAATTCTAGATAGTAGGCGTTCAATAATACAAGCATCAGCACGATCACCGGGAAGTCGTATTTGAGATAAAGTGTATCAAGGATATGGTAGCCGAAGCATAGGAAATACACGGCGGCCAATAAGAATGCCAGCAAGGCGGGCAATAATAAGCCGAAACAGAGCTGCAGCCCGGCCCTGAGCACAGCCCGTTGCTTCCAGTCATACCGCCTGTCGAGGCGGATGGTGACGAGGTTGACAAAGGACACCAGGAGGAAAGCGATGGCGAAACTGGGCGCCAGGGACCAGTAATAGGCCGGCATGACCAGCAGTTCAAAAAGGCTTTCTTTTTCCCCGAAAGTTATGATGAGGTGTGCTGCCAGCAGGGCAACAATAATACGGAAGTACAGGTCATGGTAACCGTCCTTTCGGATGACAGGGCTTTCGTTAGCATTCATCGGGTTTCCAGTTTATTATATGCTAATGGCGGCAGAAAATAATTTTAAATTTAGCGTAAATTTGGTATAAACAACTTCAAATGGCGCAAGAACCTTTTACTCCTGCGGGGGTGCAGCAAAAACAGGCTGACCTGTACGCACTCCCCGACACCCAGTTGAAAGCCCAGGCGAATCTTGTCCGTGCGGATTTCCGGCAATGGGTCAAAGACAATTTCCTGCTGGATAGCAACCAGACGAATTACCTGGATGGCATAGATAACCGGTGGGTTCAATTAGTATCCTGCCAGACCGGTTTTGCTATCGAGAACCGCCTGGCCATTGACCTGGTGGTTGTGGGACCGATTACAGCCAGTAAACTGATCCGTAACCCGAATACTCTTTTTGCGACCTGGGGACCGGGCGGTTTTGAGGCAGGCGGCTCTATGACCTTCGAGATCATATACCAGTAAAAAGCCAGCAGAAGCGGATCACGCTTATTGCAAGTTCAGCGAAAGATACCATACCGGGCTGCGGCTGAATGTTCCGGGCCAGGCTATATCAAACCGGATGGGATACCCTGCCAGACGGGTACGGGCGCATATACCGTAGGACCAAAACCAACCCTTAGTTTTGGCTGACTGCTGCCAGGTTTCTTTGGCGGTAGCAGCATCGGTGAATAATCCCAGCTGCAAAAGATTAAGTGAGGGTAAAGCCGTTTCAATAGGTACCAGGGTTTGAAAAAACGGGAAATAAACATCCGCATTGAGCAAGACGTATTCGTTACCATATAATTGATTTTGCTGGTAACCTCGCAGCGGCGTAACCAATGTCTGAAAAGCATAAGGCGTTGTTTGTGGATGCAATACAGTACTGTCTACCCTTACAGTTATATTATTGTCCATACCTGCCAAATTATAGAGCACCTTATTAAGGCCCCCACTATACCCTGCTTTGGCCTGGGCCACCAGCGTAATGTATCTATACAATGGCTGATGATAGGAGAACTGGATGCCTGCGCCCATTACAGTGCCGGCACTGCTACCACTCATTGGCTGAAATATATCTACCATAGCTTTCGCTTTGTACCCTTTATTCAAAAGCGGGATAGTAGGCTGTATTTTATCCTGCGTTAATGAGAGACTTGTTATAGACCAAAGCCCTTTGATATCTTCAAATTTCAGGCTATAGCGGTCTGTGGCCAGAAATATGGTCCGGTCATTACGTATGGCTTCCGTTAGCTCTGCAGAGAGGTAATAAGTTATGGGATAGTGCAGGCTCAGTTCATAATAATGGGTCTTCACTTTTGCCGCTGCCGGGTAAGGATTCCCGTTCTCATCTATCCAGTTCCGTTTAGGATCGGCATTCAGGCTTTCCACCTTCCTAAAATAGGACAGGCTCCAGTCCAGCTTTTTTGCGGTGTTCTCATAACGGAAGAAGAAATCACTGCCTTCCGAACCTGCTGGTAACCTGAATGCAATATTAACATGATGGTTCTCGAACAGGTCTGTAAAACCGCCCTGCAGCATACCACCGAGTTCTGGGAATTTGAATTGTCCCTGGTAGTTGAGATAGGGCTGGTAGCGGTTGATAAAATAATCGTTATTGATCTTTGCAGAGAAATAAGCGCTGTGCAATTGCAGCACATACGGCTTTACCCGTTTTGCATCATATAGCTGTGACCTGCTGATACTGTCTTCCCTTGCTTTCGACAACGCCTTTGCATCCTTGCCGATCAAAACCCCTTCTAAAAATGAGGGATTATCATCTTTTGCTTTCTTCAGCATGGAATCTATGGCAGCTTCTTCCATTGCCCGCTTCTTATGGTCTTCCAGCCATGGGCTGGTGGTATCTTCTGTACTACTATTCTTTATCCATTCATCAATGCCCAGGCTGTTTATATAGATACTGTCTTTGTCGGGGGTGTAAAAATTGATCCTGTTAGTTTGCCGGGAGTACCCAAATGGTTCAAACTGTGAAAGTGTGGTTCCCTTATTGGCTATCGCAAATCTTTCAGTGCCGTATCTTGTATTTGTCGCAAGTATATCGCCATTGCCTAACATTACCGGCTTATCCCATTTTGCAAAAGGAGTGGTATCGGTTACAACGGACAAAAGCTGTTTCTTTTCCAAGCGGTATATACCCTGATACAGGTTAAGGGTGTCCTTTATGTCTATCGGTCTTTTTGATATAAAAACAGGTTGTTGCTTATTGTCTAATGCGGCTATGCCATCATCATACGCATCATTCGTAAAAGGCTTGTATTGTTCCTTCAGCGGATCATATACCACTATATCGCTTTGCGCTTTACGGTAGGCGCTCAGCAGGTAATCCTGTTTACCTATTGGTTGGATGCTATTCATTCCATCTGCGCCCAACAAAGGATAAGGCTCTAACCTTATACCGCTATTTAAATACTTCTTTACAGTTATCTTTCCTTTTACCGGCTGCGTTACCAAAAGGATATTGTTGTCCTGCCATTCTAATAAAGGATATAGATCTTCGCTGTGATCATTTATCCAGGGTGGTAATTGGTATTTTGTAAGGTTGATGGTCTTTTTTGATTTCGTATCATAGAGATAAACAAAGCGGGTGTTGTTCCTGTAAGCAATATATGCAACGCTGTTTGCATCCGGGCTGATGCTGATATTTCTTACGATCCCTTTTTTATGCGGTAATACAGTTTGCTTTCCGGTGACAGGTGTCTCAGTCTTTGAGAACCTGTTCTTGTAAAAAATGAAACACTGGGCCATTACACTATCCAATGGCTTTTTAGCAATCAGCCTTATTGCCCTTGCCAGGTTCTTCTTTTTCTTTAACTGGGAAAACAATTGCAGGCTGGCCTGCCGGTAATATTGCTCATCCAGGAAATAACAAAATTCCTGGCCGCTCAAACGTGGCTGGTAACTGATAGATTCCTGCCAGCTGCTGAAGTTTTTCTGCTTAAAAGATAGGCTCAATGCATCTTCTGCGGCAATGGTCCAGCCATTAGCAAAATATTTAATAGCGCCTTCCTTATACCAGGACGGTATATCATCGCCGAGTGCTGTTCCTTTTGCCTGCGATCCAAGATCTGCTTTCATCTGCACTTCCCAAACAGATCTCGCCAATGCTTCGTATAGCTGTTCCTTCAGTTTACCATAATCGCCGGAATAGAAAACAACAACACGGTTTCCTTTCGCAATAAATGTGGGCAAGGTATGCTGTTCTGTTTCGTATAAGCCGATATTGGATTCATACAGTTGGTCGGCAGATGGATAAATGATGACATTGGGCTCTTCCAGCAATGTCGTACCCATACTATGTTTTACCTTTTTTATGGCAAAGGGCAATTCCGCAGCTATATAGGAACAGGCGCTGTCATAGCCAATGGGAAAGTAGATATGGAATGCTTTTGTATGAAAAACCTTCCATTTGTATGTGTGGTATTGAAAGCGGTTATAGGGTTGTTGCTGCTGCCCCACTGCATACAAAAAACCAAACAAAGCAATGCATACGCAGCAAATGCGCAACCTTATCTTCCGGTGGAGAAACTGTGAGAGAACTGCCTGTAGAAACATCGAAATAAAATCGCCGTATAACACTGGTAAAATACCAATTTAAAGGCGATTTTTAGTAGTTTTAGGTGCATTATATTTCTTCGTGTTCCGTACTTTATTCTCATCGAAAAAACGGCTCTTGCTGCTTTCCATTTTCATTGGAACCATAGCGGATATTGAAGCACAAACTAAGAATTGGGACATATCCGGGCAATCCTCCAAAAAGCTAAACCATAAACTGGATAAAGGCAGGCTGACTATAACGAAATGGAAAGAACATATCCATGAAGGGGCGAAAGAAGACATATACACTAAACAACTGGCTATAGGAGGAAAATTAAATACTAACGGATGGAGCGGCTGTGTGTATTACCTGAAGAAAACAGATCCGGGCAAACATGATATCTGGCAACTGAGCTTTTCAGAGATAAAGCATGAAAAACAGGTAAAGCAGCAAAAGGAAAATAAAGCATACCCGGAATTGGGCAGGCCGGTTCCGTTCATATACGGAAAGATCAATAACCTTTACACAATTCAAATAGGATACGGACAGGAATTGCTGCTGTTACCGGGTGTCGTATTCGGTAATCTGTCTGTGAGTTTCAGGTACGGTGCAGGTATCAGCCTGGCCATGCTCAAGCCCTATTACCTTAAAATTGTCCATATAGATAATACTCTTGCCAATCCAACACCTGAATTGAAAGAAGAAAAATATGGCACCGTGAACGCAGATACTTTCCTGCGCAACCAGGATATACTTGGCGCCAGCAAATGGAGCAAGGGCTTAGGAGAAACAAAACTTGTTCCAGGCATCTATGCCGAAGGCTGCTTTGCTATTGAACCCGCCAAACAAAGAGGATTTGTCCAAACCATA
>OFTY01000350.1_pt1 | contig 37078 bp, 39 predicted proteins | sample 1775061 | NCBI WGS metagenome assembly OFTY01 (sample SAMN08195773, study PRJEB24354) | sludge metagenome | isolation source: sludge from phenol fed wastewater aerobic bioreactor B | place: India: Nagpur | collected 2016-09-16 | reverse complement strand
GCGTAGGCCCGCAGGTACACCCGCTCGTATTTGAGCGAGCGCCAGATCCGCTCGACGAACACGTTATCCCGCCAGGCACCACGGCCGTCCATGGAGAGCTTGGCGCCAGAGTTCTGGACCGCGTCGACGAAATCCTGCGCCGTGAACTGACTGCCTTGGTCGGTGTTGACAATGTCTGGGGTGCCGTAGCGCGCCAGCGCCTCCTGGATGACCTCCACCGCGTGTTGCGCCTCCAGCGTGATGGCCACCCGGTGCGCGAGGACGTGTCGACTGAACACATCCACCACGGCCGTCAGATACACGAAGCCGTGCGCCATGGGGATATAGGTCGTATCGAGCGCCCAGACCTGGTTGCTGCGCAGGATGGCCAGCGTCCTGAGCAGGTAGGGGAAGATCGTGTGGCCGGGATGGCGCTTGCTCGTGCCCGGCTGGGGTGCCAGCGCGTGCAAGCCCATCTTGCGCATGAGCGTGCGCACATGCAGCCGACCGACGTCCAGGCCCTGGCGGCGCAGGACACGGACGATCTGGCGCGAGCCCATGAACGGGTGTTCCAGATGGATCTCGTCGATGCGGCGCATGAGCGCCAGATCGTCGGCGCTGGGTGGCCGGGGCAGGTAGTAAACCGCACCGCGGCTCATGCCCAGCAGACGCGCCTGCTGGGTAATGGGGATGGGGTGGTCACGGTCAATCATCGCGCGGCGCTCAGCAATCCCGCCTTGGTGAGCGCGCTGCTTAAAAAATCCAGCTCCAGCGCTTGCCGCCCGATCTTCTCGTGCAGCGGCGCCAAATCCACGGCTTCCTCGGGTTTGCGCCCGAACACGTCGGCGGCGTGCTCCAGGAGCTGCCGCCTCCACTCGGTGATCTGGGTGGGATGCAAGGCATATTGCTGACTCAGTTCGGCCAGTGTCTTGTCCTCGCGCAGCGCCGCAAGCGCCACCTTGGCTTTGAACTCCGGGCTGTGCACGCGGCGTTGCCGCCGACCGGATGTGGGTTTGTTCGTCATCGTCGTTCCTTTGCCAGGCCCTTCTCGGCCCGGTCGAGAAACCAGATCATCCACTTATCCCGCTGTCTAGAAAAGCCGAGCCACTTCTCTGTTCCCGTTCGACCGCGAGCGTCTGTACATCCTTACGCACGTCGAGTACGCGCACTCGCCAGGGCCGATGAAGGCGCGCAAGCCGCGGACCAATTCCAGGTACTTCGACCCCAGCAACCCGATGGTGCGCTATGACGACTGCATTCGGTCTCGCACCCTGACGCCGCAACAGGTGCTCGAGGTCAACTACATCATCAAGGCCCGCGCTGACCGCTACATCGCTGGCCGAACAGAAGAAGACCTATACCCGGAGCGTCACTTGAAGACGACCGTGTGGAGCAAGCTCGGCGAGTTTCTGTTGCCCCCGAAGCACAAGGTGGTCAAGCAGGCCGGGTACACGGTCGTGAAGTTCAAGGACGGCAGCTACTACTTCCAGGACCAGTTCGGCCAACGCCCGCAGTCCAAAGAGGAGTACGAGCGCGAGGAGAGACGTGCCAAGGAGATGGAGGCGCACTTTCGGAGGGTACTCACCAAGCACCGCGCTGAACGAGGCGAACCACCTCCAGTGTTCGACGAGGACTGAACCACAGACCTGCCTGAATGCTCAGCGATGGGCCGAGTACTGCATGTACTCGTCGTTGTAGAGGGCGTTACGAAGCTGTGCGCTGAGCGCAGCGATGCGGAGACGAGTCTGCTCGAGGGCCGCATCACTTTGCGGGCCCGGTTGTGTAACGCCGTTGTAGCTGAACAGTCCCGACCAATCGAGTTCATTGCAGGCTCGGGCAGTCCGAATGCACTCGAGGAAGTACCGTCGGTCCTGCTCTTTGGCAGCTTCCAAAGCTGGCTTGCCAAAACGGACCTCTGCCAGTACGAAGAGACCCACCGCTGCAGCAATCAAGACAGCACCCCACTGCGCGCTACCTAGCAGGGCGACGCCACCCACCGCAAGGAGTACCCCGGCTACTGCACCTGTGGCCATCGCCTTGAACAGCTTCGCCGAGGCCTTGCGCTGCAGCGTAGTCTGCTCGGCGCTCTCGCGAATCGTCTTGAGCCGCTCACTAAACCGCTCGAGGTGGGCGACGTGGTTCTCGCTTGACGGGTAGTAGGAATGCAGCGACTTCAGATAGAAAACCAGCGTTTCAACCTGCTCAGCAGACAGCGACCGGAGTGCCGGGAGCACAGGCGCCACGACTTCGAAGAGCGTCGCGTCCTGCTCGACGTAGCTGAGGTACTCTGGTCGCATGGCTGTAGCCCCCCGTAGTTGTTCCGTGAGTCTACGTACGCGTCCCGGCCCTACCCACAAACTGCCACGACCAGGGCTGAAAGCCAGCCAACAACGGCGGTTTCAGGCACACTACCCACACCAGTATAAAGCCATGAGCGGTTCACTCACTCACAGCGAACGAACTACCCACGGTTTCTTTTCCGCATAACCGTTCTGAGGCTCGAGTCACCATGCCCCACAGCCCCCGGCCGGCTCAGCCCAAGGGGGCTTTTTTGGCGACTTGACAGATACTGTGGGGGGTATATACTGCGCCCCTCGAGTGAGGAACCGAGATGCGACTTTCTGCTTTGAATCTGCTGTGGCGGCCGGGCGTGGTGTCCCTTGGCCTGGGGTTGGCCTTGCTGGGCGGCGTGGGGGCTGCCGCGGCCGCGGTGGAGGTGCCGGTGGTGACCGCGCGGCCGCAGGCCGTGGGCACGGGCGTCGAGTACGACGGCATCATCCAGGCCGTTCAGCAGAGCACGGTTTCGGCGCAGGCCTCGGGCCGCGTGGCCAGCCTGCTCGTCAAAGCGGGTGACCGGGTGCGCGCCGGCCAGGTGCTCGCCACGATCGACGACCGCGAAACCCAGACCGGCGTGCAACGCAGCCAGGCCCAGGTGGCCCAGGCAGAGGCCGACCTGCGCAATGCCAAGACCAACTTCGAGCGCACGGCCGAGCTGCGCGCCAAAGGCTTCGTCAGCCAGGCCGCGCTGGATGCCGCCGAAACCCAATACAAAGCCGCCCAGGCCGGCCGCGATCAGGCGGTGGCCGGCGCCAAGCTCTCTGCGCTTGCCCAGGGCTTCACCCGCGTGACCGCGCCCTACGACGGCTGGGTGCTGCAAACCCTGGTCGACCCCGGTGACCTCGCCGTGCCGGGCAAGCCGCTGCTCACCGTCTATGCCCCCATGCCTCTGCGCGCCGTGGTGCAGGTGCCGGCCTCGCAGGACGCGCTGGCCCGCAGTGCCAGCCGCGTGGAGGTGCAATTGCCCGCGCCCGCGGGTTCCGCAGCGCCGACGCAGTGGGTCACCCCCACCTCGCAGACGGCCTTGCCCGCAGCGGATCCGGTCTCGCAGACCATCGAATGGCGGCTCAACCTGCCCGATGCGGCCGCAAAGGGCGCCGTGCCGGGCCAGCAGGTGCGGGTGCGCTTCGTGGGTGCGCAGGTGCAGCGGGTGGTGGTGCCGGCCTCGGCCGTGCTGCGCCGCGGCGAACTGACGGCGGTGTACGTCGCGCAGGGCCAGGGCTTCGTGCTCAAGACCGTGCGCCTTGGGGCTGACCACGGTGCCGCCGGCGTCGAGGTGCTGGCCGGCCTTGGTGCCGACGACCGCGTGGCAACCGACCCGGTGCGCGCCGGCCTTGCCGGTGCCCAGCCGGCTGCGGCACGCTGAAGGGGCGGGCATGCTAGACCAACATTCCCCCGCCAAAGACGCGGCGCCGCTGGGCATTTCCGGCCGCATCGCGTCGGCCTTCCAGGCCAATGCCATCACGCCGCTGCTCGCGCTGGTGGCCTTGCTGCTGGGCTTGTTCGCGGTGCTGGTGACGCCCCGCGAGGAAGAGCCGCAGATCAACGTCACCATGGCCAACGTGCTCATCCCCTTCCCAGGGGCGAGCAGCACCGACGTGCAGAACATGGTGGCGCGGCCCGCCGAGCAGGTGCTGTCGCAGATCGCCGGCATCGAGCACACCTACTCCGTGGCCCGCCCGGGCCTGGCCGTGCTGACGGTGCAGTTCAAGGTCGGCGTGCCGCGCACCGATGCGCTGGTGCGCCTCTATGACGTGCTCAACGCCAACCAGGACTGGGTGCCGCGCGACCTCGGCACGCTCACCCCCATCATCAAGCCCAAGGGCATCGACGACGTACCGGTGCTCGCCGTCACGCTCTGGAGCCGCGACCCCTCCACCCCCGCGCTGGAGCTTGAACGTGTCGCCCACACCGTCGAATACGAGCTCAAGCAGCTCAAGGGCACGCGCGAGGTGCAGACCATCGGCGGGCCGGGCCGGGCGGTGTACGTCTACCTCGACCCGGCGCGCATGCGCGAGCGCGGGGTGGACGTGCTCAGCCTCAAGTCCATCATCAGCGCGGCGAACTTCGGCATGCCCTCGGGCGCCGTCATCGACGCTTCGGGCAAGACGCCGCAGATGCTCAGCGTCGAGACCGGCGAGTTCCTGTCCAACGCGCAGGACATCGGTTCGCTGGTCGTCGGCGTGAGCAACGGCAAGCCGATCTACCTGCGGGAAGTCGCGCGGCTCGAAGAGGGCGCGCAGCAGCCGCAGCGCTACGTCTGGTACACGCCGGGCAAGGCCGCCGCCAGCAGCACGGGCGCGGCCGACGGCGCCGACGGCGCGGGCGCCACGCCGCCGCAGGCCGGCCAGGTTTTCCCCGCGGTGACGATCACTGTCACCAAGAAACCTGGCGAGAACGCGGTCGATGTCGCACGCGCGGCGCGCGAGCAGATCGCGGCCTTGCGCAACACCGTCATCCCCTCGAGCATCGAGGCCACCATCAGCCGCGACTACGGCCAGACGGCGGCGGAAAAAGCCAACAAGCTGATCCAGAAGCTCGCCTTCGCCACTGGCTCGGTCATCTTGCTGGTCGGCCTCGCGCTGGGCCGTCGCGAGGCGGTGATCGTCGGCGCCGCGGTGATTCTCACGCTCACCGCCACGCTGTTTGCCAGCTGGGCTTGGGGCTTCACGCTCAACCGCGTGTCACTGTTCGCGCTGATCTTCTCCATCGGCATCCTGGTCGATGACGCCATCGTGGTGGTGGAGAACATCCACCGGCATCAGAACCTGCACCCGGGGCGCTCGCTGCGCGAAATCATCCCGGCCGCGGTCGATGAAGTGGGCGGCCCGACCATTCTCGCCACCATGACGGTGATCGCCGCCCTGCTGCCCATGGCCTTCGTCAGCGGCCTCATGGGGCCGTACATGAGCCCCATCCCCATCAACGCCAGCATGGGCATGGCCATTTCGCTCGCCATTGCTTTCACCGTCACGCCGTGGCTCGCGCTCACGCTCATGAAGGCGCATGGCGGCCACGGCAGCAGCGGCGACGCAGATGCAGCAGCCGATGCGAAGGGGCTCGGCCCCATGCTGCAGCGGGTGTTCGCCCGCCTGCTCACCCCGTTTCTGGAGAGCGCGCGCAAGCGCTGGCTGCTGCTGGCGGGCATCATCGCCGCACTCATGCTCTCGGTGGGTCTGGCCGTCGTGCAATGGGTGGTGCTGAAGATGCTGCCCTTTGACAACAAGAGCGAGTTCCAGGTCGTGGTGGACATGCCTGCGGGCACGCCGCTGGAGGACACTGCGGCGGTGCTTCGCGATCTCGGCAGCTTCCTCGCACAACAGCCCGAGGTGGTGGACCTGCAGGCCTACGCGGGCACCGCCAGCCCCATCACCTTCAACGGTCTGGTGCGCCAGTATTACCTGCGCGCCGATGCGGAGCAGGGCGATCTGCAGGTCAACCTGGTGGACAAGCACCACCGCAGCGAGAAAAGCCACGCCATCGCCCAGCGGCTGCGGCCCGAGCTCGAGAAGATCGGCGCGCGGCACCACGCCCGCATCAAGGTGGTCGAAGTGCCGCCGGGGCCGCCGGTCATGAGCCCGCTGGTGGCCGAGGTCTACGGCCCCGACGAAGCCGGCCGCCAGGCGCTGGCCGAGCGCATCGCGCGCGACGCCTTCGGCAAGACGGCTGACATCGTCGGCATCGACACCTCGCTCAAGGAAGACGCGCCGCGCGCACACATCACCGTGCGCCGGCAACGCGCCGAGTCGCTGGGCATCCCGGTCGAGGCCATCGCGCGCACGGTGTATGCCGCGCTTTCGGGGGTGGATGCCGCCTACCTGCACGATGGCCAGTCGAAATACCCGGTGCCGGTGACGCTGCGCCTGCCTCTGTCGGCCCAGGTCGGCCTCGACAGCCTGCTTGCATTGCCGATGAAGGCCGCCAATGGCCAGATGGTGCCCTTGTCCGAACTGGTGCGCGTGGACCGTGGCGTGATCGACAAGCCGCTCTACACCAAGGACCTCAAGCCGGTGTCCTATGTGGTCGGTGACATGGCCGGCCGGCTCGACTCGCCGCTGTACGGGCTGTTCGCCATCCGGCCGCACCTGGCCAGCGCGCAGCTACCCAACGCGGGGCAACTGGGCGAATACTGGATTCGCCAGCCCGCGGACACCTTCCGCGAGTACGCCATCAAGTGGGATGGCGAGTGGCAGATCACCTACGAGACCTTCCGTGACATGGGCGCGGCCTATGCTGTCGGCCTGGTGCTGATCTACCTGCTGGTGGTGGCGCAGTTCAAGAGCTATCTCACGCCACTGGTCATCATGGCGCCGATTCCGCTCACCATGATCGGGGTCATGCCGGGCCATGCCTTGCTGGGCGCGCAGTTCACTGCGACGAGCATGATCGGCATGATCGCGCTGGCTGGCATCATCGTGCGCAACTCCATTCTGCTGGTGGACTTCATCGACCTGCAGGTGGCGCAGGGCGTGCCCTTCAAGCAGGCGGTGATCAACTCGGCCTCGGTGCGTGCGCAGCCCATCGCGCTGACCGGCCTGGCGGCCATGATCGGCGCCTTCTTCATCCTGGACGACCCGATCTTCAACGGTCTGGCCATCTCTCTGATCTTCGGGATTTTGGTGTCCACCCTGCTTACGCTGGTGGTCATTCCGGTGCTTTATTTCGCGATGTACCGGCATCGCCACGCCGCGGCCTGAGTGCGCGCAGACGGACCCGACTGGGGCGTGTTCATTTCAACCTCGCCATAACGACAGGAGACAGACATGGCCCACATCGTCATCATGGGCGCCGGCATCGGCGGCATGCCCGCTGCGTATGAAATGCGCGCAATCCTTTCCAAGGAGCACACCGTCACGGTGGTCAGCGCCCTGGATTACTTTCAGTTCGTGCCCTCGAATCCGTGGATTGCGGTGGGCTGGCGAAAGCGGGAAGACATCATCCTGCAGATCCGCCCGCTGCTCGAGCGCAAGGGCATCCAGTTCATTGCCAAGACGGTGACCAAGATCGACGCCGAGGCGAGCAAGCTCGTGCTCGCCGGCGGCACGGCCGATGAACAGGAACTGGCCTATGACTACCTCGTCATCACCACCGGGCCGAAGCTCAGCTTCGACGAAGTGCCCGGGGCCGGCCCGCACGGCGGCCACACCCACTCGGTGTGCACGGTGGACCATGCGGAGGCCTTCTGGCGCGATTACCAGGAATTCCTGAAGAACCCCGGCCCCATCGTGGTCGGCGCCATGCCGGGCGCGAGCTGCTTCGGCCCGGCCTACGAGTTTGCGTTCATCGTTGATGCCGACCTGCGCAAGCGCAAGCTGCGCAACAAGGTGCCGATCACCTTCGTCACCAGCGAGCCCTACATCGGTCACCTGGGACTGGGCGGCGTGGGCGACTCCAAGTCCTTGATGGAGTCGGAGATGCGCAACCACGACATGAAGTGGATCACCAACGCCAAGACCACCAAGGTCGAGGCGGGCAAGCTCTACGCGACGCAGCTCGATGACAACGGCAACGTCGTCAAGGAGCACGAGGTGCCGTTCAAGCTCTCGATGATGCTGCCCGCGTTCAAAGGGGTGGATGCGGTGGCGGCCGTGCCCGAGCTGTGCAACCCGCGCGGCTTCGTGCTCATCGACGAATACCAGCGCAGCAAGAAGTACCGCAACATCTTCTCGGCCGGCGTGTGCGTGGCCATTCCGCCGGTCGAGCCCACGCCGGTGGCCACCGGTGCCCCCAAGACGGGCTACATGATCGAGACCATGGTCACGGCCATCTGCCACAACATCGCCGACGAACTGGCTGGCAAGCCGGCAACCGCCAAGGGCACCTGGAACGCCATCTGCCTGGCCGACATGGGTGACGACGGCGCGGCCTTCGTGGCGCTGCCGCAGATCCCGCCGCGCAACGTCAACTGGTTCAAGAAGGGCAAGTGGGTGCACCTGGCCAAGATTGGCTTCGAGAAGTACTTCATGCGCAAGATGAAGACCGGCAATTCGGAGCCGGTCTATGAGAAGTACGTGCTCAAGATGCTCGGCATCGTGCGTCTGCACGAGAAGCACTGATCGTTTTTTTGTTGTTACTGGAGGAGTCCGACCATGACCGTTGAACGCTACATCCGCATCTTTGCCGGCCTGTTCATCATGCTCTCGCTTGCGCTGGGCGTGGAGGGCAGCCCCTTGTTCGTCAGCAAATGGGCGCTGGCGTTCACGGCCTTCGTCGGGCTGAACCTGTTCCAGTTCGGCATCACGAACTTCTGCCCGCTCGCGATCATTCTGAAGAAGCTCGGCGTGCGCGAAGGCGTGAGCTGCAGCGCCTGAGCGCGCCGACACCATGAGCGAGAAAAGCGTCTCGATTGCGCTCTCGCAACGCGAGGACTACCGCTTCGACATCGATTTCGGTGGCGAGGTGCCGGTGCTCACGACCGACGAGTCCGTGCCCCTGGGCACGGGCCTCGGTCCGACGCCGGTTCAACTGCTGTGCGCGGCCGCGGCGAACTGCCTGTGTGACTCGCTGCTGTTCGCGCTGCGCAAGTTCAAGCAGGCGCCCGAGCCGATCCGCTGCCGCATGCAGGCCGACATCGGCCGCAACGACCAGGGGCGGCTGCGCGTGCAGGCCATGCGCGCCGAAATCACGCTGGGCGTTCCGGCCGCCGGCCTGCAGCACCTCGACCGCGTGCTGGCGCAGTTCGAGGCCTTCTGCACCGTGGCCCAGACCATCGGACAGGCAGTGCCCATCGAGGTCGCGGTGTTCGACAGCGAGGGCGCGCGGCTCAAGTGAACCGCTTCAGGGCAGCGATGGCCCAGCTTCGACGCAGCCCGACGCCTGCGCCCACCGGTGAGCGCGCCGGCGGGGCGTGATCCACAGGCCGCTCATGAACACCCCCCCATCCTCCGCGCTGAAACACCTCCACCCCGGTTGGTTCCTGCCGGTGCTCGCGGTCGGCGGGCTGGCGCTGGCTTGGCTGGAAGCGGCGCCTCTGTTCGGCGACCTCGCCGGTGCAGGGGCGTTGGTGCTGGCGGCGGCCGCGGGCGGTGCGGCGCTGGTGCTGGCGGTGGCTTCGCTGGTGCGTTGGCAGCGGTTTCCGCAGGCGCTCGCCGATGACCTGAAACACCCCGTCCGGCACGCGTGGGCCGCCGCCATGCCGACCGCGCTGGTGCTGCTGGCCTCGCTGGGCGCGGCCTTGCTCGGGCCGAACCCGTGGCTTGGCGGGCTGTGGGTGGTGGGTTCGGCCTGGAACTTTTGGGTGGCCGCGTGGATGGGGGGGCGATGGCTGCGTCCCGGGGCGACCGGCGCCAGTCTCTGGGCGGGCGCTACGCCGGTCCTGTGGATGGCAGTGACGGGGCTGTGCCTGGCCCCTCTGGCTGGACCGGGCCTGGGGTTCGAGGCGATGGCGCTGGCGCAACTGGGCGTCGGCGCGCTGCTGGGCGCGCTGACGCTGGGCCTGCTGGCCGTGCGACTGGCGACCAGCGGCGTGTGGTCCGAACGGGTGTTGCCCACGCTGTTTCTGGGGGGCGCGCCGCCCGCAGTGGTTGGGCTCGTGGCGGCGCAGTCCGTGGGCTCGCTGGCCTGGGCCTGGGCGGCCTGGGGCATCGCCTTGTTTGCGCTGCTGTGGTCGGGCGCGGTGCTGCGCCGTGTGCTGGCCCAGCCGATCGGGCTGACGTTCTGGGCGCCCGCTGTTTCGCTGGCCCTGTTCGCTGCGCTGAGCCTGCGGCTCGCCCCCACTGCGGGCGGGTTGTTTCAGACGTTTGCGTTGCTGACGCTGGCGGTGGCGTCATTGCTGGTGGCGGTGCTGACGCTGGCGACCGTCAAAGGGCTGCGCGAAGGCAGCTGGCTCGGGCCGGAGACGGTGGCGGCGCTGCAGGTGGCCTCCGAGCGTTGAGCGTCCTCGAGGTGAGTGGCATGTCCAATATGACCGAGTCCTCCAAGCCCGCGCTGTCCTGCAGCTCCGTGGCCGCAGCGGCGCCGCATGCGGCGCTGCAGTCCCCCGACGTACGCAACGACTTGCTCAACCGCCTGCGCCGCGCCGAGGGTCAGTTGCGTGGCATTCAGGGCATGATCGAGCGCGGGGAGGACTGCGGCAAGGTCGCCCAGCAGTTTTCGGCGGTGCGACGCGCGCTTGACAGCTCGTATGTGCACATGACGGTGTGTCTGCTGCAGCAGGAAATCACCGCCCGCCTGCCGGAGGACGACGCCCTGCGCGCCAGCCTGCCGGTGCTGCTGGGCGAACTGGAGGCGCTGCTGAGTCGGCGCTCCTGAAACCCGACCTACACTGCATGCATGAGCACGATTCCGCCCCCCGGTGCCACCCATGCGCGCGCAGCGACACGCCTGGATCTGCTGCCGCCCGATGACCCGCAACGCTTTCTGCTGCACGACGAGGTGCACGCCCGCCCACCTGCGCGTATCCGGCTGCCGGCGCTGGTGGTGTATGTGGCGGTGGCCAACGACGGCATCTCCCGCGAGGACGAATGGGCGCATCTGCGCGCGCTGTCGGGCCAGCAGGATTTGCCGCTGGCGGCCCTTAATGGCAACTTTCTGCGCCTGCGGCTCTCGGGCTTCACCGTGAAGTGGGAGCGCCACACCGAGTTCACCCGCTACTCCATCGTGCAGCCGCTGCCCGCCCATGCGGGGCTGGGCAGCGTGGAGCCGGTGCTGTTCCCCGACATCGCCGTGCCGGCCGAGTGGCTGCGCAGCATTCCGGGGCGGGTGATGGCTGCCATCAAGCTGGTCATGGTGTCGGGCGCGCTGGATGATGTGGCGCAGACGCTCGCGCAGGCCAGGGCCTGGTTCGGCGGGCATACGGTGGTGGCCTCGCTGACCGGCCGGGGCGGCTCTTCGCTGGTGGTCACCGACCTCAGGCTGCGGGAAACCGGCTTCGAGCGCATGCTGGTGGTCTGCCCGCCCGGTACGTCGGAGACGCGGGTGGGGCGCATTTCCGCGCGGTTGCTGGAGATCGAGACCTACCGCATCATGGCCCTGCGCGGGCTGCCGGTGGCCAAGGCCCTGACGCCGGTGCTGCTGCAGACCGAGCGCGCATTGGCCGACATCACCGCCCAGCTCGAAGCCAAGGCCACCGACGACCAGCAGCTGCTCGACACCCTGGTGGCCGAGGCGGCCCGCATCGAGCGCGCCACCGCCGAGCACGCCTACCGCTTTTCCGCCACCCGCGCCTACGACGAGCTGGTGCGCCAGCGCCTGACCGAACTGCGCGAACAGCCGATTCCGGGCACGCAGACGCTGGGCGAATTCATGCAGCGCCGGCTGTCGCCGGCCATGGCCACGGTGGCTGCGACGGCGCAGCGCCTGGCGTCGCTGTCCGAGCGCATTGCGCGCGCCAGCGCCTTGCTGCGCACCCGGGTGGACATTGCCCGCGAGGCGCAGAACCAGCAGCTGCTGGCCAAGCTCACGCGCGGGCAGGAACTGCAGCTGCGCCTGCAGTCCACCGTCGAGGGCTTGTCGATTGCGGCCATTTCGTACTACGTGGTGAGCCTGCTGCTGTACGTCGGCAAGGCGCTCAAGGGGGCCGGCGTGCCGCTGAACCCGGAGATGGCCGCCGGCGCGATGATTCCGCTGGTCTGGTGGGCCGTCTGGCGCACCACGCGGCGCATCCACGAAAAACTCCATGCCGCCTCCGGCGCGCACCCACCGGCATGAACCCGCTGGCCCCGAACCCTTGGGACGAGCGCTTTGCCGGCCCCGAGTACAAGTACGGCACCGAGCCCAATGCCTTTCTGCGCGAGCAGGCGGCGCGGTTTGCGGCGCCGGCCGCGGTGCTGGTGCCCGGTGACGGCGAAGGGCGCAATGGCGTGTGGCTCGCGCGCCAGGGCCATGCGGTGACCTCGGTCGACTATTCCGCGCAGGGGCTGCAGAAGACCCGCGCGCTGGCCGAGCGCTTCTCGGTGGCGGTGCACACCGTGCTGGCGGACCTCTCCGAATGGGCGCCGCAGCCGGCGGCCTTCGACGCCGTGGTGTCGGTGTTCGTGCACCTGCCGGCGTCGTTCCGCGCGGCGGCGCACCGCCGGCTGGCGGCAGGGCTGCGGCCGGGCGGCTGGTGGGTGCTCGAGGCGTTTCACCCGGCCCAGCTGGCCTTCGACAGTGGCGGCCCGAAAGACGCGGCCATGCTCTACACGCCTGAACGGCTCGATGCGGATTTCGACGGCCTGCTCGAGCCCGTGCTGCGCTGGCACGGCGAAGTGGATCTGGCCGAGGGCCCGGGGCACCAGGGCCGCGCCCATGTGACGCGCTGGATCGGCCGCCGCCTCTGAAGTCTCTGAAGCCTCTGCGGCCACGCCAGGTCTGCCAAGATGGCGGTGTTTGGCGCCGAAACTGCCAGAACGGCCGGCCGGTCGGCCTTCTTCGGCCGCGCGCATTGATCTCCATCATGTTCTGGTGACCGGGGCCCGGCTGTTCGAGGGTCTGCCGCACTGGCACGGATGTTGCGAACCCGGTGATCGCAGCGGGCCTTCACTGCGCGGCTCCGTCACCTCACCTTTACCCGCCTGTTTCAGGCGTGCGGTGGTGGGTCTGCTGCCTTGTTTCATCCGTTCACGCCCAGGGAGTGTCTTCATGTCGGTTCGTCTTGGTTTGCTTGCATGCGCCCTCGCGGCTGCGTCCTCGTTCGCACAGGCGGCCGACGTGCCGGAGCTGCTGCTCTCCATCGACAGCGGCCAGCCCATGAGCCAGGGTGCCGCGCTGGCGCTGGCCACCCAGGCCCAGCAGCAAGGCGCGAAGGTGCGCGTGCTGCTGTGCGACGCCGGCGGCGATCTGGCGCTGGCCGGCCGCGAGATGCCGGCGCTCAAGCCGCGCAATGTCACGCCGCAGCAGATGCTGCAAGGCCTCATCAAAGGCGGCGCGAAGGTGGAGGTGTGTGCGCTGTACCTGCCCAACACCGGTCGCGCCCCGACCGAACTCATCGAGGGCGTGACGCCCGCGCAACCGGCCGACGTGGCCGCCTACCTGCTCAAGCCGGGCGTGCGCACCCTGGCTTACTGAAGCCTGGTTGTGCCCCCCCCCCGCGCAGCGGCACCATCGTCCGCTGACGGTGCTGGAGAAGCTCACATGAACACGTTTGAATCATTCGATACGCCGCACGGGACGCACAGCCACCGCGCCGAGCATGTGCAGCACATGCGCCAGCGGCTCACGGCCGGCCCGCGCGAGGCGCTGAGCGCGGCTGAGCAGCAGGATCTGCTGGCCCTGCGCGAGGAGGAAAAGCTCGCGCGCGACGTCTACGCCACGCTGGCCGCGCGCTGGCACCTGCGGCCGTTCGAGAACATCGTCGGCGCCGAGCAGGCGCACATGGACATGGTGCAGGCCGCGCTCGAGCACCAGGGCCTGCCCGACCCGATGCAGGGCCTGCCCGCGGGCCGCTTCGCGTCGGCGCCGGTGCAGGCGCTGTACGAGCGCCTGTGCGCGCAGGGCCTGCAAAGCCCGCAGGAGGCGGTGGCCGTGGGGCTGCACGTCGAGGAGCTCGACATCGCCGACCTGCGGGCGGCGGCCGCGCGCACCGCCTCGGCGCGGCTGCGCGAGCTCTACGCCGAGCTCGAGCGCGGCTCGCGCAACCACCTGCGGGCGTTCTTTCGCTGGCAGCAGCAGCTCGGCGGGGCCTACGAGCCGCGCCATCTGCCCGTGGAAGCCTACCGGGCCATCGCCACGTCGCCCAAAGAGGCCTGTTGGCAGTAAAAACGCCGGAACCCCAGCGTCAACCGGTCAGGTTTTGCTATCAAAATTAAAGTATCGGGGTGGCTGGATTCAGCCCTGTGCGCGCGCTCGAACGTGCCGGCGCGGCGCACGGCGGGCCGGCTGATGCGCCGCCGAGGGTGTCTGCCGCCTACTCCGAAGCGCCTTGTTCGAGCGCGCGCAGCCGCCGGTACAGCGTGCGTTCGCTGATGCCGAGCTCGGCGGCGAGGCTGGCGCGGCTGCCCTGGTGCCGCGCCAGGCGCTCCCGCAAGACCCGCAGCTCGAGTTCGCGCAGCGGCAGGTTCGCGTCCAGCGGCGCGGCGGCGGGCCCTGGCTCCGCGGGAGCGGGCGCGGCTGCCGTGGCCGCAGGCAGGGGCGGCGCGCCGGATGCCGCCCCGGCGACCGCCGCGGGCCGCGTCACCGCCAGCGCCTGTTGCACATGCGAGACCTCGATGACCGAGCCGTCGCAGAGCAGGGACGTGCGCTCGAGCAGGTTGCGCAGCTCGCGCACGTTGCCTGGCCAGGGCTGGGCCTGCAGCAAGGCCAGCGCCTCGGCCGACACCCGCAGGTTGCGCCCCGAGGCCACGCGCTGCAGCAGCGCCGGCGCGAGCAGCGCGATGTCCTCGGCGCGCTCACGCAGCGCCGGCAGGCGAATCGGGAAGGTGCTCAGCCGGAAGTACAGGTCCTCGCGGAAACGGCCGTCGCGCACCATCTGCTCCAGGTCGCGGTGGGTGGCCGAGACGACGCGGATGTCCGCGCGCCGCAGCTCGGTGCTGCCCACGCGCCGGTAGGTGCCGGTCTCCAGCAGGCGCAGCAGCTTGACCTGCATGCTCAGCGGGATGTCACCCACCTCATCGAGGAACAAGGTGCCGCCGCTGGCCGCCTCCACCAGGCCCGCGCGCGCCACATGCGCACCGGTGAAGGCGCCGCGCTCATGGCCGAACAGCTCGGACTCGAACAAGGTCTCGGGCAGGCTGGAGCAGTCCACCGCCACCAGCGGCCGCGCCGCGCGCGGGCTGGCCTCGTGCACCGCGCGGGCGACCAGTTCCTTGCCCGTGCCCGATTCGCCCAGCAGCAGCACGGTGGCCATCGATGGCCCCACCCGCGCCACCAGCCCGAGCATGGCCGCAAACGCCGGCGAGCGGCCGATCAGCGTCGGCGCGGCGTCGGCCCCCTGATCGGGCGAGTGGCGCAAGGTCTCCATCTTCTCGGCAAACAGCGTCACCACGCCGGCCGCGTTGCGCAGCGGCGTGAGCTCGATGTTGACGTAGGCCTCGCCCTTGGGCGTGTGGTGCAGGTGCAGCACCCGCTCGCGCTGGCCTGAGGCGCGCGCGCGTGCAAGCGGGCAGGTCTCGCCGTTCTGGTCGCACGGCGAGCTGTAGTGGTGCGAGACCTCGTAGCACATGCGCCCGACCACGCTCTGGTTCGGGCTGAAGGCGCGCCGGTAGGCCGCGTTGGCCGCCAGGATGCGGTAGTGGTCGTCGAACAGGATGTAAGGCTCGGCCTGCTCGTCCAGAAAGCTCGTGAGTTCGGCAAAGGGCTTGGGCGTCGGGTTCATCGCGGCAGGTCGGGCGGTCAGGCAGCGGCGCATTTTGCCAATTTGGCGCAAGACGTCTGCCAAAGTTGGCAGAAGCCGCCCGCCGCGCATGGACAAGGGTCAGACATTTCCACGCAAGTCTTGAGGAAACCACAGGTTTTTCATTTCCTTGCAACTGGCACGGAATTTGAACTGTCTCCCAACCCCAACCGCTCCGTGTCATGAACCCCCTGGACCGAACCCTGGTGCGCAAGCTGGCCATCGTGCTGGTGATCAAGCTCGCCGTGCTCGTGGGTCTGTGGTGGGTGTTCGTGCGCGAGCACCGCGTCACGCCGCAGGAAAGCGGCGTGGCCACCCAGTTGCTCGGGTCGGGCAACAGCGAAAGCAAGGAGAAGTGACGTGATTTCCGAACAACTGGTGGACTTGTCGCGGCTGCAATTCGCGGCCACGGCGCTCTACCACTTCCTGTTTGTGCCGCTCACACTGGGCATGGTGTGGTTGCTCGTCATCATGGAAAGCGTGTACGTGATGACGGGCAACGTCATCTGGAAGGACATGACCCGCTTCTGGGGCAAGCTCTTCGGCATCAACTTCGCGCTGGGCGTGACCACCGGTATCACGCTCGAATTCCAGTTCGGAACCAACTGGGCCTATTACTCGCATTACGTCGGCGACATCTTCGGCGCGCCGCTGGCCATTGAGGGGCTCATGGCCTTCTTCCTCGAGTCCACGATGATCGGCCTGTTCTTCTTCGGCTGGGACCGGCTCTCCAAGCCCAAGCACCTGCTGGTGACGATCCTGATGGCGCTGGGCACCAACCTCTCGGCGCTGTGGATCCTGATCGCCAACGGCTGGATGCAGAACCCCGTGGGCGCGGAGTTCAGCTTCGACACCATGCGCATGGAGATGACGGACTTCTGGGCCGTGCTGTTCAACCCGGATGCGCAGGCCAAGTTCGTGCACACCGTCTCGGCCGGCTACGTCACCGGTGCCATGTTCGTGCTGTCGATTTCGAGCTGGTATTTGCTCCGGGGCCGCGACGTGGAGTTCGCCAAGCGCAGTTTCCGCGTGGCCGCCGCCTTCGGCCTGGCCTCGGTGCTCAGCGTGATCGTGCTCGGTGACGAGTCGGGCTACACCGTGGGCGAGGCGCAGCAGACCAAGATGGCCGCGCTCGAAGCCATGTGGCACACCGAGCCCGCCCCGGCCGGCCTCAAGCTCATCGCCGGCATCAACGAGAAGGCGCAGAAGAATGACTGGGAAGTCGAGATTCCCTACGTCATGGGCCTCATCGGCACCCGTTCGGTCAGCAAGACGATCCCTGGCATCGCCGAGATCAAGGCCAAGAACAGGACGCGCATCGAGAGCGGTATCCATGCCGTCACCGCGCTCGAGGCCCTGCGCGCCAACCGCAACGACGCCGCCGCGCGCGAGCAGTTCGAGGCGCACAAGGCCGATCTGGGCTTCGGCCTGCTGCTGCGCAAGTACGTCACCGACGTGCGCCAGGCCACGCCGGAGATCATCCAGCGCGCCGTGGACGACACCATCCCCCGCGTCACACCCATGTTCTGGAGCTTCCGCATCATGGTCGGCCTGGGCTTCCTGATGCTGGCCTTGTTCGCCATGGCCTTCTGGTGCACCGTCAAGCTCGAATGCGGCAAGCGCCGCTGGCTGCTCAAGTGGGCGCTGTGGATGCTGCCCGCACCGTGGATCGCCTGCGAACTCGGCTGGTTCGTCGCCGAATACGGCCGCCAGCCCTGGACCATCTACGGCGTGCTGCCCACCCACCTGTCCGTCTCCACCCTCAGCGTGGAAAGCCTCTACGGCTCGCTGGCCGGCTTCGTGGGCTTCTACACCCTGCTGCTCGTCGTTGAGATGGTCCTGATGGTCAAGTTCGCCAGGATGGGCCCGGGCAGCCTGGGCACCGGCCGCTATGCGAACGAGGCCGCGCACGTCGCCCACGCCGCCTAACCGTAACGGGAGACTCACATGTTCGACTACCCAACCCTCAAGATCATCTGGTGGCTCCTGGTGGGCGTGCTGCTCGTGGGCTTTGCCATCATGGACGGCCACGACATGGGCGTGGGCACCCTGCTGCCCTTCGTCGGCAAGGGCGACACCGAGCGCCGCGTCGTCATCAACACCGTGGGGCCACACTGGGACGGCAACCAGGTCTGGTTCATCACCGGCGGCGGCGCCATCTTCGCGGCCTGGCCGCTGGTGTACGCCACCGCGTTCAGCGGCTTCTACTGGGCCATGCTGGCGGTGCTGTGGGCGCTGTTCTTCCGCCCGGTGGGCTTCGACTACCGCAGCAAGATCCACAACCCCACCTGGCGCGCCACCTGGGACTGGGGCCTGTTCGTCGGCGGCTTCATTCCGCCGGTCATCTTCGGCGTGGCCTTCGGCAACCTGTTTCAGGGCGTGCCCTTCCAGTTCGATGGCTACCTGATTTCCACCTACACCGGCAGCTTCTGGGCCTTGCTCAACCCCTTCGCCTTGCTCGCCGGCGTGGTCAGCAGCGCCATGATCACCCTGCAGGGCGCGACCTACCTCGCGCACCGCACCGAGGGCGCGATCCAGGCGCGCACCATCCGCGCCGGCACGGTGGCCGCCCTCGTGATGGTGCTGGGCTTCATCGCCGCGGGCTTCTGGCTGCAAAGCATCCCGGGCTACCGCATCAGTTCCGTCGTGAACCCAGCAGCCTTGCCCGACCCGATGAGCAAGACGGTGGTGCGCGAAGCCGGCGCCTGGATGGCCAACTACGGCCGCCAGCCGCTGCTCTGGCTGCTGCCGGCGCTGGGCATCGTGGGGGCGCTGGCCGCGGTGGTGCTCATGCGCGCGCGGCGCACGCTCTCGGCCTTCGTGGCCTCGTCGCTGGCCATCGTGGGGGTCATCGGCACCGCGGGTGCGTCCATGTTCCCGTTCGTCATGCCCTCCTCGACGCAACTCGCCGCCAGCCTCACGGTGTGGGACAGCGTCTCCAGCCACCTCACCCTGGCCATCATGTTCTGGGCCACGCTGATCTTCATGCCCATCATCGTCTTCTACACGGGCTGGGCCTACCGCGTGATGCGCGGCAAGGTCACCGAGCAGCAGATCCGCGACAACGAGCACGTGGCCTATTGACAAAAGTCTAGGTCCGACGCCCCCGGGCCACCCATCATCGGTGCCCGGGACGACGTCAGAGGAGACACGGGGAATGCAACACACGAGAGGATCGATGCGGTTCGGCCACTGGCTGCGTGGCGCCGCGCTGGCGGCCGCTGCGCTGGCCGCCGCCGCGGCCTGGGCGGGCAAGAGCACCGCCGACCACAGCCAGTTCAAGGAGCTCAAGGGGCCGTTCGCCAGCGGTGAGGAGGTCACCAAGGCGTGCCTGAGCTGCCACAACCAGGCCGCCAAGCAGGTCATGGAGACCCGCCACTGGACCTGGGAGTACACCAACCCCGACACCGGGCAGAAGCTGGGCAAGAAAACCATGCTCAACAGCTTCTGCATCGGCGACCGCTCCAACGAAGCCTTCTGCAACTCCTGCCACATCGGCTACGGCTGGAAGGACGCGAGCTTCGACTTCCATGCCCAGCAGAAGGTCGATTGCCTGGTCTGCCACAACACCGGCGGCTACAAGAAACCCGCCGGCCTGGCTGGCGAGGTGCCGACCACCCGCATGGAATACCCGCCCGGCTCGGGCAAGTACCTCGACCCGGTCGATCTGGCCAAGGTCGCGCAGTACGTCGGCAAGACCAGCGTGCAGACCTGCGGCACCTGCCACTTCAACGGCGGCGGGGGCGATGGCGTCAAGCACGGCGACCTCGATTCCTCGCTGAACAAGGCCGACCGCGAACTCGACGTGCACATGGCCAGCAAGGCCAAGGGGGGCGCGGGCTTCACCTGCGCCACCTGCCACGAGGCCGATGGCCACAAGATCGCCGGCAGCCGCATTTCGGTCACCGCGTCCGACCCGCATGGCCCCATGCTGCGGGGCGACACGGTGCACGCCGGCCGCAATGCCGCCACCTGCCAGAGCTGCCACGGCGACAAGCCGCACAAGGAGAACATCCTCTCCATCGAACGGCTCAACAACCACACCAGCAAGCTCGCCTGCCAGGCCTGCCACATCCCCGAGTTCGCGCGCGGTGGTGTCGCCACCAAGATGTTCTGGGACTGGTCCACCGCCGGCAAGCTCGACGCCAAGGGCAAGCCCATGCTGGTCAAGGACGAGCACGGCCATGCCACCTACGACAGCCGCAAGGGCGACTTCAAGTACGGCGAGAACGTCGTGCCCGAGTACGTGTGGTTCAACGGCAAGGTGAAGTTCACTCTGCAGCAGGACGTGATCGATCCGACCAAGGTCGTGCAGATCAACGCCTTCGAGGGCAGCCCCGACGACCCGAAGTCGCGCATCTGGCCGATCAAGCACTTCCGCGGCGCGCAGCCCTACGACAAGGTGACGAACAAGCTGCTGGTGCCGCACACCGCCACGCCGGACGACACCGCGTTCTGGTTCAACTTCGACTGGCCCAAGGCCCTCGAGGCCGGGGCCAAGGCCACCGGGGCCGACTTCTCCGGCCAGTACGGCTTCGCCAAGACCGAGATGCTGTGGCCGATCACCCACATGGTGGCGCCCGCGAAGAATGCGGTGGCCTGCGCTTCGTGCCACAGCGCGCCCGCGCAAAGCCGGCTGGGCGACCTGCCGGGCGTGTACCTGCCTGCGCGTGACCACAACCCCTGGATCGACCGGCTGGGCTGGCTGGCGGTGGCGGCCGTCGTGGCGGGTGTGATCGTCCACGCGGGCGCGCGGGTCCTGACCCGCATGCGCAAAGGTGCCCAGGGCACGCACTGAAGCCCTCCAGGAGATTGACCGATGAATGCCACCCCCATCACCGCCGACGGTACCGCACCCGCGACCGAAATCCACTCCGCCGGGCGCATCTACATCTACAAGCGCTACGAGCGTTTCTGGCATTGGTCGCAAGCCCTGCTGGTGCTGACCATGCTCGTGACCGGCTTCGAAGTCCATGGCAGCTACCACCTGCTTGGCTTCGAGCCGGCGGTGCGCCTGCACACGCTGGCGGCCTGGGCGCTGCTGACGCTGTGGGCCTTCACCATCTTCTGGCAGTTCACCACCGGCGAATGGCGCCAGTACCTGCCCACGCACAAGAAGGTGCTGGCCATGGCGCAGTACTACGCCTGGGGCATGTTCCGCGGCGCGCCGCACCCGTTCAAGAAGACGGTGCAGAAGAAGCACAACCCTCTGCAACGCCTTGCTTACCTGGCCTTGCTGGCGATGATCTCGCCGCTGATCTGGATCTCCGGTCTGATCTACCTGTTTCGCGCCTACTGGCCGCAGCTCGGCCTCGACCGCTGGTTCACGCTGCAGACGATCGCCTGGGCGCACACCGCCGGCGCGTTCATGATGCTCGCCTTCGTCATCGTGCACGTCTACCTCACCACCACCGGCCACACACTGACGGCCCACATCAAGGCCATGATCACCGGCTGGGAGGAAGACGAGGGCGCCCACGCCGAACCGGCCAAGCCGGCAGGTTCGGCCTGACACGTTCTGGCGCTCGCACCACCGCCCCCTCAACGACCCTTCTGAAAGGACACGACCATGTGGTATTTCGCCTGGATTCTCGGCGTCGGCTTTGCCGTTCTGCTGGCCATTCTCAACGCCATGTGGGGCGAGAACGAGGAGAACCGCCGGCGTCAGGAGGGCAAGGCATCGTGAGCGCCGCGCCCTCGCCTGAGCGCGAGGCCGGCCTGCACTGGCCCTCGCTGCTGGTGGGGCTGGCGATCATGATCGGCGGCAGCATCTACCCGCTGATGTTCGCGCGCATGCAGGACGGCAACGCCCGCGCCGACCACGGCCTGGCCATGCTGCTGTTCTGGGCCATGAGCGCGGGCATCGTGCGCGGCGTGGGCTTCATTCCGCGCGCGCGGCTGTGGCGCTGGCTGTTCTCCGGCACGGCCTGCGCCCTCGCGCTGGCGCTGGCCGCGCTGCTGCGTTTCGGGTTTTGAGAAGCCGTGAACGATCCCGCCACGCCCGCTCATTCCGCCGAAATGCGTCCACTCGGCGTTGCAAGTGCTCGCCGTGGCCCGCGCGACGGCTCCGCTTTGCGCCCTGATTCGGCGCTTTTCGGCGGCCTGCCCGGACGCGCCCGATTCACTCATAACTGCTGAGCCGATGTACTTCCGCATCCTGCGCGATGGCGACACGGGCGCCGTGAGTTACCTGATCGCCGACCTGGACGTCGGCGAGTGCGTGCTCGTGGACCCGCGCGTCAAGGACGCCCCGCTGCTCGCGGCGCTGCTGGCCGAGCACGCGCTGCAGCTGCGCTGGGTGCTGCGCACCCATCAGCACGATGCGGACGGCGCTGCCACCGTCGAGGCCCTGCGTGCGCTGGGCGCGCCGGTGGTGCAGGGCGACGCCGTCTCGGGCGCGGACGTCCCGCCGGACGGCGAGGTGCTGGCCTTCGGCAACGAGCACGTGCGGGTGTGGCACACGCCCGGGCACACCGCCGGCTGCCTGAGCTACCTGTGGCGCGACCGGGTGTTCTGCGGTGGGCTGCTCGCCATTGACGCCTGCGAGGACCAGCCCGTCCCCAGTGAACCCGAAGCCCTGTGGGACAGCGTGGTGCAACGGGTGTTCGGCCTGCCGTCCGAGACGCTGCTGTTCGCCGGCCATGTGAAGCAGGGCCGCATCGTCAGCACCGTGCTCGAAGAGCGCACGGCCCATCCGTATTTCGCCGCGCGCACCCGCGACGAGTTTCTGGCCGCGATCGCGAAGCTGCCGCGGCCGCACAAGTCCTCGCGCGTTGCGGGGCGTGTGGGCACGCGGCGCGCAAGCGCATACGGGGCGGTGTAATCTGCCACGCGTTCAATGGACGCTGCGCCGCCGGGCGCGGCGGCCGCAACCGGTTTTCCCCCTTCCTCTTTTCATTCTTTTTTGTTCAACATGAAACAACTGCACTTCCAGGAAAAGTACCCCATCACCGTCGTCGACGTCGCCAAGAGCGAATGCCGCTACCAGAGCGCCGAGGAGATTGCCGCTTATTTCCGCGACTGCATCGCCAACACGCCGCGCGTGCATTACATCGGCACCTTCGACCACCTGGCCCACACCCGCGCCATCGGCGGCGAGGTGGCGCCGGCCATCACCGCGGCGATCAACGTGGTGTTCTGCTTCGGCCACGCGCTGCCCAACCCGCAGGTGCTGGCGGTGCGTCCGCGTTCCATCGGCATCGCCGACATGGGTGACCATTTCGTCATCAGCTTCATGGACGCGCCCATGAAGCCCGCCAACGACGCCATGCAGGCCTGGGCGCTGGCGCTGCGCGACCGGTGAGCGCGCGTGCCCGCCGCTGATCACGCCACCTGCTGACACGAGGGAGCCACCCATGTCGAACGTTCAAGCCATGACGCCGTACGAAGCCCTCGGCGGCGAGGCGGGGTTGCACCGCCTGGTCGACCGCTTCTATCAGCTCATGGACGAGCTGCCCGAAGCCTATGCCGCACGGCGCATCCATCCCGAGAGCCTGGCTGGCGCCAACCAGAGTCTGTTCGAGTTCCTCTCCGGCTGGTTCGGCGGCCCCAATCTCTACATTCAGAAGAAGGGCCACCCGCGCCTGCGCATGCGGCACCTGCCCTACACCATCGGCCCGCAGGAGCGCGACGAATGGATGCTGTGCATGCGCCTGGCCATCGAGGAGCAGGTGCCCGACGAAGCCTTCCGTGCCTGGCTGCTCGACACCTTCGGCCAGATGGCCGACCACATGATCAACACCGACCCCGCGCAGGGCTGCCCCGCGCATGCGGGTGCAAGCGCCGCTGCGGCCGAGAAAGGCGCGGTGCGCGCATGAACTCCTGGATGCATACCCTGCGGCACGCGCTCCGGCTCGCGCTGGTGGCCGCGACCTTTTCCCTTGGCCTGCAGGCGGCCCTGGCAGCTGCGGTCGAGCCTGGGCAGCCCTTGCCGGCCCTGCAGCTCAAGGACCAGCACGGCCAGGACTGGCGCGTGAGCGCCGACACCCGGCTGGTGCTCTTCGCCAACGGGCGCAAGGCCTCGAACCTGGTGCAGTCGGTGGTGGGCGCGCAGCCCAAGGGCTTTCTGGAGTCGCGCAAGGCGGTGTACCTGGCCGACATGAGCCGCATGCCCTCGTTCGTCACCCGCACCTTCGCGCTGCCGTCGCTGCGCGAGCAGCCCTTCACCGTGGGAGTGGTGCTCGATTCGGCGCTGCTGCAGGGCTGGCCTGCGCAGGAGGACGCGCTGGTGCTGATCGAACTCGCCAACGGGCGGGTCACGGCGCTGCACCCGGTCAGCACCGAGGCGCAGCTGCGCACAGCGCTCGGGCTGTGATGCGCGTCGGGCGTCGGCCGGGCTGGCCGGCGCATGGGCGGGTGATCGGGAGCTGCGGATGAGCACGGGGTTGATCGTCGCCCTCGCCGCGCTTGTAATGCTGGCGCTGGCGCGTTGGGCCTTGCGGCGCGGCCTGACGCCGGCGGCGGAGGTGCCGCAGGACGATCCGGCCGCCCGTGGGCTGCTGGGCGTGCAGACCGTCTGGCTCGACGCGCCGCGCGGCCGCCGGCTGTTCGCCTGGTTTGCGCCGGCGCAGAGTGCGGCGCGCGCGCCGGCCGTGGTGCTGATGCACGGCTGGGGTGGCCACGCCGGGCATTTGCTGCAGGCGGCGGTGGCCTTGCAGCACGCGGGGTTCGCGGTGCTGCTGCCCGAGGCGCGCAGCCACGGCCGCAGCGACCGTGACGACCACAGCTCCCTGCCGCGCTTTGCCGAGGACCTTCACTGCGCGCTGGACTGGCTGGCGCACCGGCCCGAGGTGGATGCGGCGCGGCTCGCCGCGCTGGGCCATTCGGTGGGCGGGGCGGCGGTGTTGCTGGTGGCTTCGCAGGGGCGGGCGGGCTTGCGCGCCGTGGTCAGCGTGTCCTCGTTTGCGCACCCCGAGCGGGTGATGCGGCGTTGGCTCGCCGCGCGTCATGTGCCCTACTGGCCGCTGGGCTGGCTGGTGAACCGCTATGTGGAGTCGGTGATCGGCCGGCGCTTTGCCGAGATTGCACCCGAAGTCACGCTGCCGCGCGCGCAGTGCCCGGTGCTGCTGGTGCACGGCCGCAGCGACCGCACCGTGCCGCTGGACGACGCGCAGCAGCTTTTCGCCCGGCGGGGCACGGCCCCGGCGCGGCTGCTCATCGTCGAAGGAACGCACGAGCAGTTCGACGACGAGCCGGCGCTTTTCGACGCCGTGCGGGCGTTTCTGCTCGAGCACCTGGCCGACGCGCCTTGTGCGGCTGCGCACGATGCCCGTGGCACGGCCCCTCGGCCCGCGGCGCCTGCGGCCACCAACCCCGCTTTCGATTCACCCCACTCCACCTTGCAATGACCGCCATGGACGCCTTTCAAGACCACTACCCCGACAATGTTGCGCACTGCTACGGCTGCGGCCGACTCAACCCGCACGGGCACCAGATCAAGACCGTCTGGGACGGCGACGAAACCGTCACCGTGTACCAGCCCGAGCCCTTCCACACCTCCGTGCCGGGCTTTGCCTATGGGGGGCTGATCGCCTCGCTGATTGACTGCCACAGCACCGGCACGGCCGCCGCGGCGATGTACCGCCAGGAGGGGCGCGACATGGACAGCCTGCCGGCGTTTCGCTTCGTCACCGGGTCGCTGCATGTGGACTTCCTCAAGCCCACGCCCATCGACGCGCCGGTCGAAATTCGCGGCCGGGTGCAGGAGATCAAGGGCCGCAAGGTGGTGGTCCGCACCGAGGTGCGCTCGGGCGGCGTGCTGACCGCGCGCGGCGAGGTCGTGGCGGTGCAGATGCCGGAGAACTTCGGGGCCTGAGTTTCCGCCCGCTCCGGTGCGGCCACGGGGCGGGTGTGACGCAAGGGCCGCGTCAGCGCGCCGTGTCGCGCTCGCCCTCGCGCGCCGCGCCGTCTGCCAGCTCGCCGCCGGGCTGTTCGCGGTGGGGCACCTCGTAGGCGTCGGCCACGTAGGCCGGACCTTTCATCACGATGATGATCGCGCAGCCGATGGCGAGCGTGAGCACCAGCGTCCAGTGCAACACCACCAGCGAGATGGCGAAGAAGTCGATGCGCGTCATCAGACGCAGCGTGGCGGCGGGCAGCGGGTCGTCCGTCCACCACAGGCGCGCCGCCAGAGGACCCAACGCCGGCAGCAGCGTGCCCAGCACGAGGATCCTGGGCAGCTTCTTCCACAGCGCCCACTCGAGGCCGTGGGGCGATCGCTGGGAGCCGGGCAGTTTCTTGAGCCAGTTCATGGTCGGCACCTCGGGGGCGGCAGGGGCAGGATTCGGGCCATTGTGCGCCGCCTGCACGGTGGAGCGCGCATCAGGGTCTTGCGGGAGGCTTTCGGGGTGCCTGTGAGGGGGGCACTTTGCAGAAAATCCCCGAAACCCCAGCGCCAACCGGTCAGAATGTGCTATCAAAAACAAAGCCCGCTGCAGCGGGCTGAGGACTGAGGGCTGGCACTTCAGAGGCCAAGCAGTCGCTGCCGCAGGACGCTGCGGCGGCCCAGGGGCTCAGGCGGTCTCGCTGGAGCGCGCCAGCGTCACCGGCTGCCAGGGCTGCGCGGCCGGCAGGCCCTTGCGCACGAACCAGGCGCGCGCCAGCGCCAGCGTCAGCACGGCCAGCGCGTTGAGCCCGACCACCACGGCTGCCACCCCATTGGCTGCGCGCAGCACGGCCGCCGCCTGCACCGTCAGCGGCAGGGGGGCGAGCGTGTACAGCAGGGCCAGCACGGCCAGCGGCCCGAAGGTGCCGAGGGTGGCCATCAGCACGAGCTGGCGGCGGAAGGCGCGCGCAGCGTCGCGTGCGGACGGGGCGCAGGCAGGGTGAGGAGCGGTGTTCATGGGGCAGGCCTCGGGCAGCGGGAAAAATTTCAGTCTAGTGAAAACCCGAATCCGACAGCTTGAGGAATATCAACGACCTTGCGCATGCGCCCCGCGGCGGGAACGGCGGCCGGCGCATTGCCCGCGCGCCTGGTGCGCCCCGCGGGCGCGGTCTCAGTCCGCGAAAGCCTGTTCGATGACGCCGCCGCCGAGGCAGACCTCGCCGTCGTAGAGCACCGCGCTCTGCCCCGGCGTGACGGCCCACTGGGCTTCGTCGAAGCAGAGCTCGAAGTGAGTGCCTGCTTGTGCCAGCGGCTTGAATGCACAGGCGCTGTCGGTCTGCCGGTAGCGCGTCTTGGCGGCCAGGCGGCTGGCGGCGGGGGGCTCGCCGGCGCACCAGCTGGCGTCTGCGGCGCGCAGGCGGTGCGAGAGCAGCCAGGGGTGGTCGTGGCCTTGCACCACGATCAGTGCATTGCGCGCGAGGTCCTTGCGGGCGACGAACCACGGCGCGTGCTCGCCCCCGCCGCGCGGCGCACCGCGGGCCTTGACGCCGCCGATGCCCAGGCCCTGCCGCTGCCCGAGCGTGTAGAAGGACAGGCCCATGTGCTCGCCCAGGGGGCGGCCGCGCTCGTCCTCGATGGGGCCGGGCGCGCTGCGGATGTAGCGGTTGAGGAAGTCGCGAAACGGCCGCTCGCCGATGAAGCAGATGCCGGTCGAGTCCTTCTTCTTCGCGTTGGGCAGTCCGATCTCGGCCGCCAGGCGCCGCACCTCGGTCTTGTGCAGCTCACCCACCGGAAACAGCGTGCGCGCGAGTTGCGCCTGGTTGAGCCGGTGCAGGAAGTAGCTCTGGTCCTTCAGCGGGTCGAGACCCTTGAGCAACTCGTACCGGCCGCGGCCCGCGTGGTGGCGCACCCGTGCGTAGTGGCCGGTGGCGATCTTCTCCGCGCCCAGGCGCACGGCGTGGTCGAGAAAGGCCTTGAACTTGATCTCGGCGTTGCAGAGGATGTCGGGGTTGGGTGTGCGGCCGGCTTCGTACTCGCGCAGGAACTCGGCGAACACGCGGTCCTTGTACTCGGCGGCGAAGTTGACGTGCTCAATCTCGATGCCGATCACATCGGCCACGGCGGCCGCATCGACGAAATCGACGTTGGAGGAGCAGTACTCGCTGTCGTCGTCATCTTCCCAGTTCTTCATGAAGATGCCGACCACCTCGTGCCCTTGCTGCTTGAGCAGCCAGGCGCTCACGGCCGAATCCACCCCGCCCGAAAGCCCGACCACCACCCGTTGCAATCCGCTTGCCATGGGCTGGATTATCAGGCTGCGGCGCCCACCCCCGACGCCGCAGCCCCAGCGGTGCGGTGGTTCAGCCGAGCATGGCCTTCCACATGCCCGCCCCCCAGTTCATCGCTGCCGCACCCGAGCGCGCGTTGTGCGCCGGGTCCACGGTGAACTTGAGCTTGGGCGCCTTCCCCGGCGCCACGGAGGAGCTGACGTTGATGTTGATCGCCTCCTTGTGGGTAACGTTGGCCCAGCAGATGCCCAGCGGCAGATCCACCGGCCCGGCGGCAGCGGCCGCGCTGCGTCCGGCGATGCGGTCGAGCACCTGCTTGCCCACCTGCTGCCCGGTGCCGAAGGCCACATGCCCGCTCTTGGGCAGCGGCGTGCCCTGGGCGTCGCCGATGACGTAGATGCGGCTGTCGGCCTGGCTTTCGAAACTTGGCAGCTTCACCGCGGCCCAGCGCTCGCCCAGGCCCGCCTGGCGGATCAGCCCCGGTGCGCGCATGGGCAGGATCAGGTTGGCCGCGGTGAACGGCACGTCACCGGCCGAGGTGCTGAGCACCCGCCGGCCGGCGTCCACCGCGCGCACCTCGGTGTCGGGGAGGTACTCGATCTGCGCCGCATAGACCTTGCGCAGGCCGTTGAGAATGGGCGCGGCGATCGGCGCCGGCATGGGCGCCGGGTTGGCGTCGATCATCAGAATCTTGCCCTTGGTGCCGCGCTGCTGCATCTGCTCGGCAATCAGGAACGCGCGCTCATACGGCGCCGGCGGGCACCGGTAAGGCGGCTTGGGCGCGCTGATGACGAGGTTGCCGCCTTCGGCCAGAAAGCGGTCCACCTCGCGCTTGACGGCCATCTGCTCGAAGGCGCGAAAGCCCACCGGCAGCTGCTCGCGGGCCTGCGCGAAGCCCTGCACCGCCTCTTCCATGTACTCGATGCCTGGCGAGAGGATGAGGAAGTCGAACGGCAACCGCTGCGTGGTCGTGACCACCACGCCGGCGGCGCGATCGATGCCGACGGCAGCCTCGCGCACGCGCTGCACGCCCAGCCTGTCGATGGCCGCATAGCTGCGCTGAAAATCGGAGGCCGGCTGATGGCCCGCGATGTAATGCGCGCTCAAGGGGCAGGACATGAAGCCCTCGTTCGGTTCGAGCAGCGTCACCTGCACCGCCGGCGAAGCCGCCAGCGCGCGCACCGCCCCCAGGCCGCCCCAGCCCCCGCCCACCACGACGACGTGCGCCCTGGCCGAGGATGGCGTGCTCGCGCACGCGCCCAACAGCGCCACGCTGGCCGCAGCGCCCGCGTGCAAGACGCGCCGGCGCTGTCGGTCGATGATCGTTGACTGGTCCATGAAATACCCCCTCCTGCGATGCGTGGATGACCCCCTGCAGCGGCCTACCGCTACAGGTACCAGCATCCATGCTAGGGGCGAAGACCCCGCTGGCGTCGCGGTATTTACCCGAGGGTCGGTCAGCGGGCGCGCCAGAAGAAGATCGCGCTCATCACCAGGCCGGTCACGATCACGATGGCGCGCACCCAGGCCACCGGCAGCCGCCGCGCCAGCCGCGCGCCGGCCATGCCGCCCAGGGTCGCGGCGGCCATCATCAGCACCGCTTCGCCCCAGAGAATCACTCCGGCCCAGGCGAACGCCGCCACCGACAGCAGCGACAGCACGAAGGAGTTGAGGTTCTTGAGCGCGTTGACGGTGTGCAGGCGGTGCTCGCCGGTCAGCGTGTACAGCGCCATCAGCAGAATGCCCAGCCCGCCGTTGAAATAGCCGCCATAGACCGACACCGCGAACAAGCCCGCCGGCCGCGCGCGCGCCCAGCCCGCGTCGCCCCCGCCACCCAGACGCACCAGGCGCGGCCCCAGCGCGAACAGCGCGGTGGCGAACAGCAGCAGCCACGGCACCAGGCCGGAGAACACCTTGGCCGGCGTCACCAGCAGCAGCAGGGCGCCGCACACGCCCCCGCCGGCGGCGAGCACCACCTCGCGCCGCAGCAGCGCCGGGCTGAGTTCGGCCAGCTCGCGGCGAAACCCCCAGCTGCTGCCGAGATAGCCGGGGCTGACCGCGACCGCGCTGGTCGCGTTGGCGGCGATGGGCGGGATGCCCGCAAACACCAGCGCCGGGAAGGTCAGGAAGCTCCCGCCCCCGGCGATGGCGTTGAGCACGCCGGCGCCAAACGCCGCCACCGCCAGCAGCAGCCAGGTCGCGGCATCGTGCGCGCTCATGAGGCGCTGGCGTGCAGCACGCTGGGGTCGGTGTGGATCAGCGACAAGGGGTACCGCTGCCCGGCGAGGTAGTCCTCCATGCAGCGCAGCACCAGCGGGCTGCGGTGACGCGCGGCGCTGGCGCGTACCTCGTCGGCACGGAGCCAGACGGTGCGCACGATGCCGGCATCGAGCGCGCGCTGCGCTTCGAAGGCGCCGAGCGCGCCGCAGAACGCAAAGCGCAGGTAGGTGATGTCCTCGCCGGTGGAGGGGCGGCGAAACCGCGAGAGGTACACGCCCACCAGCGCCTCGGGGGTGAAGTGGTGGGCCGTTTCCTCGAGCGCCTCGCGCGCGCAGCCCGCTGCGGGCGTCTCGCCGGGGTCGAGGTGGCCGGCCGGGTTGTTCAGCCGCAGCCCCTCGGGCGTGTGTTCTTCCACCAGCAGGAAACGGCCCTCGCGCTCGATGATGGCGGCGACCGTGACGCTGGGTTTCCATCGTTCATTCATGCCCGGCATTATCCGGGCCAAGCTGCGGGACGGATTTCCGGTAAGCTTTGCGGCCTTTGGCCCCTGGGCGGCGTGCGCTGAGCAGGCGCGGCCTGTCGCCCGGAGACCCAGGATGGCGGTGCGTCCGTGCCATGGCCCGTGGCCAGCGGCTCGCGCACCCCGCCAGGCTTCGACAACAACCACCGAGACCGAGGAGTGCTCCCCATGCAGGCAGAGGCCCCCACCCAGGCGCCGTCCGCGAGTGCGGACGCGCCGCGCGCGCCGCAGCGCATCGGCGTGCCGCGCGAAACCTTCCCCGCCGAGAAGCGGGTGGCGACCGTTCCCGACGTCGTGGCCCGGCTGGTGAAGCTGGGCTTTCGCGTGAGCGTGGAGACCGGCGCCGGCGCCGCTGCGTCCTTCGACGACGACGCCTACCGTACGTCGGGCGCCGACATCGCCGCCTCGGCTGCAGACCTCTGGCGCGAGGCGGACATCGTCTTCAAGGTGCGTGCGCCCAGCGCCGACGAGGTGGGGATGATGCACGCCGGTCAGACCCTGGTAGGTTTCATCTGGCCCGCGCAGAACCCCGAGCTGATGCAGCAGCTCGCCGCGCGCGGCGTGACCGTGCTGGCCATGGACGCGCTGCCGCGCACTCTCAGCCGCGCGCAGAAGATGGATGCGCTGACTTCCATGGCCTCGGTCAGCGGCTACCGTGCAGTGATCGAGGCGGCGCACGCCTTCGGCCGCCCGTTCAACGGCCAGATCACCGCCGCGGGCAAGGTGCCGCCGGCCAAGGTGTTCATTGCCGGCGCGGGGGTGGCGGGGCTGGCCGCCATCGGCACGGCCGCGAGCCTGGGCGCCATCGTGCGCGCCAACGACACCCGCGCCGAAGTGGCCGACCAGGTGGTTTCGCTCGGCGGGGAGTTCGTCAAAGTCGATTACGAGGAAGAGGGCTCGGGCGGCGGCGGCTATGCCAAGGTCATGAGCGAGGGCTTCCAGGCCGCGCAGCGCGAGATGTACGCCAGGCAGGCGCGCGAGGTCGACATCATCATCACCACCGCGCTGATTCCGGGCAAGCCGGCACCGCGCCTCATCACCGCCGAGATGGTGCAGAGCATGCGCGCGGGCAGCGTGATCGTGGACATGGCGGCCGAGCAGGGCGGCAACTGCGAGCTCACCGTGCCGGGCGAACTGGTGGTGCGCCATGGCGTGACCATCATCGGCTATACCGACCTGGCCTCGCGGCTGGCGCGCCAGTCGAGCACGCTGTATGCGACCAACCTGCTGCGCCTGACTGAAGAGCTGTGCAAGACGAAGGATGGCGTCATCCACGTCGACATGGAGGACGACGCCATCCGCGGCCTCACCGTCATCAAGGACGGCCAGATCACCTGGCCCGCGCCGGCGCCCAAGGCGCCGCCCGCACCCGCCAAGCCCGCCGCCGCCGCGGTGGCTGCGCCGCCGAAGAAGGCGCATGGCGAGCCCAGCGGCCCCATGCCCGGGCCGCGGCTGGCGGTGCTGTTCGGCGTGGCCGCCGCCTTGTTCTGGGTGGTGGGCATGTACGCGCCGCGCGAGTTCCTGTCGCACTTCACAGTGTTCGTGCTGGCCTGCTTCGTCGGTTACATGGTGGTGTGGAACGTCAAGCCCGCGCTGCACACGCCGCTCATGAGCGTGACCAACGCCATCAGCTCCATCATCGCCATCGGGGCGCTGGTGCAGATCTCGCCCACCGGCGCGGCCGAGCGGCCCGACGACTGGATCCGCTGGCTGGCGGCTGCGGGCATCGTGCTCACCGCCATCAACATGTTCGGCGGCTTCGCCGTGACCCAGCGCATGCTGGCCATGTTCCGCAAGTGAGAGGAGACGACGCATGTCCACCAGTCTGACCGCCGTCGCCTACATCGGAGCGACCATTCTGTTCATCCTCAGCCTCGGCGGCCTGTCCAATCAGGAAACGGCGCGCCGCGGCAACCTCTACGGCATCGTCGGCATGGCGCTGGCGGTGCTGGCCACCGTCTTCGGCCCGGCGGTGACGGCGCAGGGCCTGCCCTGGATCATCGGCGCCATGCTCGTGGGCGCGGCCATCGGCCTGTACGCGGCGCGCACGGTGCAGATGACGCAGATGCCCGAGCTCGTCGCCCTCATGCACAGCATGGTCGGCCTGGCCGCGGTGCTGGTGGGCTATGCCACCGCCATCGACCCCTCGGCCGTGGCGGCCTACAGCGGTGCGGCGCGCACCGTGCACGAGCTGGAGATCTACATCGGCATCTTCATCGGGGCGGTGACCTTCTCGGGCTCGCTCATCGCGTTCGGCAAGCTCTCGGGCCGCATCGGCGGCAAGCCGCTGCTGCTGCCCGCGCGGCACTGGCTCAACCTCGTCGGTCTGCTGGTGGTGATCGGCTTCGGCCGCGCCTACCTGCAGGCCGAGACGGTGCAGGCCGGCCTGGTGCCGCTGGCCATCATGACGGTGGTGGCGCTGCTGTTCGGCATCTACATGGTCATGGCCATCGGCGGCGCGGACATGCCGGTGGTGGTTTCCATGCTCAACAGCTACTCGGGCTGGGCGGCGGCGGCCACGGGCTTCATGCTGTCGAACGACTTGCTCATCGTCACCGGCGCGCTGGTGGGCTCGAGCGGCGCGATCCTGTCCTACATCATGTGCAACGCAATGAACCGCAGCTTCATCAGCGTGATTGCCGGGGGTTTCGGCACCACCGAGCAAAAACCCCAGGGCGGGGGCGGTGCGGAGCAGCCCGCCGGCGAGGTCAACCCCATCAGCGCGGCCGAGACGGCCGAACTGCTGCGCGAGGCGAAGAACGTCATCATCGTGCCGGGCTACGGCATGGCGGTGGCGCAGGCGCAGCACACGGTTTCGGAAATCACCCGGCTGCTGCGCGAGAAGGGCGTGAACGTGCGCTTTGCCATTCACCCGGTGGCTGGCCGCATGCCGGGCCACATGAACGTGCTGCTGGCCGAGGCCAAGGTGCCCTACGACATCGTCTTCGAGATGGACGAGATCAACGAGGACTTCCCCGATGCCGACGTGGCCATGGTCATCGGCGCCAACGACATCGTGAACCCGGCCGCGCAGGAGGTACCGGGCAGCCCGATCGCGGGCATGCCGGTGCTCGAGGTCTGGAAGGCGCGCACCTCCATCGTCATGAAGCGCTCCATGGCCAGCGGCTACGCCGGCGTGGACAACCCGCTCTTCTACAAGGACAACAACCGCATGTTGTTCGGCGACGCGAAGAAGATGCTCGACGAGGTGCTCTCGGCCCTCAAGGGCTGAAGCCGAACGCCCACTGGATTTCGAGGGCTCTCCCTAGACTTTCATAGGGAAAACACAGCCGCCGGCCTGTCAGTTTCACGACAGAATGGCGGCTGTTTCGTGGCTGCCCTGCGCAGCGCGTATTCGTCTCCAAGGATGCTTCCCATGACCGACCGCCTCTGGCTCAAGAGCTACCCGCCGGGTGTGCCCGCCGAGATCGACCCCTCGCAGTACCGCTCGCTGGTGGCGCTGATGGAGGAGAGCTTTCGCAACTTCGCCTCGCGCACGGCCTACAGCTTCATGGGCAAGGACGTCAGCTATGCGCAGGTGGATTCGCTGAGCCAGGCGCTGGCGGCGTATTTCCAGAGCCTCGGGCTGGTCAAGGGCGACCGCGTGGCCATCATGATGCCCAACGTGCCGCAGTACCCGGTGGCGGTGGCGGCCATCCTGCGCGCGGGGCTCATCGTGGTCAACGTCAACCCGCTGTACACGCCGCGCGAGCTGGAGCACCAGCTCAAGGACTCGGGCGCCAAGGCCATCGTCATCATCGAGAACTTCGCGCACACGCTGGAGCAGTGCATCGGCCACACCGAGGTGCGCCATGTGGTGCTGTGCGCCTTCGGCGACATGCTGGGCCTGCTCAAGGGCGCGGTGGTCAACTACGTGATCCGCAACAAGCGCAAGATGGTGCCGCCGTTCAACCTGCCGCAGGCGGTGCGCTTCAACGAGGCCATTGCGCGCGGCACGCGCGCGCCGTTCAAGGCGCCGGCGGTCGCGGCCGACGACGTGGCTGTGCTGCAGTACACCGGCGGCACCACGGGCGTGTCCAAGGGCGCGGCGCTGCTGCATCGCAACATCATCGCCAACGTGCTGCAGTCCGAAGCCTGGAACCAGCCGGTGATGGACAAGATTCCGGCCGGCGAGCAGCCCACCACGGTGTGCGCGCTGCCGCTCTACCACATCTTCGCCTTCACCGTGGGCATGATGCTGACGATGCGCACCGGCGGCAAGCTGGTGCTCATTCCGAACCCGCGCGACATTCCGGCGGTGCTGCAGGAGCTCTCCAAGCACACGGTGCACAGCTTCCCGGCGGTGAACACCTTGTTCAACGCGCTGGCCAACCACCCCGACTTCAACAAGGTGGACTGGTCGCATCTGAAGGTCTCGCTCGGCGGCGGCACGGCGGTGCAGAGCGCGGTGGCGCGGCTGTGGCTGGAGAAGACGGGCTGCCCGATCTGCGAGGGCTATGGCCTGTCGGAGACCAGCCCCTCGGCCTGCTGCAACCCGACCACCAGCACCGAATTCACCGGCACCATCGGCGTGCCGCTGCCCAGCACCGACATCAAGCTGCTCGACGACGAGGGCCACGAGGTGCCGCGCGGGCAGCCCGGCGAGATCGCCATCAAGGGCCCGCAGGTGATGGCCGGCTACTGGCAGCGGCCCGACGAGACGGCCAAGGTGATGACGGCCGAGGGCTACTTCCGCACCGGCGACGTGGGCGTGATGGACGAGCGCGGCTATTTCCGCATCGTGGACCGCAAGAAGGACATGATTCTGGTCAGCGGCTTCAACGTCTATCCCAACGAGATCGAGGAGACCGTGGCCGAATGCCCCGGCGTGCTCGAGTGCGCGGCGGTGGGCATCCCCGACGAGAAATCGGGCGAGGCGGTCAAGCTCGTCATCGTCAAGAAGGACCCGGGCCTCACCGAAGCCGCGGTGCGCGCGTTCTGCCGCGACAACCTCACCGGCTACAAGCAGCCCAAGATCGTCGAGTTCCGCACCGAGCTGCCCAAGACGCCGGTGGGCAAGATCCTGCGGCGCGAGCTGCGCGACAAGCGCTGATCGCCACCTGACGCATCGCCCCAGGGCACAATGAAAAGGCGGCCACGGCCGCCTTTGTCGTCTGCGAACCCACGCCCCGCACCATGAAAGACCAACCGCTCGCCCTCGTCAGCGCCATGCGCGAGGAGCTCGACGCCGTGCTCGCGCGCCTGTCCGAGGCGCGGGTGCAGCGCGTGGCCGGGCGCGACTTTCTGCTGGGCCACTGGCGCGGCGTGCCGGTGGTGGCCACGCTCTCAGGCATCGGCAAGGTGGCCGCGGCGACCACGGCGGTGCTGCTGGCCGAGCATTTCAGGGCGCGGGCCGTGGTGTTCACCGGGGTGGCCGGCGGCCTGGCGCGTGAGGTGGCGGTGGGCGACGTGGTGGTGGCCGAGGCCTTTCTGCAGCACGACTTCGACGCCTCGCCGATCTTCCCGAAGTACGTCGTGCCCGCGCACGGCCGCGCGCGCTACGAGGCCGATGCGGCGCTGACGACCCAGGTGCGCGCGGCGGCGCAGGCGGCCTTGCAGGCGGCCTCGCAGCATGGGCTGGACGAGGCGCTGGCCGCGCTGGGCCTGCACGCGCCGCGGGTGCACACGGGGCTGTTGGTCAGCGGCGACCGCTTCGTCTCCACCGCGGCGGAGAGCCGGGCGCTGCAGCAGGCGCTGCCCGAGGCGCTGGCCGTGGAGATGGAGGGCGCGGCGTTTGCGCAGGTCTGCCACGACTGCGGCGTGCCGCTGGCGGTGGTGCGCACGATTTCCGACCGCGCCGACGACGCCGCGCACACCGACTTCACCCGCTTCGTGCGCACGGTGGCCAGCCCCTACAGCCTGGCGGTGGTCGATGCGCTGCTGCAGAATATCAAAAATGATAGCGATAACTGACCGGATGGCGCTGGGGTCCGGGCAGAAAACCTGAAAAATTCTGCCGGCGGGCTTACTTGAGCCAGCCGCGGCGGCGGAAATACATCATCGGCACCACGGCCGAGGCGACCATCAGCCCGATGGCGAACGGGTAGCCGATCTGCCACTCCAGCTCGGGCATGTACTTGAAGTTCATGCCGTAGACGCTGGCAATCAGCGTGGGCGGCAGCAGCGCCACGCTGGCCACGGAGAAGATCTTGATGATCTTGTTCTGGTTGATGTTGATGAAGCCGACGGTGGCGTCCATCAGGAAGTTGATCTTGTCGAACAGGAAGGCGGTGTGGCTGTCGAGGCTGTCGATGTCGCGCAGCAGCTGGCGCGCCTCCTCGAACTGCTCGGCGTTGAGCATCTTGCTGCGCATCATGAAGCTGACCGCGCGGCGCGTGTCCATCATGTTGCGGCGGATGCGGCCGTTCAAGTCCTCCTGGCGCGCGATCATGCCCAGCACCTCGCCGGCGACGGCGTCGGTCACGTCGCCCGAGAGCACGAGCTTGCCGGCGCGCTCGAGCTGGTCGTAGATGTCCTCCAGCGTGTCGGCGGAGTATTCGGCGTCCGCGTCGAAGAGCTTGAGCAGCACCTCCTTGGCATCCTCGATCAGGCCCGGGGCGCGGCGCGCGCGCATGCGCAGCAGCCTAAGGCAACGCTGAACAAGCCGCTGGTTTCATCAGGCAGATGGGTTGTGTCGAGCTGAGGTTGCGCATGATGGGATC
>OFTY01000348.1_pt1 | contig 37214 bp, 37 predicted proteins | sample 1775061 | NCBI WGS metagenome assembly OFTY01 (sample SAMN08195773, study PRJEB24354) | sludge metagenome | isolation source: sludge from phenol fed wastewater aerobic bioreactor B | place: India: Nagpur | collected 2016-09-16 | reverse complement strand
GGCTTCAATCGTTTTATAATTTCCTTTATTATTTCTTCGTGATCAGCTTTGCGAAATAATGAACAGTGCGCACCAGTTGGCTCACATAGCTCATTTCATTATCGTACCAGCTTACAGTGCGTACCAGTTGAGTGTCGCCAACCGTTTGTACCCTTGTTTGTGTTGCATCAAACAGGGAACCATAATGGATACCGATGATATCGCTGCTAACGATCTCGTCTTCAGTGTAACCAAAGCTCTCGTTGCTTGCAGCTTTCATAGCAGCATTCAGTTCTTCAACAGTCGTTTTCTTACCTAATACGGCTGTTACTTCTGTAAGTGAACCGGTAAGGGTGGGAACACGTTGTGCGCTGCCATCCAGTTTACCTTTCAGGTTAGGTAATACCAGGCCGATCGCTTTTGCAGCGCCGGTGCTGTTGGGCACGATGTTTTGCGCAGCAGCCCTTGCACGGCGAAGATCACCTTTGGGGTGAGGAGCATCCTGCGTATTCTGATCGTTGGTATAAGCATGAATGGTCGTCATTAGGCCGTTCACAATACCGAATTTTTCATCCAGTACCTGTGCCATTGGCGCGAGGCAATTGGTGGTGCAGGAAGCGCAACTGATGATAGTTTCGCTGCCATCCAGTGTATTGTGGTTCACGTTGAATACGATGGTCTTCAGATCACCGGTGGCAGGAGCGGAGATCACCACTCTTTTGGCACCTGCGGTAATATGTGCTTCTGCTTTTGCTTTATCGGTAAAGAAACCGGTACATTCCAGCACTACGTCCACACCATGATCTTTCCAGGGAATTTCAGCAGGATTTTTCTGCGCATAGATTTTTACCTCATCGCCATTTACAACGATGGAATTTTCCGTGGCTTTTACTTCAGCATCAAAGCGGCCCTGCGCGCTGTCATATTTCAAAAGGTGAGCAAGAACTTTGGGGCTGGTAAGGTCATTAATGGCCACTACATCAATTCCCTGCATTTTATATATCTGGCGATAAACGAGGCGGCCGATACGACCGAAACCATTGATAGCAACTTTAACTGTGCTCATTTCGGAATGTTTTAGTTTTAAAAGAGGGCCGAAGTTACAGGATTGCGGGGAAATGTGAAAATCTGGAAGAGCTATTATGAAAGGACGGGTAAGCCGGGAGTTACAAGTCAGGAGCCGGAAGATGGCGGTACCCGGTTTTTAATGAGCGTGGAACAAACAGGGAAAGCAGGGAGCCGAAGAGCCCGCCGAGGGTGTTGAGAAACAGATCATCGACATCAAATACGCCAAGACCGGTATACAGTTGTATCGTTTCAAAGAAAAGACTGACAAGGAAGACAGCGAGAATGGTTTTAAAGATCCTGCCATTCCGGAATAATAATACAGATAACAGAAAGCCAAGGGGTACAAAGCCAAGGATATTACCGCCAATATTCCAGTATTTATAACGATCGTTCATATGGCTGTTGCTGATACGATGAATAGTCGCAAATAGCTGAAGATTCTTTTGATCAAAGCGGGGGCCATGTTTCCGGAAATTCGTTTTCCTTACATGTATAACAGATCCGGGAGATTCTTTGAAGAGAATATAGCTGGTAAGCACACACAGGTTGGCGATCAGCAATAGCCAGCAAATGATCTTAAGGAAAGGAGTACTTTTTTTCATTACCATTATTATCGCCATCAAAACTGCGGTATGCAGGTAACCCGGGCAACCCGTTTCTACCAACTGCCATATTCCATCTACCAACCGGCGCGATTTTCTTTTGCAGGTAAGGCGGAAATACTGACCTTCCATCCTAATAAGTAGTTTTGATGATGAGTAAAAGATGGCTGTTATTTTCCTTTTGCTTTATTGCTTTTTATTACCTGCTGCACCTTGCTTATGATATACCCAATATCATTCACGGCAGCTCGGGGTTTATGGCCTGGCCAAACAATGTGCGCGGGCTCACTTTACGGATTGCAGATCTTGCTACTTCATTTTTATTTGCACTTATCCCCTACCTGATACTGTTTTACTATTTCCCTAAAAAGAAGATCATTATTGCCCTATGCTGCATATTGCTGGCTTTGCCGGTCTTATTCTTCCTGCGCTATTGGGCGGAGGAAGTACTGACCATGCAAGACAGAATAGCCCTGTTCACTCCTTCAGTAAGGTTGCGGACATATTTTCAAAACCATATTTTTTACATCATCCTGTATGCAGTATATGGTATGGCGTTTTATTTTATCCGCTATTCCTATTTCAAGGAAATACAGCAAAAAGACCTGCTGCTGCAAAACCGGGAATCGGAACTTTCTTTTCTCCGCTCGCAGATCAATCCGCATTTTTTGTTTAACAGCCTGAACAATATCTATTCACTGGTATACCTGCAATCCCCTCATTCGCTGGAAGCCATCGCAGGGTTTTCTGATCTGCTTCGTTATATGTTGTATGACACGTTGCAGGATGTGCCGCTGGCAAAAGAAGTTCATTATATCCATCAATACATCGCTTTACAAAAACTGCGTCATGAATCGCCGATCAATGCAAACTTCAAAACAGCGGGCCCGCTGGAAGAAGTATTTATCCCTCCCCTGCTGCTGATCCCATTTGTAGAAAATGCATTCAAACATGGCGCAACTGATGAAGAGGAGATCATGATCATGCTGGATACCGATAAGAAACAAACAAGGTTCTATTGCCAGAATAAAAAAATGGCTGGCAAAAAAGACAGCACCGGAGGTATCGGTTTGCAAAATGTGAAACGGAGACTAGAGCTGCTTTACCCCGGCAAACACCATCTAGCTGTTATGGACGGCCCTGCACTTTTTATTATTAAATTGGAAATAGATCATGTCTGAAGCCCTGACCATACGATGCATTGTGGTGGACGATGAGCACCTGTCTGTAAAACTGATCGCCGATTATATCCGCAAAACCCCGGGATTGGAACTGGTGCTTGAAACCACCCATGTGCAGGAAGCTTTACCCCTTATCCAAACAGGGGCGGCCGACCTGATCTTCCTTGATATCCAGATGCCGGAAATGACCGGCTTCCAGTTTATGCAAATCGCCGGCGACCGGTGCAAGGTGATCTTCACCACGGCCTACTCCCAGTATGCAGTGGACAGCTACGACTATAATGCGGTAGACTATCTGCTGAAGCCGATCACATTTGAACGGTTCCTGGCGGCAGTCAAAAAAGCCCGCAGTTGGGTAAGCAGGGAAAATCGCCCTGCGGCCCAAAAAGACCATCTGTTCATTAAAACAGCCTACCGGATCCAGAAAGTGGACCTGAATGATATTTATTACCTCGAGGGGCTGAGGGATTATATTGCGGTACACCTGCAATCATCCAGGATCCTGACCCTGGAAAGCATGAAAAATATGGAGGAAATATTGCCAGCCGGTCAGTTTATCCGGATCCATAAGTCGTATATTATTAATAAAAACAAAATAGACTTTCTGAGCCGGGGAAAAGTGATCGTCAATGGAGCCTATCTCTCTATCGGCGACACTTATAAAGAACGTTTCCAGCAGCTTATCGGGATTTGAACCAGGAGAAAGTAAGGGTGGAAAAGAAAAAAATCCCCTGATATTTTTGTAAAAAACTTTTGGAGACAAACCCTTCCCCTCTTATCTTTGCACTCCCTTAAAACGGCCCGTTCGTCTAAGGGCTAGGACACCACCCTTTCACGGTGGTGATACGGGTTCGAATCCCGTACGGGCTACCCCAGAGGACAAAGTCAAATTATTATGACTTTGTCCTTTTTCATTTCTGCTAAAACCCTTGTCTGCATTGAGTATTAGCGCAAGGGCTTCATGGTAAACGGGTGTTCGATACTTGATTCCGTCAAAAACGAGTTTTTCGGAATATATCGAACACAGGATTTGTTTTTTAAGCTCTGCATTGCTCCCTGTATATATGGTATCCACGTTCTGAAGGATATTAAACCCGAAGTCAAGGTACTTTATATAATCCGACCTTCTTGGGGTGTCGTTCTGCATTTCCGTCTCCAATTGTCTTATATTGGCTTCATACCTGCCTTTGATCGCTTTATATTCTGATAAATCTATTTCCCTATCCAGCATCAGCGTTTCAGCGTTCGCTATCCGTTCCTTGTGTTTGTTGATTTCAGCGACTACTTTCCTATTGTCATCACAGACCTCTTTACTGGTCTTCTTCAGTTCTTTCTCCAGTATTACTTTATATAGCTGAAAGACCTCTTTTTTGGCTGAAACTTCCTGTAACTCCCTTATTGCTTCCCTGTTTGCTATATCAGCCCTGTATCGCTCTTTACAACCATGCTGGCAATGGTAATAGTAATAACGAAGCAACTTTCCTTTTGAGGCACTGCCAGTTAACCGGCTGCCACATTTGGAGCAAACAAGAAAGCCTCTCAGCGGTAGTTCTTCCTGCTGAAGTGTGTTCACATTGGCTGCCCGCTTTTTTCCATCTAAAATATTCTGTACCCGATAAAATAGTTCCTGGCTAATTAGTGATTCATGAACACTATTCTCATAATATGCTTCTTCATCTTTGAAGGCAGGTACAAATATCTTTCCGCAATAAAGCGGATTTCGGATCATTGTCCAGAAATAACTCCTGCTGACAACAAATCCCCTTTTGTTTGCAAGCTGCCTGACTTCATCTGCTGACAATACACCTTTTGCAATTTCTTCAAATACCCAAACTACATGCTTAGCATCTTCATTTGGAATGATCGTGGCTTTCTTATTTTCATAACGGATATTCTTAAACCCTTTTGGCGCTGTAGATACCCACCTGCCACCTTTTTTGATGTTTCTCATGGTGGTACTTACATTCAATGCTCTTCGTGCATTGTCGGCATCAGGTGCGGATAAGTAAAATGCAAGCATGATCCTGCTTTCAGGAATGGACATATCTAATGGTTGCTCTGAAGCTTGTGGATCAACGCCCAGTTTGTTCAATTGGCTGATCATCCCATAGGCTTCCGGCGCGTTACGGGAGAACCTATCCCATTTGGTGAATAGTAACAGACTATTTTCTTTCCTGTTCTTTTTAAGTACGGGCAATAGTTGTTTGAAAACAGGACGATTAAAAGTTTTTGCCGAATAATCTTCTTTATAGAGGCCCGCTATCTCGTAGCCATGTATCTGGCAAAAGCGTTTTAGTGAATCTTCCTGGTATTGCAATGAAAAACCTTTATCAGCTTGCTCGTCGGTGGACACCCGGATATAGAGGTATGCTTTCTTTGTTTGCATCATGATCCAAGTTTGATTTTTTGTCTAACAATTCGTTTTGCCATTGTTCAAAATACCTGCACTCAATTTCAGCTAACAGGTATAGATAATCCCTGACCTTTTCAATTTCTTCGTCAGTATAGTTTCTTCCTTTAGTATTCAGAATGGACTTGCATTCTTCCAGAGATAGTTTTTGATCTTCCTTTTTTGGGCTTCTTGTTTTTCTTGTTAGTGGGATTATTTTTGCTTTCATAGGTTAAATAGGATTTGTCGTTTTTAAATAGGATAAGAAGAATTCAGGTAGTGGAGAAGATGCAGCAATTACAATTGTCACCTGATAATTTGCTTTTAGACTTGTAACTGCTTCCATAAACAGAGAATAGTTTCTTGAAATCCTGTCATACTGAGTGATGAGAGCATATTTGATTTCACTTTTACTCTCTTCAATTGCTTTTATCATATCCTGATAGCCTTCGCGTTCAACTGGTTTTGTGACCCCAACGTCATAAAAATGTTCAGTGATCAAATAACCATTATTGGCTGCAAAATCCTTTAGTGCTTGTTGCTGCATCTCAATGCAATTGTCGGGTGAGCCTGATTCCCTGCGAGCTACTCTTGTATAGGCAACTACTTTTTTTGATTCTTTTTTCATACAGTTTTTTGTGGTTAAAAGTTGAGGTGAACCGTCTTTCAAATATACAAATAATTGACTATCAAATAGATATGGGTTTAAGGGATGGTTCTTGCCTGTTTTTCAGTGGCTTAACAATGGGTTAAGTGTAGTTATCGCTTATGCGGCTTGCGGTAGTTGTTCAAAAATGTCCATTTCGCCGCCCTGGTTAAACCGCCCCATCTGTATAGCTTTTCCTTTTTCCGGCACTTCTATTACTACATCCACATCATGCTGAAAGGCATTAGCGCCTCTGAATTTTCCTTGCTTGGTTGATTGAAAAATATAGATGAATGATTTGTGCGGGTAAAGTGCTTTGAGCCGCGTGAGATCTTCGGGTTGAAGGCCAAGTTTGGTTACGCTGTCAATGAATATAAAATCATAAGCGGATAAATCTCCCGGAAGGACTGATGCAACATCAAGGTTCGGATGCTGAATACCGCTCTCATTTAGTTTTTCCTGCAAGGTGTAATCAAGTCCTTCTTCTTTTGCTACATATAATACCTTACCATGATTACGAGCAAGGTATCCTGCAAATTCAATACACAGGATTGACTTTCCCATTTTAGGTTTTCCAAAAACCATTGCAGTAAAATTCCGGGACGGATCACCGATAAAGTCCAGCCATTTTCCTTTCAGGCCGATGGTTGAGAACTGCATCTTTACAAAATCCACGCTATTCATAATCGTTGGTTTCGTTTCAAGTCCATTCAGTGATTCACAGGCACAACCCAGTATGCCTTCTAAACCATGTAGGGTCGCAGGCTCTATCTCCAATGTTTTTTGTTTTGCATTGGTGGTAAATAATTTGAGGCTCTTTTTGATCTCATACATTTCAACTGTGTATGGATCACTGTCGGTAATCTTTCCTTTTTCTATAGCCCGGTTAATTTGGGTTAGTAATTGTTTAGCTTTTTCTTTCATACCCGGCTTCCCGTTCATGGAGATATACCGCTTAATAAAACTGGTGGATGGCAGCACTTTTTCTGAACTCGCTAAATGCTTCAACGCTTCAAGGGTTTCAGGTTTGAGTTCAAGTTTAATCTTTGTCTTCATCGTGCGATAGGTTTCAATCAACCGTGTTTGTATAAACCCTATTTGTTCTGCATAAGCAGAGGTTTTCCTTATTCGTTTTTCAACAATGGCTTTTTGAAGGGAATTGATAAACCTGAGAATATCTTCCTTTGTTTTTGATTTTCCGTTCAGGTTTACAAAACGTCTTATAAATCTTAGCTCTTCCGGAACTCTTTCAACAAGTATCGGGCCTTCAGAATGTTCAGATGGTTCCCGCTGAATTTCGCTACGACTTTTAGCTGGACGTTCATGCTTCACAGGTCTTACTTTGCCACTTTTTGGGGATACTTGTTTCCTTTCCCGCGTTTGAATAAACTGGTTGAGTTTTTCCAGGTATGTATCTACCATTTTCTTAATGGATATGCTGGAATGATACATGCTCCAGTTTTCTCCTGATTGGGTGACCTTGACCAAAAACTCGTGACCTTTGCGAAGAGCATCCTTTAAAATGGAAAAGTCAAACTGGCTCGTTGAAAAGTAATTATTGATTGTAATCATAATTGGTTGCTTAAAAGTGTTTAGATTGTCGTAATAATTAGTGATACATTTACCCGAACTACATCCGCCGAAACTCCGATGACACCCGAAAAACGCAGAATAGTAGAGTTCACACTCTCCAGTGCCATGACTTACTCTCAAACCATTTCATTTCAGGAAGGAGAGCAATTTTTTTCACTTACGGTAGATAAGACTCAATTCCCGATACTGACGGTTCAGCTATTAGGTCACGAAAAGCTCTCCTCTTTTCCGATTTCCCCAGGTGAAAACGGCAAAAGATTTCCTATAAATGATTTTCAAACTTTCAAGGTTTATCTTTCTGATGCCTTCGTCAGTCAGCCACTAAATATTACGTTACAGTGCTGGTGACTAATCACGCTGCAAGCAATTCCAGTTCCAGCGCCAATGCTTCTGCCTCCAGTTCCAACAGGTGAATAGTTTCCGGTATTTTCTCTTCCTTTTCCATGTCAGGCAAAACAATCGGTTTACGATTGGAATATCGCATACCTGTATCCAGCTTTAGATCACGAACCTGTGAGCTATGCACAGTAACTGAGCAGCTATGGTTAACCTGCAGAACTTCTACAAGCCTTGTAATACTTCCTTCAGCAATCCTTGCCACCATCTTATCAGAAGTCTTTTCAAAATTGTTATTCTCGACCAGTTCAAGGATGTTCTTATCCAGGTAAATATCTCCGCTGCTTTTACGGGACGATCCAACCACGATCTTAAAATGATCTCCCTGCCTGAAAAAAGAGATGCCGTTATTGGTTACAATAAGGCCGTTTACTGTAAGGGATTTTATGAGGGGAAGGGCTTTAAGAATCGGGATGACTACCTTATCCTGCACCTGTTCACCGGGGTTCCAGTTCTCCGGCATAAGTATTCCCTTTTTGGTTTCCCCCGTGAGTGTGGTATAGCTGACCAGCTTTCCTTTAAAGTCACTGAATGCTTGTAATAAGTTCCCGGTGATAATATGGCGCGTTTTGCGGTCAACGTTATTTCGTTTGGTGTACTGTTCCCACTGGTTGAGTAATTCAGGGAGGGATGGCTGTGTAGTGTCTGAGCTTGCACCAATGATAGCCATGATCTCTTCATTATAGGAAGCAGGCATGGCGAGATATTTACTGCTGCTGGCTATCGCAAACCGTAACTTAATAGCCGAAGGTGCATAAGGAGTCTTTTTCTTTTTATCATTCATTTTTCCCAGGAACACGGTGGGTATTAGTTCTTGCCCACTGTCATAACTCTGAACCGGGTAACTTAAGAGCCGGCCAGGATAAAAGAAGTTCATGGCCTTTAGCAAATATTGTCTCCTGTTCTCAAATACCCGTTCAAGGTTTTGAAGTTGGGCCTGCCTTGCTGTTTCAAGCTCTGCTTCACGCTCATCAATCATTTGCTGCCACGCCGACTGGCCTTCCGTCTCAAGTATCTTCTGCACTTTCTTTTCGGCAGGGATGCTCATTTTTAGCAGGTCATATTTTGCGTGAACATCACCCTGTTCTTTAGCAAGCCTTTCCTCAAAACCTGTTTTATATTCATGGATAACCTGCTGTTGCAACTCCGTGGGATCTCCGCCCTTCAAGACTTCCTGCAAGAGATTTTCCAGTTCAGTTTTTGAAAATGGTTTTTTCAGCACATTGGCAGATACGGTTTCAAGCGTGCTGTCATCACCAAAGGCGCTGTCAGAACCTTTACCCATTTTTACAAGCCGGCTACCGGTGGTTTCTGCTTGCAGGTTCATGGCTTCCACCTCAAGATCATATTCGCCAACCTGCTTTAAATAGTCAACATAATCACTATACCTCTCTGAGATTTCATTATAAAAGTCCTGCTGCATTTTGGTAGAGAGTACTGCCACCCGCCCTGATACCTTGTGTGCGGCATCTTCCATGCCTGCGGTATTGCCGCTACCTTCACCCGCATCTTTGAGATAAAGCGGATCATCCAGCAACTCATTAATGTCTTTATTTTCCATCAGGTAATCCCGCACAATCTTATCCCCGTACTTGTTTAAAAAATCCGGTACATCTAAAATCTTGGTGGATTGTTTTTGGTTAGAAGTGGTATTGGCATCGAGGGATTTGAGTTTTTTCTGTAGCATCATCATCAATCTCTTTTCGGCAGGGATGGCTGAAGTCATATAATCATAGATCGGTTTTAGCAACTGCCCCGTCCGGTTAATCCTCCCACGTTTTTGCACTTCAGTAGATATATCCAGCTCTGCCTGTAAAACGATCATCACCCGCTGCTGCACTTGGTCCGGGGGTACTTTAGCAGTAGGGATGGCATGGGCCGAAGCACCGGTAGAACCGGATTGATTGATCATCAGAACATCAGTCTCGTTATTATTAAACTGGCGAAACGCGTCATTGGTATTAATTCGCTTGCGGGATAGTACAATGCCTTTGCCAGTTTTAAGGTTTACCTGCACTTCATATTTGCGGCCCGTAACTTCAGCTACACTGTAACCTGCATCTTTTAATTTTTTGACTATGACATCAATCGGGGAAATACTAATCCCTGTTGATATGCTTTGTATTTTTTCGGTGATACGCTGGTACTCCCGTTGGCCTTCTTTAGAGAGTTCACTCACCTCAAACCGTTTGTGGATGGGGTTGCCGTCAATATCTTTCTCCGTATAGCGCATGATACCGTCCAATCCCCGGCGAAGCACTTCAGAAAAATCGGTGTTTATGGTATCACCATCCGCTACCGGCATCCCGTGTTCAGATTCCATGCCTTCAATAAAACTACCCATCGTGGAGGCAAAGGCAATCACCGGCTTTTTTCCTTCTTTGAGCCTTGCTATGGCTTGTTCAGCTACTGCCTCTGCTTTAAGGGAGAATAGCATTTGATTAATAACCTGGAATACTTTGGAAAAGTATGGCAGGTTGTCAACACCAGCCTGCGAGGTTCCTTCCCTGATCTCAACCTGCTTTCCTTCTGCAACGGCGATTTCATCGAGATCATCCACCATCTTGTCAACATACATGGACTGAAAAGCGATAATATCACGCAGGATTTTAGTAATGTTATCTGAGATTGCCCGGTGTTCCTCTGCTTTATCGTCTAAGGATATATAATTGACCTCAACTCCTTCAAAGGAGCGTTCACGCCGCATCATCTGTCCTTCAGCCACCAGTTGCGAGGATAATACCTCCTGCAAAGCGACACCACCTTTGGTAATAGCGTCCACCAGCTCATCCCTTGTCATATTACAATCAGCAATGGCTGTTTTCATGGCATAGATCGGCATATTGTCCGGACGCTTGGCAAAAGTGGCAGAGAGAAATACGACACCCTTAGTATCCCGGATAACACCTTGCATAAACTCCCCGGTATTGGAAGACCCGCTTGAGTTATGCGCTTCATCCATGATGAAAATATTACCGGGTGCAATAGCCCGAAGAAAATTTGGCTTTTCCGGTTTTTTCTCTGCGGAATTAAACTGCGTGTAAGTACCTAACATAAAATCATACCCTTGAGGTACTTCGCGGGAGGAAATAATGTTTTGTTGCTCCGTAATTGGTGGGGCTTGATAGATCACTACGCCATCTTCATCTTTGATATCGGTTTTACTCTCCCGGCTGTTGACGATAAAGGGTTTTAAGTGAGCCGAACCAATGGCTGCAAGGTCGCGGTATATATCACTGAAGAGGTTGGCTTTCTCCGTTAAGAATACAGGCTTTAATCCTTGCAAAACCCCGTAGCGGATCATGGCGGCTGCAACCCGCCCTTTACCAATACCTGTCTGATCACCGATGATCATTCCCTGGTTCTTTGCCTCGATATTATAGATCGCCATTGCTACCGCATCAATTTGTTCGGCAGAGAGTACTTTACACAGAGCAGCTTTAGTGGGATACCCCAGGCGGTGACGCACAAAATTGTCCATATCTCCACCCACTTGCTGCTTTACAAATGCAATGGCCTGCGAAGTTTCAAAAGCCATGCTGTCAGGAACCTGCGTATAAAGTACCACGCAAGCCTGCGAAGCCGGTTCATAAGGAGCGCCAAGATCATTAGGTTCGTCCGGCCCTGTAAATGAGTTAGGGTTATCCTGCATCAAAAGTTGATAGCCGCTTGCACGTAGTTTTGCTTTGATCTCAAAAACTTTTTCTTGTGTTAGTGAAACCCCATATACATTCCTTCCATCAATCACCGAAAACTTTGTAACGGGAAGAGAGTATAAGTACACCAGCCTTTCTGCATCTGTGTCGTAGGTTTCATATTCACCAGTTGATTCATTTTTGACAAGTAATATCTTCAGGTGATCGGTGGCATTTTGCTTTCTCCAGTATGCATAATGCCGGTAGGCTATTTTATTGATATTACCAGCATCGGTTGGTATTCCGTCAACTGATTTTAATAACTCCAGTTGCAACTGAAGGGCTTCAGCTTCCAGTTCAAGCATTTTCATAGTGTCCGCGTTTTGGGTTTCATCAGGAAAACTAACCGTCATGGCCTCCATTACCCGGTCATAGAGGTCATCAAAGAAATAAAGCACCTTGTCCCGCGCTTCATTATACACGGGTGCATTACCGGATGGGGTTTTCTTTCTGCCTTTAATTAGTATAAGCCTTGTCGGGAAGGCTGTTCCCTGCTTTGAGAACAGCTTGTGGCCATTAATATTGATCACAGCTGCAACATTGTAACGACTGTAGAGGTAATTAAGAAAGATGCGTTGCTTGCCTGCCTGTATGCGACCTTTCTTGTCCCAGCGCGTATGCCCACCGATGATGATGGCAGCTCTGCCCGAATCTTCCATACAGTCGAGTGCTCTAAGCGCCATCAGGTGTTCAAGTGGCCTGATCGGGAAGCTCTCTTGCATTACGGGTTTATCCATCATTCCAAAAGGCGGATTGGTAAGAATAGCCGCAAACCTTTTTCTTTTATCCAAGAAAGGAGCGGTTGCATCTTTAGATTCTACTGCACTATATCCCTGTGTCTGCAGGTTACGGTTACGCACCGGGTCAATCTCATTGACAACAACACGTTCAGGTTTTGCAGCAATGGTGAGCAACCCATTACCGGCAGATGGCTCAAAGGCGAAACCGCCCGTAAATTGCAGCTTGTCTATTTCACAAAAAATGCCTGCTAAAAACCCAATCGGTGCAGGTGTGGAATACTGTTGCAGCAGGATGCTGTGCGAAGTACGGTGTGAGAGATTTACTTGTGAGTGGTAGAGGTCTACTATATTATTGAAGCGTTCAAGAATAGTTCCGCTCTCATGTGCCAGTTCTCTTGCCCTGTTTACGATAGCCAGTTCTGTTAGTTCCTTTACCTGGGTTCTATCTATTATCCCAAATGATAAGGCCAGTTTTTCAATGGATCGTTTATTGTGGGATACTTTTCGCGTCATGTCTGAAAGCACCCGGGTTACAAATTTTTCAGACGGTGACGATAGCTTTGTGATACCGTCCAGTCCGAGCATGCCCTCTTCAGAAAATGCGTAAACCCCGGCTTTGGTAATAATAAGGTGATCAAGCAAGGTGATATCGTGCAACAGGCAGGCTTCCTTTAATTTTCGGGTAAGCTCGATGTCTGCCGTACTTGGCTTAAGGCCCCCGGATGGGTGGTTGTGCGAGAGAATCATAGCAACGCAGCCACACTTAAGGGCTACACCCAGTATGATACGAATATCTGCAATGGTGGATTTTATACCGCCTGTGCTATGGCGGTAGTAGCCTAAGATTTCATTTTGCTGGTTGAGGTAAGCAATAATAACCTGTTCCTGTAGTTCCAATGTGTGGTTGTCAAAAGTTCCCCGGATAAATTGCTCTACACTTTTTGCGTTGGTGATCTTTCCTAAAAAGGGAATGCCCCTGTCCCTTAAATAGCTCACTTTTATTTCAGGGACGAGGATTTCGGGTACATCACCCAGTACAATTTCTGGTTGTAGCTTATAGTTCATTGCTCATCTTCGCGGGGTTCGCTTTATAGAATGCACGCGCAAACCCCGGTGGTGTAATACTTCTCATTTCTTTTGTTTGCTCGGTTTTTCCACCAAGTAGCTGTGTCCACGATCCCTGTTCGCTAAACCGGATGGGTTTTACAACATTCTGCGGTTTGGGTTTTGTGAATATGCCCCATAGTCCTGTTTTCTTGCTCCACGGATCGCCATACCAGTACGGCTCAAAATACCAGGGGCCATACCTGGTTAATTCGGGAACCAGTGTGTTTAATCTTCCTACGGGGTTTTCTATCGCCCAGAACCGGGGATTAAAATACCGGATGATCTCAAGGGTTTTACGAACGAGCTTTACACTCTCTTTTGTTCTTCCGTCTTTATCTTTTACCTTCCAGTACTGTGCGCCACTGACTGCAAAATCCGTACAGGGCGGGGCAGCCAAAATACCTGCTACGAGAGTGGGCTTGATAATTTTGTAATTCCATTTAAATACATCAAAACCAAGTTTGGTTTCTATCTGCAAGACCCTGCAACCCGCTTCACGGTACGGCGCAGACCATACACCTGTATAATCAAATAGCGAAATAATGATCGCTCTGCCTGTAAGACTTTTTAAGAGCTTTAATAACCTGCTGACTTTTGCTGCTGCCTTTGCACTTGCCATTTCTCACGGTTTATCAATTATATCATCTACCGGGGACCGGAATCAGGGTCTTCCGGAACAGGCGGTCGCATAAATTCCGTGATCCACAGATTCATAATGTTCGCCAAATTATCGGGACCGGTATGTGCAGGCTCGGTCACATGACCTACGTTGATAAAAAGATTATGCAGGCAGCCACCTGTTTCAATCTTTAACAGCTCATCCCTTATGGCAGATATGGATTTTATATCATGCTTCATCAGGTAAAAAAAGCCGTCATCATTTACAAAGCGGATACTTGCCCCGGTATCAGTGATCTGGTAACTCATGCGGATTTATTGACTTGTTGTTTGTGTGCAATGCTCTCCCCCAGGATTGACCCGATAAAACCACCGATTAGCATGTAGGGTACTACATCCTTTTGCTGCGACCGGGCGTACCAGTACGATAACAGGGATGCCAGCAGTACGGAAGAAGAGACAATGGTTTTCGGATTCATCGAAAATTATTTGGTGAGGTAATGAGTGGCAACGCCGGAGAGAATAGCTGTAGCGAAGGCGAACAGCCTTCCCTTTGTTTTTTGGCGGTGTAGTTTTTTCTGAAGCCTGGTATTTAGTGCAACAAGCTCTGTTTGCTGTTGAAGCGACTGACCCAGTTTTTCTGAGACATCTGATATATGGCCTTTTTGTACTGCAATCACAGCGTCTTTCCCGGTAATGATCTCGTCCTGCACAGCAATATGGGATTCATAGAGGCTGTCCTTAATTTCAGATTCGGTAATAAATTCACCCACAACAATCTTCAGGGAATCGCAGTCGCTTACTTCCGATGCAGAAGCTGGCAGGTTGTCGCTATCCAGGAGATCCCGCGCCGGAAAACCCACCGGCTGGATCATCCTTTTAATAACAGCCTTTTTCCCGGATGTTTTTGTTTTAGCTTCCTGCAATTTTGCCCGTACTTGCTCTAACTGGGTTTGCAACGCATGGTTGTCCTGCTCAAGACCGGCCAACTTTGCTTCATAGGCTGCTTTTTGCTCCCTCGTCTCTTTTTTTAATGCAGCAATGGCAACGCTGTGTTCCTTTGCAACTGTATTGTTACAGCCGGAGAATAGCAACATAGCTACGCAACAGCCGACTACAAAGCCAAGCAATAAAAGTGAAATTGTTGTTTTCATTTTCAGGGTAATCATGGATTTCTTGGTTTTTGGATGAAAGGGTTAATGGATTAAATTTTTGTTTTTCGTTCAATGGAGTAACCAAACAGGCCGGCACCGATGAGACACACAAAGGAGTAAAACATAAACTCCGGTACATCAAGAGAAAAAAATTGCTGCGCAATCCAGCTAATAATGACAATAACGATGAACAGGGCAAGGGTTACTTCCCGCAGGCAGTAGCAGCCGTCTTTATCTTTCAATATTTGCTTAAAGAACTCTTTCATAGGATTATTTAATTAAGTAATAAACAGTAGCAGCAGTCGCTATTCCTACGCCAATCCCTACAACACCTATGGCAATCTTTTTTCTCTCATTCCTAGCAATCGCCCGTTTATCAACCAAGGTATAAGTAAAGCTGTTGCCGTATAGCCTCCGGTGTCTTTCCGCCAGTTGCATCAGCAGGTTAAACTGGTTGATATTTGAAAGCACCTGGCAACCCGCTGAATACTCATCCACTGTTTTGGTTGTGCCATTTACTGAAGCCCGGTGAATATTGATACCAAACATCCCGGTATCAGGTCTGCCATTATTAAAATCAAGTACGGCATTGCGGTTATAGTCCCTCATTACGCTCACCGGCCTTCGCTGCACCAGCGCATAATACTTTCCACGATGCAGACCGATTTGGTAAGCCTGCCGGTACTGGCCCTGCATCAGGATCGCTGTACCACGGGGGTGCATCGGTGAAGCCAGCCAGTAGGTCCCCGGATCAGTGGTCGCGGGGAACAGGTGGTGCAGCCATTGGTTAGCTGTGTTGCGATAGAATACATGGATTTCATCATCAAATTTGTTTGCTGCGGTGCTATCAGCTCTAACACCCACAATGTTTAATTCAAAAGGGCGGGTATAGATTTCATAGGCCTTTCCACCAAGAGCTTTTAAAATAGATAGCAGCATACCGTTATGCTGCTTGTTTTATCTTCTGTCTGTACAACTCAAGCCACTCCCGCACATCAAAGCAGGGACAATACTTGATCCATTCGTAATACTGGATCACGCCATCTCCATTTTTATCCGGGCTAAAGTCCCGGTGTCCGAGTATTGTGGCATCCGGGTATTTAGCCGCCAATTCTACCAGCTTATTATATAAAGAGCGGGTTTGTTCTTCTGTCCGGTTATCCAGCGGCTTACCTTTCCTGTCAATGCCACCGATATAGGAAATATGAATAGCGTTCTTGTTATTTCCTGCCACACCGTTGGCAATTTTCTCCTCATCATTCACCTGGACAATTTCCCCATCACGCTTTATAATATAATGATAGCCGGGATTTTTCCAGCCGAGCGCTTCCTTCCAGTACCGCTGTATGTTCTCAATGGTAGTGGTCACGGGAGTTGCGGTACAGTGTACAACGAGATACTTTATTTTTCGCATGGACAAGATTTTTACATTCACTGGTATTCTGGCATAGGATTTTCTCCCCTTAATCATCATGTATGCTGCATGAGACCGGTGGTGTTGTGGCTTGCCCCCCTGAGGAGCAAGCCACATTTTTTGGTAATTGCTTTTACCCTGAATATTTCACCATTCACATTGGATAGGTTTAAGATGTAAAAGAAATCTAATGTGATTGTTGTTTTCCTGGTCCGCATTACCTTCACCTTAAGTTTTAACTGGTGAAGAGGACTTCAGGTGGCTTGCCTTTCGGCAAGCCTTTTTTAATAAGAGAATCACTTATCCTCACTATTGCCATGATTTCTCACATGGCGTATGCTTACGAACAATGGCCTTCTTTCCCGTTGGCCATTATCTTTTGGCAGGTAGTGATAAATCCCGGTACTAATTCCCGGTTCAGTCATAAAAACCTTTAAAACCGTTAAACTTTGGCATGGGATTTTCTCGTCATAGTCATCATGCTACTGCATGAGTTAACGATGGTATGTTGTGGCTTGCCTGCCAGGGTAAGCCACTTCTTTATGCCGACAGCGACAAATCTGGCTCATAATTCCTGATCCACTCTTTTACCGAGAACCCTGGGCAGCTCGTAGCCGCGTCCAGTTCATTGTGACCAACAATCTTTGCACCAGGGTACTTTACCGATAAGGCCACGATCTTATTAAACAAGGATTCTTCTTGCACAGGTGTTCGGGTATCGCCAAGCGCACCTGATTTATTGCGGCCACCTGCATACGCTATATGGATAGCTTCGTTGTCCCATTCGGGCAGGTGTTTAATGACGGCAGTTTCCGGGTGAATCTTCTTGATCTCCCCAGACCTCTCCACTACGTAATGGAACAGGCCATAGTGCTGGCTCATCTTTGGGTCAAAAGTGGCCGTACTGTGTACAATGATTTGTTTAATATATCTTTTCATGAGTTAAGAATTTTTAGTTGGATTTAGCTGAGGTATTGAACGGATTTAGTGGTGACGAGAAAATACCTGCCCCTGTTTGCAAATAGTGTGTAGTCCAGCCTGCGCGAGACTTCATTACCAAGCACCATACGGGCCGGTACTTTTACGCCGTCCGTTGCATTCACCCATACCGTTGTTGCTTCATGGGTTACGATAGCTCTTCCATCAAAACCCGACAGGCTCCATTTACTGCCGTCAAACTGTAATCCCATGCGCAGGAACTCCCGTTTGATCGCATCCTTTTGGGCGGGTTTGGAAAAAATATTCAGCAGGCCATTGACGATTGTCTGACGGACACTCTTTAAGCGGTTTTTCTTGAAGGTTTCATTGGCGGCGCTATACTCTTCAACCGTATTAATCAGTTTTAACAGGCTCAGCGCTTTACTGTAGTTTCCGGTAAAAGCAGCCTTGTGTAGATCGCTTCCTATATCTGTTGAGGGCGTTTTTATATCACCTACCAATACATTAAACGTACTCTCATCTATGCTTGCCGGAAGGCCTGCTCTCTTTAAAGCATTCACAGTCTCTGAACCAAAATCTCCATCTACCCCGTATTTTGGCAGGTAGCTCTTTCCATACTTACTGATAATCGCCAGTTGCAATGCCCGCACTTTATCACCCTTGCTTCCTTTCTTTAGCGGGAATCCACCGGAGTTATTTATTGTTCGTGGTGGTGAATAAGAACCACCACTTGATTTTGGTTTAGGAGTAGTGACCGGTGGAGTATATACAGGAATATCCGCAGGGAAGTCAGTTGAAGGAAGACCTGTATTATTTGCTCCCTGGTCAATCCCATTTTTTTTATCCTTTCTTGCTTTAATGTACTTCCAGCCAAAATAACCCAGCACTCCCGCAGCTGCGACTGCCACAGAAGTAATGATGATCCGCTTAGCCTGGCTTTTTTTCGTTGATCCTTTTGAACCTGCCCGTTTCTTTGCTCTCGGTTTAGTTTTCGTTTTCATCGGGTTCACATTTTGGGTTTTTGTACAAGTATGCTCATCAGGGCCGGGTATTCGATAAAGGTTAATTCGTCTTTCAGGTCTGCAATCAGATCATCTCCATAGATATTCTTATAGGCCGTGGCTGTGTTCCAGAAATCTGTCTGTGAGGGCATTTCCATAAAAATCTCTTTGATCGCTCTCTCATCCGTTCCGGGGAATACCCAATTGGAATCCTCAAATGCAGCTCTTAGTCTTTTTGCCCATGACTGGAACTGCGCCGGTGTGGACTGCACCTTAACAGGTGATGACCCTCTTTCGGGTTTTGCAGAGATGATAGCCAGCATCTCGTTATACTCGCTCGTCGTCAAATCACTTTTAATATCCGCCATCATAGCCCTTGCATAGAGCTTTTGATAAGAAGCGATCACTTTTGAAAACTCAGCCTTACTGGGTACAGCAAGGAAAATTCTCCTGAGCGCCCTCTCATCGGTTCCCCATCCAAACCAGTTATCGTTATCAAGGGCCATCTTGATCTGCTTGGCATAGGTGGCCGGGGTTCCTTCCTCGTAGGTCTTTTTTTCTTCTGCTACGGCTCTTGCCCTTCTCACTACAGCTCGTCCGATAAAGAAACTCCCGCCTACGACAACCAATCCGAGTATGGCATAGGTTAATTTTTCTTTGAGCGTAAACTCATCAGGGTGGTAGGCGGTCGTTTCTGTCTTCATAGGTGGCTTTACACTTAAGTGCTATACGCCTAAGTATTTTTTGGCAAGAGCCGTTTTTACAGGATCATGCTTAATGATATACGCCAGCCTGGACAACTCTTTTTCAGAGAGCCGGGAAGCAAGCGTGGTAAGCGCCGTCATCTTGGCGCCGGCCTCTGATTCCGTTTTGGCTTCAATGGAAAATTCGTATTGGTATTTTTTCATCTGTTTAGATGTTTACTATCGTATTAAGATGGTTGAATGTTTAATAGTCCTGCAATAGTGGGTAGTTGACTGGGATCGTCTGCCAACTTTCCCAGTATTTTCATAGTCGTTTCCATTTCAGGCGGTTCAAAAATGCTGTTCATGTGATGAAGCAGCGGCAGGTATTGCAGGTGTTCTGCAGGGATACCGGCACCTGTATCAGCCCCGTTATCCGTGGAGAGATCCTGCGGCTTTTTCTGGAAGCTGGCAACCGTTGGCTGCTCCGGGGTAGTTTCATTTTCCCCTTGTGGAGTGATAAACCCAAGTCCTGCTTTTTCAAGTACCGGTGCATTTTTTTGCATCACTCTCTCAAGCCATGCCCCACCAAGCTCTACCAGGTCAACCCTTCCAAGTTTATATTTATTGGATTTTGAGAGTTCCAGTTCAGCTTCCAGTTTTTCCACGTACTCTTCTGCTTCTTCCAGTTGCTTTTTTGTTTCTTCCAGTTCTGCCTTCAGTATTCTTGTTTCATGTTCACGGTCCCGGGCTGCCAGCTTCTCCTGTATGATACCGTCCAATCCCTCAAGACCGTTTAAAGATTTTTCTGTTTTAACAGTTTGCAGGAAATAACAATACTGGTCATTGCGCGGTGTATTTTGAGAATTATAAATCAGGATACGCAGTTTTTCGGTATCCTCATTCATGTAGAACTCGTAATTGTCAAACTCTTTAGGGTCTTCGGTCTTTGGTACGACTTTTAAGCTGTCCACAAAAATCTCGAACGGACGTGGCTGACCTTTGGCCGCCATTTCAATAAGAAAATGTTTGAGCCGGTCTATTTTTAATTGATCGAATTTCTCGTTTGTTACTGGCATGATGATTTATCCTGTTTTGGAATAACCTGGATGAACCGGGCCTGGTTTTGAAAAATGGACTGGTTGATAATCAGAATATCACCCCTGTGTTCATACTGTAGCTCGTTAATGTGTTCTTCACTCGTGTCAAACAAGGCTGCATCACTCTCTACTCTTAAATCACAATGTGGCTCTACCAATACAAAAAACTGGTTGAACGCTTTAAGCTCCTTTTGTTCATTGGGCCGTAATACAAAGTGGCGGTAGCGGATGGTAAAGTCATCCCCATAACATAGCTCTGCCGCCCTTCGCTTGATATATTCCAGTGCAACACCTGCTGTCATGGCCCACATTTTTCAATCCAGATGTATAAATACAGCTCATAGCTTAAGCTGATATATTCACTCTTGCCATAATGATCCTCATAAAACCCTTCAATCACGCCACCTTTTGCACTGCATCAAATTTCTTCCCGTTTCTCAGATGAAAACCACGGCTCGACATTGAATAATTGCCCATGTACTCCCTCATACTGCTTTGTGTTACGGTCTTCGATCAGGTAACTCTCAAAAAAAACGCCTTCGCAATAACTATTCTTTAGTGTTAGCCTTCCAATCAGGTGATTGGGATAGCGTTTCATATCTGTGTCACCTTCCGCTCCAAACGGAAACCGGCTTATATATGGTTCACCTCCTGATTTACGGGCATCATACTCCAGGCCGATGATCCTGCGCGTATCCTGTGGTAGTGAAACCTGGAAGAAAACACGTTTACCGATCCGGTCAATGTTCAGAATGTGTACGATGGCCTGCTCTCTGATCATACTTCAATTATGCAGATGGTGTGATCTCGCAATCCAGGTACAGCGATATACGAAACGCTGTAAAAGCAATGAGCGGATGGGTATTGTCTTTGCATTCAAGCCTTACTGTACCGTTTCCGGGTTCAAGGCCACCCAGTGTATAGTACCGGTCATTGGGACTTACGTTTACTCCCGTCATGAGCAGCTTACCGGCATAGCCTTCCGGGAAAATCTCCTCCCGGTTCAGTTCTATCTTACAAGTAGTGCGATAAAATAAGAGATCATCTCTGTTGCTCTCAAGTAACAGACCATGCACCTTGATAATAGTTTTGTCCAGTTCAAACGTCTTTGTATGAAGCCCGTTTTCACTTGTGATCTGAATATCATATCGTCTTTTTACTCTTGTGATCATGTTTATTGTTTTAACTCGCCCCCTGCGGACGTATAGAACTGCAATAATTTTTGCAGCGGCTTTTCACTTTGCCCGTAACCTGCTCCCGGAAACGATGCCCAAATTTTTCGGCACTTGTAAATGGCTTGCGTGATATATCCATGTTCCACATCCGACAATGCTCTCTTTCTTCGGATCAGTTCAATCGCCGCTGCATCCTGCGATGCAGGGCTAAAGTTAGGAAGGTTCAGCGCCGAAGCCAGTTCCACCCATACCCGGTACAGGAACCCGTATGCACCCGCACCGGTGCTGGTAATGCCCCATTTTTTAATGGCCTGGTTTGGATGGCGGGAATAGTCACTAAAGAGTGTTCCACCATACATGGTGCGGTAAGCATTTTTACCGAGCGTGCCTTCAGCATACTGGATCATGAACAGGAATGCCCGCAGGTTTTTATTTCCGGTAGCATTAACAGGGTTGTTCAATGATTTGGATTTTTTTTGTTTACGAGTTGCAGCCATCGCTACAGCAGGAAGAAAAAGGGCTGCCGCGATAGCAGCCCATTGGTAACGGTTCAACACCATCAGTTTTAGTTACGGTGTGGTGATGGTACCATGCAGACCGGCAAAGATGTAGGTGTTTGCTGCCACGCCTTCCATACTACCCAGTTCTACGGTCATTTCAATTAAGATGTCATCCTCAATCAATCGCGGGTTGGCGAGTTTGTACTAACCAATCGGGACCTGGTGCTAGGCTGCTGTTTTAAACACGGCATTGGAAGTTTCAGGAACGATCTGCTTTTTATTGGACTTCAGTGAAAACTCGCCATTGGCAATGGCGTTAAAGGTTTCAAGACCTTTAAATTCAGTAGCAATGATCTTTTCTTTGGTACCATCAGCCGATACACCTGCAAGCAGGTAAATGCCTGATACAAGAAAAGCCTGGTTTTTGGGCAGCTTGGCATTTGAGATATTTCGAAGGCCAATCTCTTTGTCATCCTGGGTTTCAAAGAGTTTAATGGTCTTTGAAGTCACCGGTTTGATGGAATGGATGGTTGAATCAGCCAGCCTGAGTTCACCACGGGCCAGTGCTTCTTTGATATGGGCAGGCAGTTCGCCAAAGAACTTTTCCATTTCAGCACGGCTACCACGGCTGGGAGCGCCGGTACTTGCGAGTTTATTAATCGTGCGTTGACGTTTCACCGGGTTCATGCGGCGCAGCGCACCAAGCAGTTCGCCGTCCTCAAAACCTTCAATGCCGATCAAAGCACCGGTGTTATTGTATTCTTCGATACCATCGAGTAATCCTAACATAGTAATAAAATTTTCAGGGTTATGAATTATGTAGTTGATCAAATTGTAAAAGCGAGTGCTTACATGATATGGCCGGCCAGATCACCCATATCATCGTCACCATACCCGATGAGGTCATCATCACCTGCAAACTGGCGGGCGCTCTCGGTGATCTGTTCATCTATATCATCCAATGCAGCAAGCGCACCATTCATGGACGAATCCGGGTAACTGAAATATTGCAGGTCACCAAAGCCACTGGTGGCTGCTCCTTTTTTCTTTAAAATCTTATCCAGGTAAAGCCTCTCACTCATGGCTTCTTTGTAGGCTTTAAGCCGCTCTTTGATACCATCTAATCCTTCAAGACCACTGACTTCTCCGGCTTTTTGAAAACTGTTGGAAGCCATCATGCCCATACCGACCAGCTGAACGAGTTTATTGCCGGAATAAAACCCGAAGCCGGATGTGGCAATGCCTGCAAGCAGCGAGGGTCGCCCGATCATGGCCCCGATCAATCCGCCGCCGAGTACACCTACCAGGATCACTTTACCGGTTTCAAGGGCTGAGTTTTTTAAGTCTCCCTTCGTGGGGAGCTGATCATTCATACCAGCAAAAAAGTTTTTCTTCCTGGCTTTCTGCTGGTAACGGTTTTTCTTTTTTTTCATAGTATGATAATTCCTTTGATGATTAATGGATTTTGTATCAGTTGAATCAGAGCAAGGCTACCGGGTGTACACGGTTACGGCGGCGCTGTTTTGTTTTCCCTTTTTTCTTCTTCCGCTTTTTATGTGTCACGCCTGAGAGCGATCTGCCATGCGAAGATTGTTTGGCCGGTGGCTTGTTTGATTTCATGAGCTTAATACCAATGGCGATAAGGGTTAACCCACCTACGCCAATGGCCACCGGCTTAAGCCATTTTTTGTTCTTCTCCCAAAAACTCTCTTTTGGTTCACCACTGCCTGTGCTGGAACTGCTCGAAGCAGCCGCACCTGAATCCGCTTCTTCCTGCACGGTAGGAAAACTGGCACCGCTCTCGCTACCTGCACTACTGGGCAGCGGTGCTGTTACCGACCCGCGTTCTGCAGGTGTGAGTGAGTAATTGGTGCTGTCAGGAGTTACGGGTAATACATCCGGAGATAAACCTGGCGATACCGCAGAGCTACTGGTATTTGAAGATGGTGTGATTGTGGGTAGTGCCGACGAATCAGCAGGTGGAACAGAAACATTGTTCTCCGGTGCATCGGTTTTTCCTTCATCAAAATCTTCAGATCCCGCCGTTTTCTTTTTAAAGATGTCACCGATCTGTTTTAATGCTGCAACGATCCCTGAGATCACGCCCATTGCTGCCCCAACCGTTGCAAGCGTTACCGGTTCACCCAACTCACCAAATCCTTCAAACCCTTGCATTCCTTCAATGTTCTCGGAATAATAGATTTCTGCGCCTAATAGTTCGCCAAGTGGTGTGTATTCATTCATGTAGCCTGACCACTCCTGCATGGGAAGCATACCAAGACCGCTGACCGCTTTATCCTTGTTTCCTTTTCCGCCAAGTATAGCTTTCTTAAGATTTTTGATATTGCCACCAGCACCGGAAAATATTTTTTCCAGTTTTTGCCTTGTAACGATCAGCTTCTGAAACTTTACAGGATCAATGCCTTTTGCTGCTGCCTGGTCCGGGGCGAGGTATGACCAGCGCAGACGCTTGGCAACATTTTTTACATTCAGCTTCATCGCAGCAAGTACCCCATTACGAAGCAGCACCGTCACCGGGTTTACTTTATTGATCACACCCACGATTTTTTTAAAAAATCCTTTCTTCTTGGGTTTGGGCTGACCGCTTGCAGCAGCCGCATTTGCGGCCGCTTTCTTTTTAGCTTTCTTGGAGAGCTTAGTGGCTTTGGCAAGTAACGCTGGTTTAACCTTCGCACCTCTTTTTACTTTGCCAAGTTCACCAAAGCCCTGTCCATCAAATCCACTTAAATATTGTAAATCCATAGGGTAATCTTTTTTTTGTTTGTACGCTACTTCGTAATCAAACTGGTCAGTTACGCAGTCAATCGTGATCTCTGTTAAGCCGTCCTTTACCACGGGATAGATATGCTGAAAGTAACTCCGGTTATACTTGGTTATTCTTAACAGATGAGGGATACCAAGATTTGTGAGAACGCTTGAAATAAATACCGAATAACAATCGCAGTCCACACCCGTTTTCCTGTCGTGCCAGCTTCTTGCAGGGCTTCTTATCTGCTCGTAACCTTCCGCGTCTTTTTTATAGTTAATATGGCTATATACAAACTCCCAGATGTTGCGGCAGGTGTCATAAACAGATCTGCCTTTTAACCTCTCAGCGATCTTCCGGGTATGAGAGAGTGTCCTCTCTACTACTTTTGGAATGAACGCTACCGTGTGATCAAGGTGCGCATTCCTGCGAATGGTCTTGTTCGAATTATCCGAACCAGGGAATAGCCCATCATACTCATAGCCCGGCCGGATATTTCTTTTTTTTCTTGCTTCCATACAGTTTAAGCCAGGCAGTTACTTTTTGCTTTTTAGAATCACATCGTGGTTTTCTTCAAAAGGAATGGTCGCGAGTCCCAGGTCAATGGTGGTCATCATCGTCGCCGTGATCATCACCTTTTCTTTGTTCCTGATTGCCTTTAAGATGGAACTTGAAACAGAAAAAATGCTAAGGATCGGTATGGATACGAGCAGCTTCTCCACTTTTGCCTGCCCAAAGGCCGGCATTTTAATATCCGTATCCTTTGCTTCAGAGCTTCCCACCGTATTTCCTTTATAGGTCAGCTTTACGAATGGATACTTGATAAAAAAACTTCCTTTAGTGGGATTTTTTAATAGCAGGTCAATCCGGATAATAATACCATCCCAGTTCACAGCATGTATCGAAGCATCGGGAACAACTACCAGTTCAGCTTGTGTCTTTTTCATCTTCGCATAAAAGCTGTACCCGGCGATCACGCCGCCACCGATCAGTGCTATGGTGAGCAGTTTCTTACTCACTCAGATCATTTTTTTTGTTCCGGCGTTCAATACGGTCTGCTACCATTTTATAGGCCAGCCAGATACCGCCACCAATCGCTGCTTTAAGGCCGTATTCCAACAGGCCCGCAAAATCAAGATTTGCCAGCAGGATAAAACCTGTCAGGAAAATGCTGCTGGAGCTTGTTTCAGAATTTTTCATAGGACTTGGGTTTTTTAATGTTGTTATTGGGTTGTTACGCTGCTACAGGAAGCTCGTTCACTGGTGATGACGCTCGTCTTGGTTCACCAAACTGCCCGATCATAAACTCCAGTTGACGGATCGAGTAATATCTTCCGGCCTTTCGGCCAAGTTCATCGGGGAAATTGCTCATCCACTTCCGCATCGTCTTGTAGCTGATCTCATAGATCGCAGCGAGATCATTGATCCTGTAGCGGCGTATGATCAGCTTACCATTTTCATCGAAGTACCTGTTTGCTTGCTCCATGATAAAACAAACATACGATGGTGAAATACCGTCACTGTCCACTTTGTGCAGGGTCTGCGCACGTTTGCGTATAGTATGGGATACTATAGTATGAAAGGGCATGAATGGACATCGTAGTACAAAAAATCGTTCTCCGTGGAACACTCTTATGATAAAAAAAGCCTTACGTAAACAGTAAGGCTTTAATAAATAAGATTCTTCCGCGTATCAGGCAGCTAAGTCCAGCGCATCGGGAGAACCGATCAGATCAAAAATGATCAGTACCTGCTTTAACGTGTAGTAGCGGCCCTCTCTTTTGCCGATCTTTTCCTGGTGCGGCCGTAACCAACGTGTTAATGTTCTTGTACTGATTTTGTAAAGGGTGGCTAATTCCCGTTTACTGTAAGCACGGATGCTTCCTGCTTTGTGTAAAGTAGTCGTAGTGGTCATAAAGGTTCGGTTTGGTTTTTTATGAATAGGTGGATAAAATGTATTGTAGTTGTTCGGATCGCCTCTGTAATAAGCGGGCTGGTGTGTTTCGATGGAATAAATATCGGGTATGCTTTTTATTCATTTGGGATAAAGTGTTATGCAAGCGGGATAAAACTTTATGCAACCGGGAGCGGATTCTTATTCTCCCGTTTCATGGTGAGGCGCATCTACAGGCTTTGATTGAGGCGATCCTTTTTGACGCAGGAAGATAGAGAGCGTGACAATTGCAAATACAGAAAGAAATTCGCTTTGCCAATTTTGAAAGGATTCAAACCAAAACCTCGACTGCGAAATATAGGTACCTACAGTTTCTACAGGTAAGCCTTTTTCCAACAACTTTTGGTTCTCATCTTTAAGGCTGCCGTAAAAATGCAGGATAAAAGAAAGTGCAAATAACAGCAAGAGTGCTATCGTCAGTGAATGTTTATATATGTTCAGTATCCACCCACCCTGGCGCACTGCCCAGGGAGCGTTTTTCCTTTTTGGATCAGGTTCCTTATCCACTGGCTCTTTCCCTTTAATTTTCTTTGATTCTGAAGAGCCTTTTTGCCTCAGTGAGATTGTTAATACAACAAACAAGGCCATTTGCAGAAATTCGCTTTCCCAGTTTTCAAACGTTGCCTGGATAAAATGACCCGACACACTGTACTGTGCAAGGCTGATCGCTTGTTGTCCGTCTTCAACCTGCTCCTTATTGTATTCATAAAAACCCGTCAACCACTGTCCAATGATTGCAATAATAAAAAGCACTATAAAAACAATAGCAAGTCCATTGTTTCTAAAAAAACCACGCATACTCACAGAGTTTATTATAGTCGTACTCCAAAGTCATACCAATTGAAAATGGGTGGCAATTACACCAGTCTAACAGACGGGGAATTTGATTGATCTGATATGTATAAGACTAAAGCCTGACATTGTCAGGCTTTAGTCTGTAGATCATCACTGTTAATCTTAATTTTCTTCCTGTTCTGCGGCCCAGTTGATACCGTTTTCTGCGATCTGTGTAAGACCTTCATCAGTTTCCTTCTCTTCCTGAAGCGTTTTAGAAAGTATGTTGACTGCTTTTGTTTGATTCAATACTTTAGCAAGTTGCACCAGCGTTCCATAGGCAGAAATCTCGTAGTGTTCTACTTTTTGCGCAGCCATGATGATGCCGGCATCTCTTGTATTCGTTCCACTTTCTGTTTCTTCAATTACTGATCCTCCTTCTTTGATCAGCCCTTCCATACCATCGCATTTTTTAGCCTGGGGTTTATGCCCCATTATTTCAAATACCTGTTCAAGCCGGGCAACATGATCCTCGGTCTGTGTAATATGTTCCCCAATAGCCGTTTTGAGTTCCTCAGTCGTTGCTGCCTTCTGCATCTTTGGAAGCGCTTTGGTGAGGTGCTTTTCTGCCCAGTAGAGATCTTTTAGTGAATCATGGAAAAGCTTTTCCAGTTGTGAATTGTCACCATTTGACGCGGTCATTGTTGTTTTCTTTTTAGGAGCTGTATTAGTCGGCATATACGTAGTTTTTTTAGATGGACAATTTGGTTTTCTATGATTTTGCAAACGGCGTGCCACTGGAAAACTGCCTTATCCATTTTTCATCCATCTATTTTTATTCCAACAGGGAGAAAACTTACGAATCGTCCGTTTTTAGATACGAAGTGTAAGTTTTTACATACTCGTTGTCTGTTTATTTGGCGAATCCAAATTCTTTCCCTTACCGTTGCAGATTATTTTTTTAACCCATTAAATTTTAACCTGTATGATTGAGGCTGTATTCCATCCCTATCCCCAGTATCTTGGCCACAAAGAGTTGGCCGATCCCTACTGCGTAATTAATGACTTCTACTGCAATCATGAATTACACGAAGCCCGCAAATTCATTGCAGACTGGATAACGTTTGGTAATAAAAGGGAGATCTGGGATAAAACTCCGGCTAACATCCTGTTGACTTTTTGTGAAGCTATAAACCAATTAATTGAGGCCGCGTGGGTCATTCAACAGTCAGATACCAGGGACCGGCTGGCCGACGTTAATTTCACTGAATTTACCGAAGAGCAGTTGTTTAAACCTGATTTTTACTGCAATCGCCACTATAAGGATGATCCGTGGGACGATTTTCCCCGGTCACTCAAAAGAAAGGAATACCTGAATCCCTATATCGTGTTTGATAAGATTTTTAAGTTTCGTGGCCTTGCCCAGTGGAAAGAACATTTGTACACGATGGTGCATACGGCCATCTCAGAAGATACATTGCACGGTGAAGATATTGATATACTAAACGTCAAAGAACACCTGAATAAACTAATTGAGGCAACCCATTTAATCCACATCCGGGAATATGAATGGGTCAATCATCATCTCCAGCCCAAAACCCGGCTCACTACAACCAACAAGCGATTTACCAAACAATCACCCAAAGAATAGGTAAACTGCTATGCCACCGGAATTCTTCTTTATTCATTTAAAAGGTAAGTTTATCCGCATCGATATAAAGGATGTGAATTATATCAGATCGGTGGTACATCATGTTGATATTATTACTGAACGCGGTACATACACACCGCATCTGAGTTTAAAACAACTGGAAACTATACTCCCTGTTGATCAATTTACAAGAGTTAACCGTGGAGTGCTGATCAATCTTCAAAAGGTTGTATCCTTCGATAAAGAAACTGTTTATCTAAAGGATACAGCCTTTTCTTTTGGTGATAGATATAAAGAAGCATTTGAGGCGAAGGTTATGGTGGTAATTCATCGCGAGAATAAAACGTAGTAACTATTAGTATGTATTTAACAAAATACTGCATCAATATATTGTTATTACAAAAAAATGGCCGCCTTAGAAAAAGCGGCCGTTGCTAACCTATGAAAAACACCAGCCGCAAAAATAAAAAATCATTTTTTTAAAGCGATTTTCTAACAGCATAAACAAAATGATTAAGAGGGCTGACCGCCCGCATCCGATATATGCAAAGACTTCGCGTTAATGTATGACCCGTTACTTTACAGGGTATTAGATTGCGGGCTAATACCGTATAAATACGGGTTAAAGATTTATTGATAATTTTTATTTGGAGGATTCGGTTTTTATTGAAAATATTGTGCCGGTGATTTTGTGAGCTACGCTATCCAAATTTCCTATTGAATATCGCGAACCGGCTGGTTACCGGTTAGAGCATGAATAACATCGTACCCATCACGATGATGGATATGATTTGTAGCCTGTGATGGTAAAGCAGGCTGCACAAAAGTTATTATTTGGTTTCCCCTGGAAACTCATGCTAACATAACCTATGCGCCTTATAAAAAAACTAATTCTGCTACTCGCACTATCATGGTGCAATGCGTCTCCTGCGCAAACAGATACCTCCTCCATTCAGCATCTCTCTTCCATTCCTGCAAAATACTTTGATGCAGTTTCAGCAAAGGCAACGAAGTACTATAGAAGTATTTCTTCCAAAACTGAGAAAACTCTCACCAGACTTGCAAAATGGGAAGAGAAGATTAAAAGCATCCTTGAAAAAGTAAGCCCGCAGACTGCCCAGCGGCTTTTTGCCCCGGGTCAGCTTACGTTCTCCGCCGCATTAGAGCAATTCAGAACGGGTAAAGCAGTTGCAGAAAAATACATGGCCGTCTATGATGAGTACAGGGATAAAGTAACCACTTTACTTAAGTATATAGATCAGAAAAAGGATGAGCTAAACCAAAAGATCATCACTCCTTTAAAGAGAGCGAAGGCCTCTGTAGAAAAACTTAACGAGCAGGTTGCGAGTGCTGAAGCAGTCCAGCAGTTTATTAAAGTGCGAAAAAAGCAGCTTCTCGAACAAGCTATTAAATACCTCGGCAAATCCAAATACCTGAAAAAAATCAATAAGGAAGCCTATTATTATGCTGAGACACTTCGTAATTATAAAGAGGTCTTTAGTGATCCCCAAAAGATCGAAAAACTGGCTGTGACCATGTTGTTAAAGACAAAACTGTTCCAAGATTTTATGAAAAAGAATAGCATGCTTGCGTCGCTCTTTCGGATGCCTGGAAGTGGAGACCCAGCTTCATCTGCGAGCCTTGCAGGGTTACAGACCCGGGCGCAGGTAAACAATCTTATTCAGCGGCAGGTTGCTTCGGGTGGACCCAATGCTCAGCAGCAAATTCAACAGAATATACAGGATGCACAGTCACAGCTTAACCAGCTAAAAGATAAGGTATTGAAGATGGGTGGTGGAAGCAGTGATGCGGATATGCCTGAAGGGTTTAAGCCAAATAGTCAGAAAACAAAGAGTTTCTTAAAGCGCCTTGAGTATGGAACCAATATTCAGTCACAAAAGGCAAGCAGTTTCTTTCCTACAACGATTGATATCGGACTTTCTGTTGGCTACAAGCTCAATGATAAATCCATCATCGGTATTGGAATGAGCTATAAGATGGGGCTTGGTCGCGGATGGAATAACATCAAATTCAGTTCTGAAGGAGTTGGGCTTCGCAGTTTTATTGACTGGAAGATCAAGAAGAATATCTGGCTATCGGGTGGATATGAAATGAACTATCGCAGTGCTCTTAGCCATTTTCAGCAATTGCGTGATTTGAGCGGATGGCAGCGAAGCGGCCTGATCGGCGTCAGCAAGAACATTCCTGTAAAGACGAAATTTTTCAAAAAAACAAAGCTCATGCTTCTATGGGATTTTCTGAGCTATCAACAATTGCCGAGAACACAGCCGATCGTATTTCGGATTGGATATGGATTATAAAAACTCTTAATAAACAGCTATTAAAAAATTAGTTGCTATGCGAATATGCCACCACCTGTTACTTATGGTTAGCGTATGTATGCTGGCTAAGAGCCGGGCACAGGACCCTAACCCAACCCTCGAAATTGCAAAAATGCAGTTTCAGGCGAAACAAGTTATCCCGCCTGCTCCGGAAGCCGCTGAACTTGGCAAGTATGGAAATGTACCCATCAGCTTATTTACGGGAACTCCCAATATCAGTATCCCGCTCTTTGAATTAAAAGGAGCTAACCTTTCACTCCCTATATCTATTAGTTATAACGCATCAGGGTATAAACCTGAAGATCTGGCAACATGGGTAGGAAGCGGCTGGACCCTTAATGCTGGTGGAGTAATTACTCGGTCAGCACAGGGTAATCCTGATACTGACGATAATTATTTTGAGGAAGATAGCGTTCTTACGCCGCCTTCAGTAGCAAACAAATTCGGGCGATATACCTATATGTACAATGTTCAGGACGGTACTAAAGAAACAAGGCCGGATGTGTACTATTACAATTTTGCCGGCCATTCGGGGAAGTTTTACTTGAAACCTGATGAAACTGTTCTAAAAAAGGATTACGATCTGAAAAAGATCACTCCCGGAACAGACCTCGTAAGTTTTACTATCGTTGACGAGCAAGGAATAACGTATGAGTTTCAGACGGTAGAAACAACGAAGATGGTGCCCAATGATGATGAAGGCAACCCTTCGATGGTAACGTATAATTTTCCCTCGGCGTGGTATTTAACAGCAATGTACAATGCGGCAGGCGATGCAATTACCTTCACTTATCATACGACATCAGAGCAGATAATTTACCAGAATATGCTGCAAAACAAGTCAAGTTCTCTGACGTATGGTACTAGGTCAACCTGTGGTGATCCTAAGTTTAACTTTGCCAGCGTACTGAACCGACCTGGAACAACAAGCATTACACGAAAGTTTTTAAAAGCAGCCACCTTGAGCAGAGCGACGCTTCCGGTTGCGTATGTAGAGATGATCTCTGCCACTGGTCAAAGACTTGATTCAGTCGCAGTTGATGAACGGGTATTGAATACTGTCAAAATATCCAGTATTGATAACGATGATACATCACTTGTGAAGCAGTATGATTTTAAGTATGGCTATTTCAGTAATACAGGAAATGCTTCTTATAAAAAAAGGTTGCGTCTTGATTCATTGCGGCAGGTATCAGTAGATGCTTACACGCCGTCCCCGCCAGCATATGTGTTTACCTATAATACGTCGTTTGATATGCCTGAACGGTTTACAGCAGCGCTTGATCATTGGGGTTTTTTCAATGCCTCAGGAAATACGACAAGCCTGGTGCCGTATGTAGCGGTACCAGCACAAATAATCGGCGGGCACTCTTTCCCCGCTACCAATGTTGGCGATGGGGCTGATCGAGAGCCATCGCTTGCAGGCTCTTCAGCAGGAATACTTACGAAGATGCAGTATCCTACTGGTGGATATACGGAGTTTGAATATGAGCTCAATCAAGCGCGGTTTTACGATAGCACTATTCACTCTGTCGGTGGGGTGCGGATTAAACGCATGATTGATTACTCGTTTGAGAATAAAAAGGCGGTAGTTAAGGATTACAGTTATTTGAGGGACGACGGTACTACAAGCGGTGTTGCTGGAATATTCCCAGAATATAAACAGGCAACAAGCTATACCACATATGTCGCTCCCCTTAGCGGTTGCCTGGATGACTATACGCTGTTCACAATTACGGTGTCAGCAAATTCCATTTTCGGATTGGGTTCGATTAAAGGTGCCCACGTCGGGTATAAGCAAGTTACGGAAACACAGACTGATCTTACGACAAGCCAGCCGCTCGGAAAGACAATACATAAATTTCAAACGGGTGTATATGACGAGTTTGACGATGATATCGCAAACGGCGATTTGCTTGAGGAAACAGTGTATCGCAATGATGGGAAGATTATGAAGCAAACAAAATCTACCTATCAATACACTACAGGAGATCACATTGACGGATTTCTTCTAAAAAGCGAACTAGCCCAAACAAATAAAAAGAAATGGTGCCGGACAAGCGGGAATGCATACCTGAACTATGGTGAATGGACGACGCCAGATCCAAGCTGTGTGGAGTACCGGACATACCTCACGGAACTTTTTTTAAAGGAATACAATATTTGGGCTCAGAATAAAAGACTTACCAAGCAGGAAGAAACAATATTTGACCAACTGAGTAATAGTTATTTGACGGCAACGAAAAAGTTTACCTACAGCAATCCTATTCACAATTACCCAACGCTTCTTGAAGAAGTAGCCAGTACGGGAGAAAGAGTATTTACTTCAATGACCTATCCCCCTGATTACGACACAGCGGCTTCGCCAGCTTCGGGAAGTATTGCCGATCATATCAAAACCCTGCAAACGGAGAACATTACTGGCGTCGTCATTGAAAAGCTGCAGTACCGTGGAGACAGTACCGGCAGCAACCGCCGCTACCTGAGCGGCCAGATTACAGATTATGTATATTCCAATCCTGTCGGGATGTATTTCCTTGAAGCAAAACCGCTCCTTACAAGTGTTACCAGCTCATCCATCGTTTCAAATTCATTTACAAAAGATTCCCGCTATCGCCTGGTTGCAAGCCTGGAGTACGACAATGCCTTCAACCTGACTCAGCAGGCAAAAACAAATGATGTCCTTAAGTCGTATATATGGGATTATCGCAAAACGTATCCTATTGCCGAGATAACTGGAGCAACAAGTAGCCAGGTAGCATATACCAGTTTTGAAAGCGATGGGAAAGGCAGATTTACCTTCTCTGGAATTCCTTCTGTTGACAATACTGCTCCGACAGGACGCAAATGCTATAACCTAACCAGTCAATCCGTGAGTGGCACGGCTGACCCTTCAAAAGCGTATGTCGTGTCGTACTGGCGCAAGAATAGCACTACACCCTTTACAGTGACGGGAAGTACTGGCACAATACAGGGTATCACAAGAAATGGATGGACATATATCGAACATAGAGCTACCGGAAACAGTACTATAACTCTTAGCGGCAGTGGCTACATTGATGAAGTACGAATGTATCCGGCAACTGCACAGATTAGTACACTAACATTTACTCCCTTGATTGGAATCAGTGGCACCTGCAATGAGAATAGCCGCCTTGCGTATTATGAGTACGATGGATTATCGAGATTAATTGCCATTCGCGATGCCGATGGTGCATTAAAAAAACGCTTCAGATACAACTATGGATTGGGCTCTGTGCCCATAGTGTCGGCACAAAGTCTTTTTTACAACGCTGCAAAAGATTCGGCATTTGGCAAGACCGGATGTACCGGCGGTGCTGTTCCCGATACGGTGCTTTATAAAATCCCCTATGGTAAGTATGCCTCTGCAATAAGTCAGTATAGCGCGGATTCTCTCGCAATACTTGATTTCATAGCGAATGGACAGGCATACGCTAACGCAAATGCGCACTGCCGCTGGCGGAATACTGAACAATGGCAATGGTTCTTTAAAAATGATTGTACCCCCGATCAGGGCCCAGGCATTGCTATCAAATATATTATCCCTGCGGGTAGCTATTTTTCTCTAATTAGCCAATCGCATGCAGATTCGCTGGCAATGGCAGTTGTTTTGGCAAATGGACAAGCATATGCCAATGCAAATAGTACATGCTCTTGTGTAGGAGAGGGTAAAAAATGGGTCAATAATGAGTGTGAACAGGGAGATAAAGTGTACATCGACTTTACCTACAACCCGACGACAGGGCTTTATACCTGCCGGTATCGCTATACATTCAGTGATAGCTCAGTGAGCCAGTACTATTTTGAAACAAGAAATACTCCATGCCCCGAGAACGACTAACCACAAAACTTCATCGTTATGAAAAAATATATTCTCGCAGGTCTGTCTTTTTTTATCGTTACCGGCTTGCAGGCACAAGTGAGTGTCAACCGCAGTTTTGTTGAAACAACTGAAGTGGTAAAGCCCGGGGTGACTGATACTGCTACTGTAAGCTCTTTAAGCGTTCAGCAGAGAAAACAATCGGTCTCATATTTTGATGGATTAGGCAGGCCGCTTCAGAAAGTGCAAGTAAAGGCCGCTTCCAATGGAAAAGATATCGTTACCCCGATTGAGTATGATAATTATGGGCGTGAGATTAAGAAGTTTCTCCCGTATGTTGATGCTGATGCCGTATTTGGAAGCCTGCGTGATTCGGCAGCACCGCGTCAACTGCATTACTATAACGTGAACAATAGTGTTTCTGATGCACCCAAAGACCCTTACCCTTTTTCACAGACATTTTTCGAGTTTACAACTTTTGCCCGGCCTTTAGAGGAAGGTAGTAACGGGTTGATGTGGCAGCCAGGAAAAAGCCATACGCTTCAATTAGGGGCGCTCCTGAATACCAGTATTGATAGCGTACAAAAATGGACAACAACAATTGTGGAAAATAGCTGGGGTAGCTACACGGCAGCGGGATATTTTGCCGCCGGAGAATTGTTTAAGAGTATTGCCGTAGATGAGCATGGAAAGCAAACCATCGAGTATAAGGATAGAGAAGGTAAGACGATCCTGAAGAAGCGTCAGTTTACCGCTACTGCTGATAACGGAACAGGAAGCGGCTATACGGGCTGGATATGCACCTACTATGTTTATGATGATGCAAACAACCTTCGATGTGTTGTACAGCCAAAGGGGGTGGAACTTTTAGTTGCCAATAGTTGGGACATGACTTATTCGAGTAGTGTCATTATGAATGAACAATGCTTTCGGTATGAGTATGACAACAAGAGCCGGATGATCATGAAAAAAATTCCAGGATCAGGCCCGATGTATTTGGTGTACGATCAGCGGGATCGTCTCGTTCTTACACAAGACAGCAATATGAGGGCTGTCAATAAATGGCTCTATACCCAGTATGATGCACTGAACCGGCAGGTCAGTACCGGTATTTGGGATAACAGCGATGGAAGAGCCTATCATGCGATACGGGCAGATACGAGCATTGCTTACCCCAATCTCGGTGGACAAACAATTGAGGTTTTGACAAAACTCTTTTATGATGATTATTCGTGGAGAAGTGCTGAGGGCAATCCGTTGAGTTATTCAAGAACCACAGCGTATGATAGCTACTTCTTAACCCCTGACGATAATAACTTTCCTTTCCCGCAAGACGCAACGGTTCAAGGAAATCAACTGCGAGGCCTGATAACGGGAACTAAAACAAAGATTATTGGTACGAGCAATTATTTGTATTCGGTGCGATTTTATGACACCGAAGGAAGATTAATTCAGACACAGAGCACCAATATTACCGGTGGCACTGATGTTCAAAATAGCCAGTACAGTTGGAATGACGAGACTCTGCTGAGTATTACAAAAAATGAGAAAGCCGGAACGCTTCCCCAGACAAGCGTTGAACTAATGAAATTTACTTACGATGATCAATGGAAAGTAGTAAAGACTGAATCAAAAATTGCGCATAGCAGAGTGAATAGCGGCGCGATGCCCGGAACCTGGACTACCATCAATGAGCAGAAATTCGGTCAATTAGGGCAACTCAGGCAAAAGAAACTGGGTAGCACAGCCATTGACTCTTTGGAGTACGAATACCATATCCGGGGATGGCTGCTTGGAATTAATCGTAATTATGCAAAAGATGCAAGTAATACTTCGCATTGGTTTGGCTTTGATCTTGGCTATGACAATACCGCGATCCAGCCTGTTGGTGGGCCTCCAGTCGGG
>OFTY01000346.1_pt1 | contig 37410 bp, 33 predicted proteins | sample 1775061 | NCBI WGS metagenome assembly OFTY01 (sample SAMN08195773, study PRJEB24354) | sludge metagenome | isolation source: sludge from phenol fed wastewater aerobic bioreactor B | place: India: Nagpur | collected 2016-09-16 | reverse complement strand
TGGTCCAGCCCCCCACCACTCCTGTTTCAACGGTGCGGCGACCAGACCAACCCACCCTCTTTCCCTCCACGACGCTCTTCCGATCTTCAACCCGCGCCCGGCCGTGGGGCCGGGCGATGCACTACCCCCGCAACCAATTGATGGCAGGGCAGCACGGGGGCAGTTTGCGCGAATCCTTGCGGGGAGGCAAGGTCGCTACCTGCAGGCCGACGTCGACGGCAGGCCAATCCATTGAAAATCAACATCGTCCCGAGCGCGCGAAAGGCTAACGGTAATGCCGGCGATGGGGGTTCGCGCATCATGCGATCAGCGGACCTTCGAAGTCGACGGATCGGAAGCAACCGTACTGTTTGACGCGCACTTCTATCGGCTCGGTGATCCGATAAAAACGGAGGCTGTCCTCCCTCTCGTCGATTTCGGCGAGGAGTTCGCGCTCGAGCTGTTCGAACTGCATTTCGTCGACGGTGCACTCGAAGACCGATTTCTGGACACGCTGGCCCACGCGTTCGCAGGCTTTGGCGACGCGTCGCAAGCGCTTGCGGCCGGCTGCGGTTTCGGTGGATACGTCGTAGGTCACGATGATGAGCATGCTCATTTGGCCAGAAACGGCAGGTATCCCTCCGTTTCGCCGCGCAGCGTGCGCGCGAGGAAACGGGCCTGGACGAGGGGCAGCAACGCATAGGGCATTTTCTGCTCCAGCAGGGGATGGGTAATTTCTTCCTGTTTGCGTTCCTGCCAGGCGGTGACGACGGCGCGTCGGCCTTTGTCGTTGAGCATGACTGCGCCGCCTTCGCGCAGGTCGAAATCCGTTTCGTCAATCTGCCCGCGGTTGATGAGGGTGAGGGCGAGCCGGTCGCACAGTACGGCGCGGAATTCTTCCTGCAAATCGAGGGCGAGGGCGGCGCGTCCCGGCCGCACGGCGTGCAGGAAGCCAAGCTGCGGATCGAGGCCGACGGTTTCGCAGGCCGAGCGGCAGTCATTCATGAGCATGGCATACAGGAACGAAATGAGGGCGTTGAATCGATCGAGCGGAGGGCGGCGCGTGCGACCATCGAGCTGGAAACGTGCGCGAAATGCGGGTTTGACGATGAGGTTCAAGGCCGCGAAATAACCGCGCGCGGCTTCGCCTTCGACCCCGCGCAGTTCGTCCAGTGTTTGCACGGTGGCCGCAGCGCGCAGGGAAGCTGCCAGATTGTCCGCTGCGCGCGTGAGCTGGCTTGCGTCGGAACCGTCGTCAGCCTCGCGTGCGCCCCGCTGGATGATGCTGCGCGCGTTTCTGATCTTGCCAGCCACGAAGGCGCGGGCGAGTTCCAGTGCCTTCTCGGCCGTATTGGCTGCGTGGTATTGCGCCTGCCGCAAGAGTATGTTGCCGGACACCGGGCCTTCGAGCCGCGCCTTGAAGCGGCCCGATTCGTCCAGCAATACCAGCGCTTTGCCCTCGTCCGCCAGGCGGTGCATCAGGGCGGGTGAGACGATGACGTTGCCGAAACATACCAGCGCGCTGATGTGGTGCAGGGGAACCTGCAGCCGCTTCACGCGCTCGACATCGATACGCACCGTGGCATTGTCCAGGTGCGCATACGCATTGGGCGTCATGATGTAGAGGGTGTTTTGCAGGCTATGCATGCAATTCAGTCCTCGGGATCAAAAAGGTGTCGCCGAAGCTGCCGCTGCTGGGCGTGATCGGCGATGGCTTGCGGCTGGCATATTTCCTTCAGCGAGCATTCTTTGCAACGCGCATCGTTGACGGGTGGTGGGAGCGTGCCCGAGATCAGCATGGCGCGAATCGCGTTCGCGGTTTCGATGACCTTCTCGCGCAATGCGGGCGTGATGGCGACCTCGCGCCGCCGATGGCTGCTGGCGTGGAAGATCGCGCCGCGCGTGACCGCTCGGCCAAGCATGTCCTCCAGGCACATCGCCTGGGCGGCGAGCTGGAGGTCGTCGTGCTGCTTTTGCCCTTTGGCGCCGTGCTTGAACTCGACGGGGTAAATCTGGCCGTCGGGGTGAAATTCGACCAGGTCGGCCTTGCCGATCAACCCCAGGCGGTCGCTCCACAAGGGCAGGGCGCGCTCGACGCGCACGCCCGCCTTGAGCTCGTAGCCCGGGGTGTCGACCAGATGGTGCACGGCCTGCCCGCGCGCCGTGTGGATGTTGTCATCGAACGATTGCTCCAGATGGATGAGGCCGCACTGGCGCGGGCAGTAGGCCCAATGTTCGAGCGCTGACAGCAGGATCGGACTTGCTTCGACCGAGGTGGGCGAGGGCTGGCCGTCCATCTGTCGGCTCTAGGGCAAGAGTGGAATGAGGCCGGCGTGCGCGCCCGCTTGCAGTTGGCGCGACACGGCATCGCACACCGGCTCGTGCGGCGCTTCGCGGGTGGAGCCAGTCCCGCCGCCAGGACAGGTGCCACAGCCGCCCACAGGGGCTTTCGTGGCGGGGTGGTGGCGTTCGGTCACGGCGTCGGATGCTCAAATCTTGCGGATCAGGGTGACCCCGGCGGGCAGGTCGGCGTCGTTCACGCTGACGTCGTAGTCGGCGAAGCTGCGCGGCACCTCGGCTTTTCGGCGAACCTGCAGCCGCTCGAACAGTGCGTGTGCCGGCGCGTTGCCGAGTTCGGAATCGTGCTTGAACACATAGAGCCCGCGGGTCGCCATTTCGCCGCGCGCGGCGGATCGGTCATGTTCGAACATCTGCGCCAGTGCCTGCCAGAGCAGTTCCAGGTCGTTCTCGTCAAAACCGGTTTGTCTGGCGAGAAAGCTGGAGACGAAGCCGTGCGCGACATACAGTCCGTAGGGCACGGTGTGCTTGCGGCCCATGGTGCGGTTGTCGCCGTCCTGCTTTTCTGCTTCGGCTTCGGTTGCGACCGCCATGCGGGTGATCGAATGCTCCTGCGCAATGATGGGGTCGACCGAACGCGCGAAGGTGAGCTGGACGGGGCCGCGCACCTGTCCGCAGTTGATGCCGGTGGACATCACCGCGCCGAAGGTACGGACATCGTAGAAGTTCTGGCACATCCAGTCGCGCGCCCTGTTGACATCGTCGCCGCTGCCCTTGCGTTTTTTGTCTTTGGCCGGCTTTTTGTCGGCGGCACCGTCGGCGCCTTGGTCCGCTTCGGCAGGGGCATCGAGTTTCAATGCGCTGTACGCGCGCTGATGCTGCTGGTTGAGGATGGCTTTCTCGCGCACGTAGATTTCAAAGCGCTTTTCGCCGGGCTGTGGATCGCGGGCGTCTTGATCCCGGGTCATGGCGACGAAGTTGCGCACTTTGCGCTTGAGCGCGACGTCCGTTACCAGTCCGTGCCCGGTTTCCGCATCCAGGCGCGGCAGGTTGCCCGCGTCCGGGTCGCCGTTGGGGTTGCCATCCTTTACATCAAAGAGCAGCACGAAGTCGTAGCGGTTGGCAAGGCTCATTGGGATTCCTCCTCGTGTTTGGGTTCGGATTTGGTGAAGAAGGCCTGGCGCTGGTGGTAGTAGCCCAGTGCGAAACGTGCCTGCTCGGCCAACGGCAGAACGCGTGGCGGGAAGCTGTCGGCCTCGAAGCGATCCATGATCTCGCCGATCAGTCGCTCTCGGCTGATGGCCAGGCCGGTGGCGAGCTTGCCCAGGTGGTGCTTCGACAGCCGCAGCAGCGTGGAAAACACGGCCGCCGGTGTGCTGGAGGCCGCGCCGTAGTAGCGGTCGCGGATCGTGGCATTGAGCTTTCCGGGGCCACCTGCGGCGTCCTCCTGGATGCGCTCCAGCGTGGCGAAGAGGCGCCCCAGAAGGTAGCCGGGGTTGGTGTTGGCGGGGTCGAGCATGGGCAAAAACTCCTTCTCAGGACTTTGGCGGAAACGAATCCAGCGGTTGAGGCTGGCTTTGAGCGCTGCGGCGCGGGCGTATGTCACTTGCTGCTCGGCGCGGCAGCGTGTCACTGCGAGGTTCAACAGCGTTCTGGGGTAGGGCAGGCCTTCGAGGATGGCGCGCATGACGTCGCCGCCGAGATTGGGCGGGATGTTGTCGGCCTTGTTCAGCACCGCGACACTTGTCAACAGGCGAAACAGCGAGAGATACCTCGGTTCGTAACTGGCATGGCCGATCTCGAGGTCGTCGAAATGCCGTTTGATGCGGCCGGCGAGTACGTGAGCGGTGGCGGTTTCCCAGAAACGGATGCTGATGCGGGCGGCGTTGGGCGCAAGTCCCAGCACATGAAAGCGGGTGTCGGGCTGGCCGACGCTGAATCTCCCCGTTTCGACCGCGGCGTACAGCGCGCGGACGGCATCGACGCTTTTGTCGGGGTCGTCCTTCGTTGGTTCGCCGAACAGGTCGACCATCGTGTCTTCGAGTTCATGCGGCGCTTCGGCCCAGAACACGGTGGAAGCATCGCCAACCTGCATCCGTTGGCGCGAGCCTTTGGCGAGCAGGTGGTTGAGCGCGGTGGTGTAGGCGAAGGCAGCCGCCCTGCCGACAGGCGCGTTTGTCCCCTGCTCTTTACCGTAGGACCGGAAGGCGTCGAGGTTGAACGAGACGATGTTTGCCCCCGATGTCTGTGCGCCCCAGACACCCTTGATCGCCGGGTGCAGCCGTTCGATTTGTGCCTTCTGGCCTGTGACCAGGCAAATCCCGTCGGGCTCACCCGGCTGCTGGGCGGCCAGCGCGGCCACAACGGCCGGCCTTTGGCAGACCAGTTCGACATCGCCTCGCAGGCGAAAACTCAGGAGCGGGTTGCTGGCCTCGATGTCTGCGAATGGGGAGAACCGGGCGAGTGTCGATAGGTCGATGGCATCCAGAAACGCCAGTATGGCCGCCACGCCCACATCGTGCGAAATCGATAGGCTGGCAATGCGCTGGCGGAAGGCGGTGCGCATCTCGGCCAGGCGCGTGCGGTATTCGGCCTCCGTGCCCTTCATTTGGCTGTCCCCCAGCTTCTTGGGGTCGGGTAGGCCGAGCACGTATTCAGCGTTGTCCCAGAATGCGTTGGCCGCAACGCCTGAGGTTTTCTTCACCGCCTGCGGGACGAGGAACCGGCGCGCGGCTTTCTTCTTGTCCGCCCCCTCACGCGTATCGACGATGTTGAACACGGTCCCGTCCGCGTCGAGTTCGAGCAGGAAAGGGATTTCCTTTTCCTCGAAACCGTCCGGAGGGAGGCGCTGGGCTGCGTCGGGATCGGCCTCTTTGCGGTGGTAGTAGGCATCGAGCGCTTGCAGGATCATGCTCGCACCTCTGCGCTGTCCCACGCCGGCACCTCGATCACGCCGCCTTGCATGTGCGCGCGAAAGAAGCGCGGCTGCGGGTCGGCGGGATGAGAAAAATCGAGGTCGTGCAGCATGAAGCCGAGGTCGCGCGTCTCGGCGATCGGGGCCGGCTCGGCGGCCGCGTCGTCCACCAGCCGGAACGCGGCGGCGAATTCACGGCAACCGAGGTAGGGCTGGTTCACACATTGCCCGCGGCGCGCGCGGCGTTCGAACATTTCCTGGTATTTCGACGGCGTCGCATCGGGGTCGCGCGCCCGCAGGAATTCCAGTTCGGCATGCACGCGGTACGCCACATCCCGCAGGAACAGGCCGGCGCGCTGCTGGCGGTCGTCTTCGATGGCGAGACCGAGATCGCCGCTGCCGGTTTTCATCGCTGTTTCGACGTTGCGGGTGGAAACGACGCTGGCGACTTCGTTGCGTCGCAGGTTGATCCAGCGGATGGGCTTCAACACTTCGATTTTGCGCACCTGCCAGCGGATGGCCGGTTTCCACAGGATGGCCTCGAAGCAGGCGCGCGCGGCCGAGGGTGTGATCACGTCGTAACTCACGCGCTCGACCTTCATTTCCGGGCGGGTGAAACAGGCGAATGCGCCATTGAGTTCGAGACAGTAGGTTTTGGTCATCGTCGCTCCCAAGTCATGCAGGCTGCCCATTCACCGCTGCGACCCTGCCGCGTTCGGCCATGGCCAGTGCAAACGGCCATGCTAGTGCGACCTCGCTGGGGTGGCAAGCGCATCAGACGATGCTTGCGCCTGCCGAACGCGCGACGCCGTCCGGCGACAGGCCGGTTTGCGCGTCATAGAGCCAGTCGCTGACTTGCATGAAGAGTCCGGGGAGGATTTCCTCGATGGCGCCCTGCGCCAGCAAAGCCAATGCTTGCGTGCGATGGAGGGTGACGGTGTAGCGTTGGAGCTTGCGCATGAGCCAGCGTTGCGGGCCTTCTTTGCGCAACATGGCAAGCCATGTGTCGATGCTGTCGTCGCTGCCGCTGGCGCCGTGGTATTTGACGACGATGGGCAGGCTGTCTTCGTCGTCGATGAGACGGAATTTCTCAGCGGCGGTGCGGAAGTTGACGGCCAGCTCCTTGCCATCGGCGGCCAGTAGGCCGCAGATCCCTTGTGCATCAAGCTGGCAGCCGTCATACAAGCGCTCGAAGTAGGCAGCAAAACGGGCGCGGTCGAGCGGTGACTCGGTGACACCGTGCAACACGGCGCGGCATGCGTCTTCGCCCTTGCGCAGCAATCCGGGTGGCGCAGGTTTGGGCGCGATGAAGACGACGACCCGGCCCTTTCCCGGCAAGCGCCCCTCGCGGTTGCAGCGCCCTGCGGCCTGGGCGATGGAGTCGAGCCCGGCGAGCGCCCGGTAGACGACGGGGAAATCGACATCGACGCCGGCTTCGACGAGCTGCGTGCTGACGACCCGCGTCGGGGTGCCTTCTCTCAGCCGCTCTTTGATGGTGCTGATGACGTCAGACCGGTGCGCGCCGCACATCAGTGCAGACAGGTGCAGCGTGCCTGCGGGCATCTGTTGCCAGAGCGCGCGCGCATCGGCGCGCCGGTTGACGATGGCGAGCACCGAATCGTGCTGCGAGAGTTCGCGCGCGAGGGTTGGCCAATCGGTAGGCTGCTGCCAGTCAGCCGGCAGGCGCACGTCCACGCGGTCGAGCGCGCGATACAGCGAATCCGGGTCGTCGATGATTTCGCGCACGCCGTCGAGCCCGCGCAGGTTCCGGCTGGCGTCGAAGTATTCGCGCGTCGCGAGCGCGGGTTGCGTTGCGGTCGAAAGCACGACGGTCACGCCATAGTGCCGCGTGAGTAGATTCAGTGCGTCGAGGATGGGTTGCAAAAACTCGGGCGGTAAAAGCTGCGCCTCGTCGAGGATGACGATGGCATCGACCAGGTTGTGCAGCTTGCGGCAGCGCGAGGTCCGCGCAGCGAAGAGAGACTCGAAGAACTGTACGTTGGTGGTGACGACGATGGGCGCATCCCAGTTTTCGCAAGCCAGGCGCGAAGCGGCGGTTTCAGCGCCGGGCGCGGATTCGGCGTTGCTGTGATGCTCGATGACGGCATCGCCGAAGATGCCGCGAAAGATGTCGGCGGTCTGCTCGATGATGCTGGTGTAAGGGATGACGTGGATCACGCGGCGTTTGCCATGGTGCCGCGCATGATCGAGCGCGAACGCCATGCCCGAGAGCGTTTTGCCGCCGCCGGTCGGCACGGTGAGCGAAAAGATCCCCGGCCCGAGCGCGGCGGCGCGGCGGCACTGGGCCAGGATGTCGGCGCGCAGCGCATTGACCGGCGTGGCGTCGGCTCGGCGGGCGAGCGCGGCCATGTGTGCGTCGAAGCGCGGCGCGAGTTCGGCGAGCGCTGGCCAGGCGTTGCGCGCGGCGAATTGCTCCGGGTTCATGTAGCGCTCGGTGTCGAGAAAGTCCGCGTCGACGAGTGCTGAAAACAGCATTCGCACCCACAGCGCAAAGCCGTCCTTGCCACCCGGGACGGCGCGAAGATCGGGCTTGAAAGCGCCCGCATCGAGCAGGTCGGCCGGCGGATTCTCGGCCAGCGATTCGTCGAGCTCGGCGCGACTATCGGGCTCGTCGAGCCGAGCGTGGAGGCCGCCGAACCAATCCGCCAGGCCGGCGTGGTGCCCGGCGATAAGGTAGGCGAGGACCCGCCCGGCGACGCCGAAACGCTCGGTGGCCAAGACGGCGCCAGCAGTCGAATGCGGCGCCTTGCCCGCTTCACCGAGGATATGCGCGTCGGCCTCGAAACCGCTGGCCTGGCGAATGTAGCGTTGAAAACGGGGGCGGTATTTGCCCAGATCGTGCCAGCGCCCGGCGAGCCGGGCCCAGTCCGCACCGTAGGTCTGGGCAAAGTCAGCGGCGAGATCGCCGACGGCGCGCAAATGGTCGGCCAGATCGTGCGGGGGGCGCCAGTTGCCTGACGCGTCCTTTGCGGCGTGAGCAATGGCCGATGGGTGCGTCATTTTTTTGCAAGTCCCGGGGGTAGCGGGCGCTCAGTATCCCGCGACACCGCCCGCCCCCAGCCGCGCCAGCACCCCCGCGAGCGCGTGGGCGACGGTCTGTGCGCGCACGGCGGCGCGGTCGCCGTCGAAGCGGCGGTGTTCGGTGTCGGTGTGCAGCGCGCCGCCGGCGCCGCGCAGGCTCCAGCCGAACCAGACGGTGCCCACGGGTTTTTCGGCGCTGCCGCCGGTGGGGCCGGCGATGCCGGTGACGGCCACGCTGACCTGCGCCGGCGAGTGCAGCAGCGCGCCCTGCGCCATGGCACGCGCCACGGGTTCGCTCACCGCGCCGAAGCGCTCGATGAGCGCGGCGTCCACGCCCAGCAGCTCGGTCTTGGCGGCGTTGGAGTAGGTGACGAAGCCGCGCTCGAACCAGGCGCTCGAGCCTGCCAGGTCGGTGCAGGCGCCGGCGATGAGGCCGCCGGTGCAGCTCTCGGCGGTGGCGAGCATCCAGCCGAGTTGTTGCAGCTTTTCGGCGATATCCCAGCGGAAATCGGTCATGGCGTGCTCCTGAAAATAGAGCGACTTGGTCCTCAGCTTGCGCGCCAGAGGGCGATCACGAGCAGGGTGCAGAACGCGGCGACCAGGTCGTCGAACAGAATGCCCCAGCCGCCGCGCCAGCCGCGGCCGTGAAACACCCGGTCGGCCCAGCCCACGGGTCCGCGCTTGACGGCGTCGAACAGGCGGAACAGCACGAAGGCCGCGAGTTGCGCCCAGAAGCCTGCGGGCAGCACCAGCCACAGCACCAGCCAGAACGCCACCACCTCGTCCCAGACGATGGCGCTGGGGTCGTCGGTGGCGAGGTTGCGCGCGGTGACGGTGCAGGCCCACCAGCCCACCAGCACCGAGGCGGCGATGAACGCCCCTTGCTGCGCCGGCGTGAGCCAGGGCGAGAGCGCGAGCCACGCCAGCCAGGCCCACAGCGTGCCCGCGGTGCCCGGCGCCAGCGGCGACAAGCCCGAACCAAAGCCCAGCGCGATCGCATGTGCCGGATGCGCGAGCATGAAGCGGGCACTGGCACGCGGCGGCAGCGGGGGCAGGGTGGTGGCGCCCAGGGGCGCCTGCGGCGTCGAGGGCGGGGGCGCGTCGGGAACGGTCAGCGGCATGGGCGCATGATACGCAGCGGCGCCGGGGCTCAGAGTTCGCCAATCGTATGGGCGCGGCCGGCGTGCCCAGCGCCGATCAACCGAAGTGGTCGAAGCCGCCGTAGGGGCAGGGGCGCACGCGGCCGTCGTGCTCGCGCAGGCGCAGGCCCGGCGTGGCCTCGATGCGGCCGATGCAGGTGACCGGGGTGGCCGCCGTCTCGGCCGCGCGCAGCACGGCGTCGTGGGCACTTTCGGGGGCGGTGAAGACGAGTTCGTAGTCGTCACCGCCCGCGAACACGCATTCCAGCCGCGTTTCAGCAGAAATCTCGCCGTACCCCAGCGCCAATTGGTCAGATTGTGCTAGCAAAAGTGAAGCGGCTGGGATGTCGAGGCAGGCGCCCACGCCGCTGGCGGTGAGGATGTGGCCCAGGTCGCCGGCGAGCCCGTCGCTCACGTCGGCGCAGGCGCTGGCGATGCCGCGCAGCGCAAGCCCCAGCGCCACGCGCGGGGTGGGCGCCTCCATGCGGGCGCGCACGCGGTCGAAGGCGGCCTGCGGCAGCGCCAGCGTGCCGCGGAAGACTTCCAGGGCCAGCCGCGCCTCGCCCGGCGTGCCGCTGACCCACACCTCGTCGCCCACGCGCGCGCCGCTGCGCCGCAGCGCCTGGCCCGGCGGCACTTCGCCGAAGACGGTGATGCACAGGTTCAGCGGCCCGGCGGTGGTGTCGCCGCCCACCAGCGCGCAGCCGTGCGCATCGGCCAGCGCGAACAGCCCGCGCGCAAAGCCCTCCAGCCAGGCGGCGTCGGGCCGCGGCAGGGCCAGCGCCAGCGTGAAGGCCAGCGGCCGCGCGCCGCAGGCGGCGAGGTCGGACAGGTTGACCGCCAGCGCCTTGTGGCCCAGGCGATCGGGCGCGACAGTGCTGAGGAAGTGCCGGCCCTCGACCAGCATGTCGCTGGAGACGGCCAGTTGCTGGCCCGCCGCGGGGGCCAGCAGCGCGCAGTCGTCGCCAATGCCCAGGGCCACGCCCGGCGCCGTCTTGTCGCTTCTGTGGAAGAAGCGCTCGATCAGCTCGAACTCACCGAGCGCGCTCATGGCTGCGGCGCCGCCGGGGTGGGGGTGGCGCGTGCACGGCCGCGCAGCCGCTGGGCGCGCTGGCGCGCGGCGGCGAGAAAGCTCTGCATCATCGGCCCGCTGTCGAGCAGGCCCAGCGCCTGGTCGCGCTGGGTGAGGTGAAACTCCGGGTGCCACTGCACGCCCAGCCCAAAGCCTGCGCCCTTGAGGCGGATTGCCTCAATCACCCCGTCGTCGGGGCAGACCGCCTCGACCGCGAGCCCCGTGCCCAGCCGGTCCACGCACTGATGGTGGATGCTGGTGACGCGATGCGCTCCCGGGCCGTAGATCTCCCGCAGGTCGGACCCGGCGGTAAAGCGCACGGCATGGGTGAGGCGGTCGTAGCGGTTCAAGTCCTGGTGCACCACGGCGCCGGGGCGCTGGGTGGGAATGTCCTGCACCAGGGTGCCACCCAACGCGACGTTGAGCAGCTGCGCGCCGCGGCACACGCCCAGCACCGGCTTGCCCGCGGCGATGAAGGCGCGCAGCAGCGCGAGCTCGTAGCGGTCGCGCACCGGGTCGTGCGGCCAGGGGCCGGGCAGCGGCTCGGCGCCGTAGGCCTCGGGCGAGATGTCGATGCCGCCTTGCAGCACCAGGCCGTCGAGCAGGTCGACGATGTCTTCCGTGGGCGCGGGATTCATGGCGAACGGGGCGCGTTCGTCGATGAAGGGCACCATCAGCGCAATCGCGCGGTGCGCCATGATCCAGTGCGCCATCGAGCTCTCGAGGAACTGCAGCGGCTTGAGCGGCAGCCCGAGGTCGGGCGGCGGCTCGTGCAGCAGGCGTGCGGTGATGCCGATGCGCAGGGTCATGGGGCGGTGGAGGGCGGGCGTTCAGAGGGCGATGCAGTGAAGGATCCGGGCGCGGCGGATTCGTTCACGCGGCCTCGCAGAGACTCAACGCGCCTCGGCGCGAAACCGCCGACCGGCCTGGCGCACCACTTCACCGAGCCACTGCGCCGATTGCTGCTGCTCGCGCAGCCAGCGCGCGTCGTTGTGGCTGCGCTCCACGCTCTCGCGCAGCAACGCCAGGCCGGCTGTGGCGTCGAGCGTCTGCGCATAGGGCGCGAGCCGCTCGAAGCTCTGCAGCAGGTGCTCGCGCAGCGGCAGGTGTTCGCCGCTGCCGGGGTCCACGTAGATCGCGTCGAGCCCGAAGCGGCAGGCCTGGAAGCGGTTGTAGGTGTAGACGAGGTAGTCGTCCTCGTGCGGCTCGAACGGCTCGGCGCGCATGAACCACGCGCCCAGGCACTGCACGTAGGCCGCCAGCGCCGCGGCGCGCTCGACCGTCAGCGGCGTGTCGAACACGCGGATCTCGATGGTGCCGTACTCCGGCTTGGGCCGGATGTCCCAGTAGAAATCCTTCATGCTCTTGACCACGCCGGTGCGCGTCATCTTGTCGAAGTAGGCCTCGAAATCGCTCCAGCGCGTGACGAAGGGCGCGCGCCCCGACAGCGGGAAGGCAAACACCGAGTTGAGCCGCGCCGAATCGAACGCCGTGTCGTGCCCCTGCACATAGGGCGAGGACGCCGACAGCGCAATGAAGTGCGGGATGTAGCGCGACATGCGGTGCAGCGTGCGCAGCGCGGTGTCGGCGTCGGGGCAGCCCACATGCACATGCTGGCCGAAGATGGTGAACTGCTTCGAAAGATAGCCGTACAGCGCCGAAAGTTCACGAAACCGCGGCTTGTCGTAGATGCGCCGCTCGTGCCAGAGCTGAAACGGGTGCGTGCCGCCGCCGCACACCGCAATGCCCAGCCGGTCGGCCGCGCGCACCAGCGCATCGCGGATCTGCGTGAGCTGCGACAGCACCTCCGCGCTGCTGTGGCACACGCCGGTGGAGATCTCGATCATCGCCGAGGTCATCTCCGGCACCACGCTGCCCGGCAGTTTCTGCGCGCGCATCAGGCGCAGCATGTCCTCGGCATAGGGCGCGAGGTCGTAGTCGTGGGTGTTGACCAGTTGCAGTTCGAGTTCCACCCCCAGCGACAGCGCGCTCGAGGTGGTGAAGGCTTCAAGCGCCATCGCGGCCTCCCTTCTCGGTGCTCGTCGGCGCGGGCGTGCCGCCGCCCAGGCCCGCGGACGGCGGGCATTCGCCTGCGCGGCGCAGCGCATGCGCTGCGAGCATCGCGCCGAGCAGCTCCATCACCAGAATCGCCGGCAGCGCCAGCGCGGCGATGGCGGCCGCCTGGGCCGGCCGCGCGCTGGCGAACTGCGAGGTCAGCACCAGCGCCACCGCCGACATGGGCGACATCGTCGCCGCCACCCACAGCGCCTGCGAGGGCCGCAAGGCGCCGCCCACGCTGCCCAGCACCAGGCCCAGCGCCTTGGCCAGCAGCCGCGCAGCCAGCACCGCCGCCACCGAGGCCCAGAGCGCAGGGCTCCAGTCACCCTGCGCGGCCAGCGCCGCCACCAGCACGAACATCAGCAGCACCAAGGGGCTGGCCAGCGTTTGCAGCGTGGCCGGCCAGCGCCAGGGCCGCGGGTCGATCTGCTTGAGCAGCAAGCCGCCGAGCAGGCCGGCCAGCGGCGCCGAGCCGCCGAGGTGCGCGCCCAGCGTGGTGAAGGCCGCCAGCAGCGCCACCAGCACGATGGCGGTGTGCTCGACCGAGCCCGCCGGCAGCATCAGCACCAGCCGCATGGCCAGCGCCATCAGCGCCGCCGCGACGAAGGACAAGCCCAGCACCACCAGCACCGGTTGCAGCGTCGCCAGCCGCAGCGGCGTTGCGGCCGCGTCGCCACCGGCGGACGCCCCGAGCCCCGCGAGCGCGCCGCCAATGGTCAGCACATACAAGGTGTTGAGCGTGGTGAGCGTTCGGGCGCGCTCCGTCACCGGCCCCGAGGCCCGCAGATCCAGCGCCACTCTGGAGAGCACCGCTGGCGAGGCCGCCATGCCGATCAACGCCAGCGGCAGTGCCACCGCATCGGGCACGGCCAGCCAGCTCAGCAGCGTGCGCACCGCCAGAAAGCTCAGGCCCGCCTCCAGCACGCTTTGCACCAGCACCATCGGGTTGTGGCGGAACCAGCGCAGCGACACCCGCGAGCCCGCCTCGAACAGCACCACCGACAAGCCCAGTTCCAGCAGAAAGCGGCCCAGCCCGGTCAGCGGCCAGGCGCTCGCCGCAAAGCCGCCCAGCCCGGCGAGCGCGCCGACCATCGAGTAGCCCAGAATGGCCGGCACCGCCAGCAGCCGCTGCAGCAACTGGCCGGCCAGGGCGGCTGCGGCCAGCAGCAGCGCCCACTGCACCGCCGGAAAGCCCGCCGAAGGGCGAATCCACTCGCCCCAGAAGCTTTGCAGTTCAGTCATGCGTCTCCTTGTCGGTTTCATCGGCGGCCAGCCGGTCGCCCGACCAGCGGAAGGCCTGCGCGGCAACCGGCGGCCCGATGGTTTCGAGCACCGCCACCGCCGCCAGCACCACCGCCGAAACGGCGGCGCCCTGCTCGGGGAACAGGTTCAGCGTGGTCGCGGTCAGCCCGATGGCCAGGCCCGCCATGGGCATCAGCAGCAGGCCCGCACTCAGGCCCTGGCGCACCGGCACCCCGGTCAGGTAGCCCACGCCGCCCACGGTGATCAGCTTGGCCGCGCCGCGCGCGAGCACGAAGGCGCCGGCCGCCGCCGCGTAATGCCACATCTCGGCCAGGTGCAGATTGGCGCCGGCGTAGACGAAGAGCGCAATGAAGAACAGCTCGAACGCCGCGCCGAACTCCAGATCCGCGATCAGGCTTTGCTGCTCCAGGCTGCGCACCGTCACCCCGAGCACCAGCGGCGCGAACAGCCCCGACAGGTGCAGCGACTGCGAGCCGCCCAGCGCGAACATCACCGCCCCGATCACCAGCGCCAGGTGGTACTGCGACGCGCGCTTGGTGCGCCGCGCCGCCCAGTGCAGCAGCCAGCCCAGCGCCACGCCCAGCGCCGCCGAGCCGAGCAGCCGCCACGCCGGCGCACCCAGCGTCACCGCCCAGCCCGCGTCGTTGTGCTGGTAGAGCACCGGCAGCACCGCCGAGAAGGCGACGAAGGCCATCATGTTGTTGAGCGCCACCAGCGCGCGGGCGCGCTGCGTCACCGGGCCGCTGGCGCCGAGCTCGTGACCGACGTGGATCAGCACCGCCGGCGAGGACGAAATGCCGATGGTGGCAATCACCGCCGCCACCACGCCACTGATGCCCACCAGCGCCAGCGCCGCGTAGATGAAAGCAAACGTGGACACCCCTTCGGCCAGCGACACCAGCAGCAGCCGCCGGTCCGCCAGCAAGGCCTTGAGGTCCAGCGAGAGGCCGAGCCGGTAGAGAATCAGCGCCAGCGCCACGTCGACGATGATCTTCGCCTGCGCCATCCCCTCGGGGCCGACCAACCCCAGCCCCTGCGGCCCCACGGCCAGGCCCACGGCCATGAAGCCGGTGATGCTGGGCAGCCAGCGCAGCCGGTGCGCGAAATACCCGCCCAGCGCCCCGCCGAACAGCAGCAGGCCGAACAGCAGCAAGGTGTTGATCTCGGGCGGCCAGCCGGGGAGGAAATTCATGGGCGGCGGGTGCGGTCGGATCGTTTCATGACGCCTAGTGCAGCGTGCGGGGCCCGAGGTGGCCGGTGGCGTCGAGCGTGAACGGGGCGATCGGCACGTCGAAGGGCTCGCCCTCGTCGGTGACGAAGCGGTAGCGGCCGCGCATGGTGCCCGTGGGCGTGTGCAGGCGGCAGCCGCTCGTGTACTCGAAGCTCTCGCCGGGTTGCAGCAGTGGCTGGTGCCCCACCACACCCAGGCCGCGCACCTCTTCGCGCAGGCCGTCGCTGTCCTCGATGATCCAGTGCCGCGCAATCAGCTGCCCGGGCACGGCGCCGAGGTTGCGGATGCGAATGGTGTAGGCGAAGCTGTACACCTCGTCGAGCGGTGCAGAGGCTTCGGGCAGGTAGCGCGTCTGCACGCTCACGTCGATCTCGGGCGTTTGCATCCGGCCGATCTTACGCGCCCGGCCTTTTCATCGGCTGGTGGAAGGTTGAAGGCAACGCTGAACATGTCCCGCGCGCGCCGCGCATCCCGGCGGCGGGCGGCCTGCTTCGTTACAAATGCTCGCCATAGCAAGGGCTATGGCTGCGCTTTGCGCCTCGAACCCCAACCCGCGGCCAGGCGCGCGTCATCGCGGGGACTTGTTCAGCGTTGCCCGAAACCAAAACGGCGCCCGAAGGCGCCGCCGAAGAGAGGGAGGAGGGCGTCAGGGCTTGAGGTAGACGTAGCCTTCCTTGGCCTGCAGCTTGGCCACTTCGGCCACGCCCGACGGCACGATCTTGGCTTCCATCACCAGCCGCTTGGGGTCGATCTTGCGGGCGGTGAGCGTGTTGTTGCAGACGCGGAATTCCACGCCTTTGTTGGCCAGGTCGCTGATGGCGCCCGCGAAGGGCTGGTCCTGCTGGTTGGTCGCGCCATCGAGCAGGAAGTCGATGCCCAGGCCGTGCGCGACGACGACGATCTTGGCGGTCGGGTCGGCGGCGAGGTGGTTCCGGATGTTGCCGATGGCGCGCGAGGCCTGGGGAATGCCTTCACTGAGGTGGTAGACCACCTTGATCGGGGCATCGGCCGCCTGCGCGCCCTGCGCGATGAGCGCGGCGCCGAACAGGGCCAGGAAGAATCGGAACAGACGAGACATGGCGGGCTCCAGAAAAATTGACTTGGTCAATAAGCATAGACCGAAGCGCCCGCCTCAGCCCTAGGGCAAACCAGCACCCCTTGTCGCGGCGGTGCCTCAGGCGGGCTTGCCGAGCAGCTGGTCCTTGAGCTTCCAGTCCGCCGGGTTGGGGCCGAGCCAGATGCGCAGCAAGGCGTTGAAGAACTCCGGCTCGGTGTACGGCTCGCCCTGCTGCTGGCCCTTCACCGTGATGATGGTGCCCTTGCCCGGCACCCAGTCGATGGTGAACATCTCACCGGGCAGCAGCTTCTTGTGGTCGGCGAACATCTGGCCCATGCGGATGAGGCCGGGGATGAGCTTGGACATCTGGCCCTTGGGGGCGTTGTCCTCGACGCTGCGGGTGAACAGCTTGCCGAGTTCATTGGAGTCGATCTCGCGCACCATGGTGATCTGCACCCGTTTGGCGCCGGGCATGGCCAGCACCTCTTCCGGCGTGCCGGCTTTCTGCGGCAGGTACAGCGCGGCCACATAGACCTTGAAGATCGCCTTGTGGCGGATGCCCGCGCCGTTGAGCACGAGCTTGCTCCCCTGCAGTTCCGAGGTTTCTTCCACCTTCACCCCGGCCACGTCGATGGCCGCATGGGCCGAGCCCATGCTGCAACCCAGGACGAGCAGGACGGCGGCGAAGTGATGCATCAGGCGGCGCATGGCAGGAGTCCTTTCAAAATCGAACGGTCGTTCAGTTTTGTGTAATTTTCCCACTCGGGTGGGGCGACCGTATCAGGGTTTGCGCGAGGGTGGAATGGCATTTCGCAAGGGCGCGCTGCGGCGGCGGGCGGTGTCGTCGCTTTGCTACACTGTTGCCATCGTGAACACGCCCACTCACACGCTTTCTGCGGTCGTTCCGCCGGCGGGCCCCGTGCCCCGGGGAGCCTGGCCTTGGCGCAAGCCATCGTCGATGTCTTGTTGATTCCTCGCGTGCGCAACCGCGCGCACGGCCCGAAGCGACGCTGCCCCCGCCAGGGTGTTCCCGGCAGCCTCGCAAGCCCCCATCCGACGCCGCCCCAGTGCTTGCCGCAGCCCAGGCGGGCGTCCTGCCCGGAGAGTGTTTGACGTGATCACCGAACTGGAATTCAAGAGCCTGGCCAGCCAAGGCTACAACCGCATCCCGCTGATGCTCGAGGCCTTCGCCGACCTCGAAACCCCGCTGTCGCTCTACCTCAAGCTCGCGCACGCCAAGGACGGCGGGCGGCACAGCTTTCTGCTCGAATCGGTTGTGGGCGGCGAGCGCTTCGGCCGCTACAGCTTCATCGGCCTGCCTGCGCGCACCCTGCTGCGCGCCCATGGTTTTGGCGAGGCGGCGGTCACCGAAGTGGTGCGCGATGGCGAAGTGGTCGAGACCGCGCACGGCAATCCGCTGGATTTCATTGCCGCTTACCAGCAGCGCTTCAAGGTGGCGCTGCGCCCGGGGCTGCCGCGCTTCTGCGGGGGTCTGGCGGGCTACTTCGGTTACGACACGGTGCGCCACATCGAGAAGAAGCTCGCGCACTCCTGCCCGCCCGACACCCTGGGCTGCCCCGACATCCTGCTGCTGCAGTGCGAGGAGCTTGCCGTCATCGACAACCTCTCGGGCAAGCTCTACCTCATCGTCTATGCCGACCCGGCGCAGCCCGAGGCCTATGCGGCGGCGAAGAAGCGGCTGCGCGAGCTGAAGGAGCAGCTCAAGTACTCGGTCAGCGCGCCGATGGTCAAGCCCACGCAGAGCTACCCGGTGGAGCGCGAGTTCGCCAAGGCCGACTACCTCGCGGCGGTGGAGCGCGCCAAGCGCCTTATCGAAGCGGGCGACTTCATGCAGGTGCAGGTCGGGCAGCGGCTCAAGAAGCGCTACACCGAGTCCCCGCTGTCGCTGTACCGCGCGCTGCGCTCGCTCAACCCGAGCCCCTACATGTACTACTACCACTTCGGGGATTTCCACGTCGTCGGCGCGTCGCCCGAAATTCTGGTGCGGCAGGAGCACACCGACGAGGACGACAAGATCACCATCCGCCCGCTCGCCGGCACCCGCCCGCGCGGCGCCACGCCCGAGAAGGACAAGGCGGTGGAGCAGGAACTGCTGGCCGACCCCAAGGAGCGCGCCGAGCATGTGATGCTGATCGACCTGGCCCGCAACGACATCGGCCGCATCGCCAAGACCGGTTCGGTCAAGGTGACCGAGGCCTTTGTCGTCGAACGCTACAGCCACGTGATGCACATCGTGAGCAACGTCGAAGGCCTGCTCAAGGACGGCATGCGCAGCATGGACGTGCTCAAGGCCACCTTCCCCGCGGGCACGCTCACCGGCGCGCCCAAGGTGCATGCGATGGAGCTGATCGACCAGCTCGAACCCAGCAAGCGCGGCCTCTACGGCGGCGCCTGCGGCTACCTGAGCTACGCCGGCGACATGGACGTGGCGATCGCCATCCGCACCGCCATCGTCAAGGACGGCCAGCTCTATGTGCAGGCCGCTGCCGGCGTGGTGGCCGATTCGGTGCCCGAGATGGAATGGCGCGAGACCGAGCACAAGGCCCGCGCCCTGCTGCGCGCGGCCGAACTGGTGGAAGAAGGACTGGAGTGAAGACCATGAAACTCCTCATGGTGGACAACTACGATTGAGGTCCACTGGCATCCAAGGACTTCCATTGAGGTTATCTAAGTCTATGTTTTTAAAGGATTGATGCTCTTCTGAGCGCTTCTGAGCGCTAGACAAATCCAGTGTTCATGTGTGTAATGGAGTGTGTAACGGACCAAAGTGGAGGCGTTATACACATGGCACTCACAGCACTCAATCTTCTCTCGGCGCGCAAAGTGGAAACGGCGCAGCCGAGGCCGAGGGTGTACCAACTACGGGACGGCGGCAGCCTCTTTTTGCGCGTTCAACCTAATGGCTCCAAGCTCTGGTGGTACCGCTACCGGCTGGGTGGTGCTGAGCAGGTGTACTCAATCGGGGTGTACCCAAAGATCACGTTGGAGGCGGCTCGTGCTGAACGTGATCGAGCGAAGACGCTGGTCAGGAAGGGGCTTGATCCCATCGTGGAGAAAAAGGCGGCCATGGCCCTCCAGGCCGACACATACGAACGCACGTTCGAAGTTGTTGCTCGGGAATGGATCGCAGCCAACGCCCACTGGAGCGAGTACTACACCAACCAGGTCACCAGCTACCTTGAAAAGGACGTCTTCCCACGGATCGGGAAGTTGCCGATCAGCTCCATCAGGGCTCCCCATCTGCGACCTATCATCAAGGATGTGGCTGCTCGGGGAGCGAAGACTGTGGCGATTCTCATCCGCCAGTGGTGTGGTCAGATCTTCAGCTATGCGGCTGCCCAAGGTGTCTGCGAATTCGATCCCGCCTCCTTGCTCAAGGGGCTGGTCAAGCGTCCTCAAGTCCGTCATAACCCTCCGCTGACATGGGCAGAGATCCCGGACTTTCTGAATCGGGTGGACAACGAAGGAGGGTATCGAACGACGGTGCTTGCCCTCAAATTGATGGCATTGACCTATGTGCGCACGGTCGAACTTCGCAAAGCGTCGTGGGAAGAGTTCGATCTGAACAATGCCATTTGGTCAATTCCCGCCGAGCGCATGAAGATGCGGCGCCCTCATCTGGTTCCGTTATCGCGGCAGGCAGTGGCTGCGCTTAGGGAACTCTATGCGCTCACCGGTGGCGGAAAGGTATTGTTCCCGAGCTACAGGAAGCCGGGGCAGGTGATGTCGGCGACGACGCTCAATCAAGCACTCAAGCGCATGGGTTATGGAGGACGTTTTTCGTCCCATGGATTTCGTTCCACTGCTACGACGATTCTTGGGCTGCTGGGCTATCCTGAAAAGCGAGTTGATCTCCAACTTGCACATTCCAAGAAGAACAAGGATTCCTCGCGTGCCCCCTACGACCACACGAAGTTCGTGGAATCGCGCAAGGTGATCATGCAGGACTGGGCTGACATCCTCGATGCTTTGCAGGCTGGGAAGAGTGTTGAAGATGTCACGAAGGCATTTGGTCCCATGTCGAAGCGTAGAACCGCACTGCTCCGGGTCATCGAGCGCGAGTGACCTCTACTACTCAGCGCGACCGGGTGTCGCCAAGTGACTCCGGCCATAGAGGGATTCACCACGCGGAGCCTGTCCCGGCAACTTGCAGTGCTCTCTGCTCGAATCGCTCGATAACCGAGTCAACTTGTGCGTAAGGCCGTTGCAGGTATGTCACGACCTTAAAGGGGCCGTCTGCGAGCGGCCGCATAGTGAACCCCCAGCCATGAGCATGGTCTATGCGCGATTGCGCGGATAGCCCAACGCCGTAGCCGGCAGCAACCCATAGCGCCATCATCTCGAACGAAGGCACCCGCTGGACGTTCTCCCGGTCCACAGGCATGAGCGAAATCAAGCTCTCATCTAGCAGGGGACAAGCTTCCGCCTGCCACCGATAGATCGTGTGATCCTGGAGATCTGCGATGGTGAGCTTCGCCTGGTCGAGTAAGTGGAACCGTGGTGCTATGGCCACGGCCATGTCCTCAATCCATAGGGGTTGCGATTTGAGGGCTGGGTCGCTGGCATCCTGAAGTGACACCCCAATGTCGAAGCGGCCCTCAAGAAGTCCCTGAAGCAGAACGTCGCCTGTAACCTCGAAAAACGCGAGCGCGACATCTGGTTCTTCCGCGCGTTGTCGCGCGAGAAGCGCCGAAAGGTGTGATGACGGTACGCCCGGTGCTACGGCAAGTTTAAGGGTGGACCGACTGGTGGCCTCGTGCATAACAGCCCCCAAGAAGAGAATTGATAAACAAGGCAATCCAATATGATACTCGTGAGTTAAATTTAACGTGGTTAAATTATCGTGACTGCTCGACGCTTCTGCTGATGCAGAAGCGTAGTGTTCAACGAGGCCGCCCCCCGGGCACAACCAGATATGAAGCCGAGCCAGCCCTGGCTTTCGGCAAGGCTGTGCGCGCCTTTCGTATGGATCAGGGTGTTGCTCAAGAGGAACTGGCCGCGCAGGCCGGAATCGAGCGTTCGCACATGAGCAAGATCGAGCGAGGGAAGCATTTGCCCTCGCTGACCGTCATACTGAAGGTTGCCGTTGCGCTCAAAATGAGCGGCACCGAGTTGATGGCTGCGATGGAACGCAATCTTCATGCTGATGCCGAGGCAGGCTGAAGCCGCACCGGAAATAGACTATCCGTTTGACCTGCCCCCATTGACCGTACCAACGGATTGGAGAAGTCCGGGGGTGAAGGTTAATCGAAGTTTTGTTTCTGCTCACTGTCAGCAGCACCGCCCGCGCGCTGGCGGTGCTGCTGTGCGAATCGTGCCGGAGGGATGCGCCCCAAACTGCTGTGCGGCCTGACCTCGTTGTAATCCCGCCGCCAATGCGCAATGCACTCCCGGGCCTGTGACAACGATTCAAACCACTGCTCGTTGAGGCATTCATCTCTGAACTTGCCGTTGAAGCTCTCGATATAGCCGTTCTGCATGGGCTTGCCCGGCTCAATCAGGATGTGCCGAATCCCATTCTTGTGCGTCCAGGCCAGGAACGCCCGACTGGTGAACTCCGGGCCATTGTCCGTTCGCACGGCTGCCGGATAGCCACGGAACCTGGCCACTTGGTCGAGCACGCGCGTGACGTACTGGCCCGAGATGCCGTAGTCCACCGTGATGTCCACGGACTCCTTGCTGAAGTCATCCACCACCGTCAGACACTTGATGCGCCGTCCACTGGACAGGCTGTCCGAGACGAAATCCATGCTCAGCACCTCGTTGATATCCCTGGCCAGTTGCAGCGGCACGCGCTCCTGCGCTGGGCGTTTGACTTTGCGGCGCTTCTTCACCGTCAGGTTGGCCTGTCGGTACAGCCGATAGATGCGCTTGTGGTTCACCCCCGGAAACTGCTGGCGCAGCATGTCGTGGATGCGCCGGTAGCCGAATCGGCGGCGCACCAAGGCCGTTTGCCTAATCTGTTCACCCAGGGTGGCGTTGAGCTCGCTGGGCTGCGGCGGGTGGCGGTAGCTGTCTCGGGATAGCCCCACAAGGCGGCAGGCGTGCCGCTCCGAGAGGTGATGCTGCTCAATCATCTGTCGGATGGCATCGCGCCGCGCCTGTGGGGCTAACGCTTTACCCCGAAGACGCTCTTGAGGGCGTGGATGTCCAGATGGGCCTCGGCCAGCAGTTTCTTGAGCTTGGCGTTCTCGCTCTCAAGCTCACGCAGGCGCTGTGCCTCTGAGACTTGCATGCCACCGAACTTGGCACGCCATTTGTAAAAAGTGGCCTGGCTGAAGCCGCCGCTGCGGCACAGCTCGGGGATGCCCATGCCGGCTTCGGCCTGTCGCAAGAAGCCAATGATTTGTTCGTCGCTGAACCTGCTCTTCTTCATGTCCGTCATTCTCCTGGGTTGACGGACTTCTCTCGTTTACCGTGGTACGGCTGACGGGGGGGCAGGTCACACCTGCGAGCGCAGGCGGGTAATGAAGCGCTCCAATGCAAGGCACGGTGCGTCACTTCGGGGCCGAAGCAGGTAGGTGGTGATCACGGCCGAATCTGCAGCCAAAGGGCGGGCAATGACGTCCGCACGTTGGCTGACCGCAAGCCTGGCAGGGGTCGTGAAGCCGAGTCCATATCCAGCCCCGACCAACGTGAGCATCATGTCCAATGAGGATGCGTGCTCGACGACATTGGGTTCTCTCTCCAGTGGCCGCAGCAACCGTGTCAATTCGCGGCAGTAGCCCTCGCACACCTGCGGGTCGCACAGCACGAGCGGATAAGAGGCAAGTTCAGGAAGCGGCACCTCCTTGTGGGCGAGCAGCGGATGCCGTGCGGGCACTGCCACGATCAACGGGTCATGCCATATCGGCTCCGCAATGATTTCCTCGCCGACGTTCGCAGTGTGTGCAAATCCCATCGTGAAGTCGCCTGATCGCAGTTCGCGCAGTTGCTCAGCCAAAGGAACTTCTGCCAAGCGTATTTCAATCTCTGGATCTTCTTCGCGACAGTGCGCGAGGAAGGCGGACAGACGTTGGTCAACGGTGCCATCGGATATAGCGATTCGCAGGCTGCCTTGTAGGCCTGCCGCAATGGCCTTGACGTTCTCTCGACCCTGTTCCAGAGCCGAGAGCACTCTTCGCACGTCCTGCAGGAATGCAGATCCGGCTGGGGTCAGGCGCGTTCCTCTCCGATCCCTGTCGAAGAGAGCTACCCCCAGTTCATCCTCAAGGTCCTTGATGGCGCGGGACAGCGGAGGCTGCTCGATGTGTAGACGCTCCGCTGCGCGCGTGAAATGTAGTTCCTCGGCCAAAACGACAAAGTAGCGAAGGTGTCGCAGTTCCATATACCTACCCTAAGTCGCCGTTGCTCGAAGATCCCGCGAACTCTGGAGAGTTTGAAACTGGACCCATGCGTCGCGAGGGGAAAATCTTCCGTGGGGCACGCCTCAACGTATCCCGTCTATTTGCTGCAGCGCCATTTTGTTTGTGGATCTTTTCTAGTTCGTCCGGTCCGACTTGTTGTTGGTGGCAAGTCGAAGCGGTGCCCGGGGTTTCAACGAGCCATAGGATGGCTTCTTGAATCGAGCACCCCAGATATAGGAAGAACTCGCTTGCAGCATTAACGAAGTCGCGTGCTGCGGCGCAAGCGCCATCACCTCCTTCTCACTCTGTGTCATCAATCAAACATGACTCTGCCATAGCAACCGTTTGGTGCTACCAATCATCTGTGCTACTGTACGTCCAAAATTGCCAAAGGCTGGACGTTGAGTTGCAATAAGTTGTTCCATAACGAGCTACGAGCGCTTCGTGTTGCTGGCGTCAGAAACGTGGCAGTCCAGGGCCTCGGGCGGGGTAGTCATTGTTGGCTTGCTGCGAAAGCGCCGGTCCGATCAGGGCACATTGGCCACTAAGTCGCAACTTCAACTCAGATTGAGTTTGTCAAAGACGTACACAAATTCAAGGATAGGCGCATTCAACCGCTTCTTGCTCCGCCTATGCAGGCTCGATCAGTGCCATGTAGAACTGAAAATGATCGCCCAGGGTCGTTACGCTCGACGTGACGGTAGCGCAGCGTAAGGCGGGTGATATCAATGGCGCGGCGGTCTCGTCGCTGGCTCATACTGCGCTCGTTCATGAGCGCTTGCATGACCGGCTCACGGCGCTGATGCGTCACTCGAAAATGCGTGCAAACGCTTGCTTGATTTGGCGAGAAGAGGCTTGTGAATGAAGAGGGCTGATCATCTTTCACACGCGCTCTAGATAACCATCCTGCACTTGTACATGTTCGAGATCATCATCGACTGCACTGTCTCATCGCGCTGATTCTTGACGAGACGTTTGCAGGTGATGATGCCTTTGGTGCCGCTGCTGTTGAGCTTCTTTTCCGTAGGCGTGATGACAGCGTAGATCGTGTCCCCGGCCTTGACGGGCAGGTGTATTCGCCACTGATCCAGACCCATCATGGCGATGATGGTGCCGTCGTTGATGCCCGTCAGGCACTGCAAACCACCGACGATGGCAAGTACCAATGGCCCGTGGGCGAGCGGCTCTCCGTAGGGTTGCGTCTTGCAGAACTCATGGTCGACGTGGGGGGCGTTGTGGTCGCCTGAGAGACACGCGAAATTGACGATGTCGGTCGATGTCACGGTACGGCGCGACGTGACGATGCTCCGGCCGACTTCGAAGTCCTCGAAGTACATGCCGCGGGGTTGATAGCCGGGGTGGTGGCTCATGAAAGCGCTCCTCTTAGACAGATTGCAGTGCCAGCACTTGGCGGATGTCAGGGACGTTTTCCAGCGCAAGGAAATCGGCGACGGCCTGTTGTGTGCGTTCTCGACCCAGAACGGGCTCTGCCAGCATTCAGAACTTGTCAATCACCTCATCGTTCGAGAGGGCCTCCTGTGGCGAACCCCGCGGGGCAGCAACGGTTTGCGTGCTTGAGTTCCCTGCGGTGTCGGTAAGGTCAATGCGACAGTGGTGGTAATGAGCCAGCGCTGCGTCCTGCACCACCGTGATTCGCTGCATGGCGTCGATCACGTCGGCCCGTTGCACGTGCTCGGATACCCCAATGCTGTGTTCTGGCAGGATCACGTCGGCCCCACAAACCACCTGGGCCAGGCAGTACTGAAGGTGGAACCGGGCGTCATTGGGGGAATTCGGCAGCCGCGCTTTGCTGACCACATCGGCCACGTACGGTGCCACGCGAACCTCGATGCGAGCGCTTTGCAAAGCGGCATCCCCGAGCCGCTGCCGCAGCTTGCCGAGCGCATCCACGGGTGCGTGCAGATACCCACAGCAGGCATGCAGCTTTCGTCTCGGCTGTTCCAGTGCCCAGCGATCCCTCCATACATCTGCGTCGAAGCTTCCGTCGGTAGATGCGGTTGAAAAGTAGCCGATCTTGCTGTCCAGCAAGTCTTTGGGGCCGGTCATCCCTGCGCGCGCATAGTACGCAGCGGTCGTACCGATGTCAGCGGGCTGAGCGCCGAACAGCATGGGTTTGACCGTCCCTCCGTTCCCAAAGATCACCTCCGCTGGGCACCAGCCGGCGAGGCTGCCCGCGATGGCCAAGGCGTTCAGTGCCTGCTCTTCATTCAAGTCGAGCAGGTGCGCCGCCGCTGCCGCTGCGCCGAACGTGGAAGGTATTCCGACGGGGACCATCCCCATCTCGGTGTAGCGGCGCAAGGTGGGGTACACCGCATCGTAGACGCGGCTGGTGACCTCGATGCCGCGCACCGCTGCCTCCATCACATGTATGCCGGAGGAACCTAGTGCCTCGCCCAAGGCGAGGGAGGCGCAGACGATACCGATGCTCGCATGTCCTCCAATGAGATCGTTCAGTTCGAGAACGTCGCCAAGGTAGGCATTCGCCCGCATGGCCTCTCGCAATGCGCGGCGATGCGGGGTGCCGAACACGGAAACTAAGCCTGTGCCATCGCCTGGTTCACAGGCGAGCACCAACTGTGCTTCCTCGGTGCGTGAGCCTGCGAGGACGCAGCCCACGGTGTCGAGAATGCACAGAAGGGCTTGTTTTCGAACAAGCTCAGGGATGGCTGGCCCGGAGATGCGACTGGCCTGCTGCGCGAGTGTTTGCAAGGCGCTGATCGTCACGTCGTTCACTCCTTCTCGAATCCGGGGCTCCGCGCCAAGTCGCTGAACGGCATCTGCGTGGCGCGAATGAGGCGTGTTTCCTGAGCGGTGATGAGGTGCCCTGATGCCTGCAGGTAGGCGGGGAAGTCCGGGTGGGTGTCACGCGCCAGGCTCCGGCGCTCGTAGTCGGTCAGGTCGTCGTAACCCCAAAGGTGCACGAACTGGTTTTGCGGGCCCACCAAGCTGGTGTAAAACCCCATCGGGTGTTCCAGTGTTTGCAGCAACACGGGCATCGCCAACCGATTGAATACCTCCAGAAATTCGGGCATCTTGCGCAAAGCGATGGTGTAGACGCGATGGTCTACCAGCGGCTTTGAGGACGGTGTCAGCAGAGGGATACTCATGCCGGCACCATCTTCAACTCCGCTGCTCGGGTATCACGGCGATGCCCAGCGGCCTGATCGGCGATGTGGTTGGCGGTGATATAGCCAAAGGTCATGTTCGGCCCATGCGTGATGCCCGCACCAGGGTAGTTGCCGCCCATGACGCTGGCGCGGTCGTTGCCCGCTGCGAACAGCCCTTCGATGGGCGTGCCATCGGTGCGAAGAACTTCACCCACCACACTGGTGCGCAGACCATCGAAGGTGCCCAGGTCGCCCATCAGGACCTTGACCGCGAAATACGGACCTTGCATCTTGACCTTGTCCACCGCCGTCTTCATGTTATCATAGATGCCGCGCCTGGCAACGCCTCCCAATGCCTGGAAGGCGCGGGTATGGGCATCGAACAGCATCTCATGGCCTTGCCCAGGGTAGGCAACCAGCCAGAAGGCACGACTGGCGCAGAGCTTCAGATGGGCCACTTGCAGTTTGTAGAACACCCCACCAACCAGCAGACCTTCCTCGCTCCAGTCGAACTGGAAGGCCTCGCCCAACTCGAAACTCAGCGGTACAAAGGCCCTGGCGGGATCCTTGGCGCTCTCCACCCGCCACGCACGGATGAAGTCCGTCACGGCGCTATAGCCACCCCGGTATCCCTGGGCCTGAATCTGCGCAAACAGCGCCTTTTCACTGCGCCTTGCGTTCTTGGCCCGGTGCGCATCCGTGCGCAGGGCCTGCTCCAACACCGCCACAAATGGCGTGAGCTTGCCATCAGCCTTCTTGCGCTCGTACTTCGGGGTTATGTCGCCGGGGGCCCTGAGCCACTTCTTGACCGTGTTTCTGGCCAGTCCCGTTCTTCTGCAAATCTCTCCGTCAGAGAGTTGGTCGCGCCACTTCATGCCCCTGACCTTGCCAATCATGTCCATGGTGATCACCTCTTACATCCCTGCTGAAAAATTCAGCAGGGCAGTTGAACACCCCTGTCAATTTTGGATCGGCATCAGACCTTTCAGACTGTCAGTTTTCGGTCGGCGACAACACTCAACTCCTTGTCGATATTTTCAACAAGGCTAAGAAGTACGCTTTTCGGGGGCAAGCTCACTCGTCGTGCAGACTCTTGCCGTGCACTTCGATGCGGTCGGGCGTGCTCCAGGCAATGTCGGAGCGGATGGGTTTGCTTTTGCGGGCCACGGGGCATCTCCAATGGGTTCAGAAAATCAGGCTTCCAGGCCGGCGCTGCGCAGAACGGCCAGCGCACGCTGGTAGATCGGGCTGTCGACCATTCGACCGTCCATCACGACGGCGGCACCACCAGCGGCAACGAAGACATCTCGCACGCCGCGCGCCCAGTCGAGTTGCTCGGCGCTGGGAGTGAACACCGCCTGGACGGCGGCGATCTGCTTGGGGTGGATGCACAGCTTGGCGCCGAAGCCCTGGCGCCTGGCACGCTGGGCATCGGCATGTAGCCGGTCGAAGTCATCGATCACAAGACTGACGCCGTCGATCGGCGCGTCCAGCCCGGCCAGGCGCGAGGCGAGCACGAGCTGCGAGCGGAACCCCTGCAACTCGATTTCACCCCCATCGGGTGCGCAGTCAATACCCAGATCCAGTGCCAGGTCGACGCTGCCGAAGGCCAGGCGCGCGACGCCTGGCACACAAGCAATGTCGCGCACGGCTTCGACACCACGCGCCGATTCGATGATCGGCAGCACATCCTTGTAGATCGTCTCGACCACCGCGCAGATGGCTTCGATGCCCTCGGCCTTGGGCAGCATGATGGCTGCCACGCCGGGATGGCGGCACAGCTCGATGTCCTCGTCGAACCACGGTGAACCGGCAGCGTTGACGCGCACGATGAGCGGCACGGCCTCGTCGAGTGCGGCCGCCAGCGCAGCGCGGGCACGCGGCTTGGACTCGGGCGCAACCGCGTCCTCCAGATCGACGATCACCATGTCGGCACCGGCGACGCGCGCCTTGGCGAAGCGCTCGGGGCGGTCCCCGGGAACGAAAAGGTAGGACCTCGGCAGCCGAGTCAGGACTGGCGGCGCACTCATGGGGCAACCTTCGCCCTGCGGGCTGCGGTATTCACCTTCGGAACTGCTGGGCGACTCATGCCGCCAGCCATCGTTCAACGCGCGGGGCCTCGGCAACGGACCAGACACGGGCCATCAGGTCGGCCATCTCCGCCGGGGTTGCGCCCCTGCCATAGGCCGCCAGTCGCCGCGCCTTGTCCTCCAGTTCGGCGCGCGTGAGGGTGTTGTCCGGGTCCCCCTTTGGTTCGTCGACGCGCGCCGAGAGTGTTTTGCCGTCGCGCGTGGTTGCTGTCACCTTGCCGATCCAGCGCTGGGGATAAGCGCCGTCAACCTCCTCGTCGAGTTGCATCGTGACCCGGTCGCGCAAGGCCGCCACGCGCGGGGCAAGGTAGTGCTGCTCGAATTCGTCAAGCCCGGCGTACCCGTACTCGGCCACCAGCGCGAGCACAGTACCCATCGAGAACTTGGCCTGGTGCACGGTGGATGGCACGGTAACCCGCCCGAGCACGTCGATCGCGCCCTGGTGCACATGGGTGGTCACCTGGACCAAATCATCCGCAACGAGCCGGTGCGTTTGCATCAACGCCAGCAGCGCATCTGCGCTGGGGTGCGTATGACGGCACGAGGCGTGGTATTTGAACGAGGTTTCAGCCGTGGCCCAACGCTGCCCCAGGCGGTCGGTGAGCCGCGCCGGGTCGGCGTCACTGGACATGCCTGCGGCCAGGCCCTGCGGCCCTTCCAGAATCTGGCGTGCGCCGGTCAGACCGGCGCGCGCCAGGTAAGCCGACGCCAGTCCGCTGGACGCCGCATGCGCGGTGTGCAGTTGCTTGGAGTCGGCCGCGTCGCGCAGGAACTCCCACAGTCCGGCGGCTTGCGTGCCGGCGCTGCCGAAGGCATGCAGCATGGTTGGCGCATCCAGCTTGAGCAGCCGACCGACCGCTGCGGCTGCGGCCAACGTGCCTGCGGTGGCGGTGGTGTGGAAGATGCGATAGTGTGAGCGTCCGAGAAATTCTCCGACGCGGATGCCGACCTCGTAGCCAGCCACCACGGCGGTCAAAAACTCGCGGCCACTCGCGCCGATGTCTTGCGCTATGGCCAGCGCCGCCGGGAACACCACGGCACCGGGGTGGAACACCGAGCCATTGTGCACATCGTCCTGCTCAGCAAAATGCGACGCTGCGGCATTGACCATGGCGGCGAAATGGGGTGAGGTGGTGCGGCGCGAGATCAGCACCTCGGCGCGGCCCGAGGCCGGGCCCATCTCGCGGGCATAGGCCTCAATGGCCTCGACCGGCCGCGCGCCCTTGCCGGCCAGCGCCGAGCCGTACCAATCGAGAAACAGATCCTCGGTGCGGCGAAGCACCGGTGCCGGGATCATGTCGAATGGCAGGCCAGCCGCAAAGGCGGCCAGCGCCGCGCTCGGGTTTGTATCCAGAATCATGGCATCACACTTTCAATCAGATCGCTTGTTCCGCACGCAGCCGTGCAATCTCCGGCGCACCGTAGCCCAGCTCGGCGAGAATGGATTCGGTGTGCTCGCCCAAAGCAGGCACCGGCCCCATCGGTGGCGGCTCACTGCCGCTGAGGTGATGCGGCGGGTACAGCGCCGGCAGCGGGCCGCTGGGCGAACCGATATCAGTCCAGCGCCCACGCGCCGCCAACTGCGGGTGACGCCACAGATCGGCCATCTCGTTGAGCTGAGCATTGGCGATTTGCGCCCCATCCAGGCGTTCGACCAATTGCTCGGCAGTCAATGTCAAGCACACGCTTTCGATGACAGCGCGCAACTGCTCGCGCCGGGCCAACCGGTTGGCATTGCCCAGATAGGCCTTGGCCAGCTCCGGCTGAAGCAGCACCTTCTCGCAAAAAATGGCCCACTCGCGGTCATGCTGCACCGCCAGCACCACCTGCTTGCCGTCGCCGCAGGTAAACGGGCCGTAGGGGTAAATTGCCGCGTGCGAGGCACCCGCGCGCGGCGGCGGCGGCTGACCGTCCAGCGTGTAGTAGAGCGGGAAGCCCATCCACTCGGACATCGCTTCGAGCATCGAGATTTCGAGCCGCTGACCGCGCCCCGTGCGACCGCGTTGAAGCAGTGCTGCCAGCACGCTGCTGTAGGCGTACATGCCAGCGGCAATGTCGGCAATCGACAGCCCGGCCTTGGACGGCTGCTCGGGGGTGCCGGTCACCGACACAAAACCGGCCTCGCTCTGGATCAGCAGATCGTAGGCCTTCTTCTCGGTGTAGGGACCGCCTTCGCCGTAACCGGAGATGTCGCACACGACGATACCGGCATTGACAGGCGCCAGGCTCGCGTGGTCCATCCCCATGCGCGCCGCCGCGCCAGGCGCGAGGTTTTGCACCAGCACGTCGCAGCGCTCCACCAGCTTTTGCAGCACGGCGCGCGCGGCCGGCTGCTTGAGATCCAGCGTCAGGCTCTCCTTGGAGCGGTTGCACCAGACGAAGTGCGAAGCCAGGCCGTGCGCGCGGGTGTCGTAGGCGCGGGCGAAATCGCCCTCGCCCGGGCGCTCTATCTTGATGACGCGCGCACCCAGATCCGCGAGCTGCCGGGTGCAAAACGGTGCCGCAATAGCATGTTCCAGCGTGACGACGAGCATTCCTTCCAATGGACGCATGGCAGCTACTTTCAGAAAGAGCGTGGCAACCCGAGCACGTGATCGGCCACGTACGACAGGATCAGGTTGGTCGAGATCGGTGCCACCTGGTACAGCCGGGTTTCACGGAACTTGCGCTCGACATCGTATTCGCAGGCAAAGCCGAAGCCGCCATGGGTCTGAATCGCGGTGTTGGCCGCCTCCCAGGAGGCTTTGGCGGCGAGGTACTTGGCCATATTGGCCTCGGCACCGCAAGGCTGGTGGGCATCAAACAGCTCGCAGGCACGCCAGCGCATCAGATCGGCGGCCTCGGTCTCGATGTGGCTTTCAGCGATAGGGAACTGCACACCCTGGTTTTGCCCGATCGGGCGGTCAAACACACGGCGCTCGCGCGCGTAGCGCGCGCTCCGGTCGACGAACCAGCGGGCGTCGCCGATGCATTCGGCGGCAATCAGTGTGCGCTCGGCGTTCAGGCCATCGAGGATGTACTTAAAGCCTTTGCCATCCTCACCAATCAGGTTGTCCACCGGGATCTCCAGATTCTCGAAGAAAAGCTCACTGGTCTCGTGGTTGACCATGTTGCGGATGGGCTTGACCGTCAGCCCCTTGCCAATGGCCTGATGCAGGTCAACGATGAAGATTGACATGCCGTCGGACTTGCGCGTCACCTCCTTAATCGGGGTGGTGCGCGCCAGCAGAATCATCAGGTCGGAGTGCTGGACGCGCGAAATCCAGACCTTCTGGCCATTGACGACGTAACGATCACCCTGCTTGACCGCCGTGGTCTTGATCTTGGTGGTGTCGGTGCCCGTGGTGGGTTCGGTCACGCCCATGGATTGCAGGCGCAATTCGCCGCTGGCAATCTGGGGCAGGTAGCGGCGCTTTTGCGCATCAGAGCCGTGGCGCAGCAACGTGCCCATGTTGTACATCTGGCCGTGGCAGGCCCCGGCATTGCCGCCGCAACGGTTGACTTCTTCCATCACCACCGAGGCTTCGGCCAGCCCCAGGCCCGCGCCACCGTATTCCTGCGGGATCATCACCCCCAACCAGCCCGCGCGGGTCAGCGCGTCCACAAATTCCTCCGGGTAGGCACGCGCTTCGTCGATCTTGCGAAAGTACGCGTCCGGAAAGCGTTTGAAAAGATCGCGCAGTGCAGCGCGCAACTCCGGGTAACGTTCTTGATTCATCATGCTTGGTTCTTGAAAATCCGTACCGAGACACTCAGCGGAACTGGCTGAAATCGGGCTTGCGTTTTTCGAGGAAGGCACTGGCACCTTCCTGTTGTTCGCCGGTGCTGAAGTAATTGGGTGCCACTTCCTTGATCAGGTCATTCATGTCACGGCCCATGATCGGTGCCATGTGGTGATAAAACGAACGCTTCACGATCTTCAGGCAGGTCGGCGAAAGCGACAGCAACTCGTCGCAATACTTGCGCACCTCCACGTCGAGCTTGGCCATCGGCACCACGGAGTTGGCCAGCCCCCAGTCAAACGCCTGCTGCGCGTTGTAACGGCGGCACAGTATCCACAACTCGCGCGCGCGCTTGTGCCCCAGCACATTGGCTGCGTGCGAGACGATGTAGCCCCCTGCGGGAGAGCCCACGCGCGGCCCGTTCTGGCCGAAGATCGCGTGCTCGGCCGCGATGGTGAAGTCGCAGAAGTAGGCGATATGGTGCCCCGCGCCAATCGCATAACCGTTAACGCGTGCAATCAACGGTTTCGGACATTCGGCGATTTGCCGGTTGAAATTGAACTCCAGGTCCTGCAGACCGCTCTTGCCGCCTTCTCCTTTTTCCCAGTTGACGTCGCCGCCGACGCAGAAGGCGCGTTCGCCCACACCTGTAAGCACGATCACGCCGACTTTCGGGTCGCGGCCGGCCTGGGCCAACAGGTTTTCCATTTCCTTGATCGTGTCGCCGGTGAACGCGTTCAGCGTCTTGGGCCGGTTGATCGTGATGGTTGCGACGAAATCTTTGACGTCGTAGATGACTTCTTTGTCGCTCATGTTGCTTCCGTTTTTTTCGAGGTTACGGGTTGGAAGAGGAGGAAAAATTTCTGGCGAGGAGCGCAAGGCGCGCATCACTGTGTCTGCGCGGCGCGCCGACGCGCAAACTCGAGGAACCATTCGAGGCTCGCGGGATTGGCGAGTGCGTCGCGGTTCACGACTCTTTCGAGCGCGTGCCCAAGCAGCAGCTTTTTGATCGGCAACTCGAGCTTCTTGCCCGTGAGCGTGCGCGGCACCTCGGGGATCACGAACACCTCGTCGGGTACGTGGCGCGGCGAGACGGAAGTGCGGATGGCATTTTTGATGCGGTCGGTCAGGCCCTGGTCCAGGGTGATGCCAGGACGCAGCACGACGAACATCGGCATGTAGCTCTCGCGCCCGAGGTATTCGAGGTCCACGACCAGGTTGTCGAGCACTTCGGGCAGCGCCTCAACCACGCTGTAGATGTCGCTCGTTCCCATGCGCACGCCATGGCGGTTGATGGTGGTGTCGCTGCGACCGTAGATTATGGCGCCGCCGCGCGGTGTGATGCGGATCCAGTCGCCGTGGCGCCACACGCCCGGAAACATGTCGAAGTAGCTCTCGAGGTAGCGCTTGTGGCCCGGATCGTTCCAGAAATACAGCGGCATCGAGGGCATGGGCGCGCTGCACACCAGTTCGCCCACTTCGTCGAGCACGGGCTGCCCCTGCTCGCTGAAGGCCTCCACGCGCGCGCCGAGGCAGCGCCCCTGCATCTCGCCGATGTACACGGGCAAGGTGGGCACGCCGCCGACGAAAGCGCCGGCAAAGTCGGTGCCGCCCGAGATCGGGTTGATCCAGACTTCGCTCCCTAAGTGCTCGGCGAGCCAGTGGTAGCTTTCGGGCGCGAGCGGCGAGCCGGTAGAGCCCACGCCGCACAAGGAGCTCAAGTCGGTGATTTGCTGCGGCTCCACGCCCTGCTTTTGGCAGGCGGCAAAAAACGCCGCGCTTGCGCCGAGAAAGTGCAGGCCCGCGTCGCCCGCGAAGCGCCACAGGGTGCCGTAGTCGGGCCAGGCGGGGTTGCCGTCGTACACGCAGGCCGTCGCGCCCACGAGCAGGCCTCCGATCTGGCAGTTCCACATGATCCAGCCCGTGGTCGAGAACCAGTGGAAGTTGTCTTCGGGCCCGAGGTCGTTGTGCAGGCGCATGAGCTTGACCTGTTCGAGCACGATACCGCCGTGGCCGTGCACGATGGGCTTGGGCAGACCCGTGGTGCCCGAGGAATAGACGATCCACAGCGGATGATCAAACGGCAGCGAGGCAATCTGCAACTCGGCCGGCTTGGCCAGGGTTTCGCGCCAGAGTATGGCGTTGCGCAGGCCGTCGGGGCGCGCGTTCGCGTCCAGGTAGGGCAGAAAGATGCAGCGCTTCACACTCGGCAAGCCCTCGAGCAGCATGGCCACGGTGTCACTGCGTTCGTAACGGCGCCCGCCCCAGTGGTAGCCGTCAACGGCGATCAGCACCTTGGGTTCGATCTGGCGGAAGCGGTCGAGCACCGTGGGCGCGCCCATGTCGGGCGAGCACAAGGACCAGATCGCGCCGACCGACACCACGGCCAGAAAAGCCACCATGGTCTGAGGGATGTTGGGCAAGTAGGCCGCGACACGATCGCCGGGCTGCACGCCCGCCTCGCGCAGCCACTGCGCGAGCGCCGCAACCTGCTCCTGCAACGTGTGCCAGGACATCTCGGAGCGCTCGCCCACCTCGTTGCGAAACACGATCGCAGGCCGCGCATCGGTAGCGTGGCGGAACACCTGACGCGCGTAGTTGGTGCGCGCGCCGACGCACCACTGCGCGCCGGGCATCTTGCGCTCGCTCAGCACCTGGCCGTTCCAATGGTCAAGCGGCAGGTCGAAATACTGCACGATCGCGCTCCAGAAGCCTTCGAGGTCATCGACCGACCACTGCCACAGCGCGCCATAGTCGGCAAAGCGCAAGCCCCTTTCGCGCTCCAGCCATTGCTGAAAGCGCGTGAGTTCGGCCCTTGCCACGCGCTCGGGCGAGGGCGTCCACAGAATCTCTGGCGTTTCGCGGCTCATCCTGTCATTGCTCCATTTTTTGTGCCACATTCCCTAGCCGCACAACACCAGTCGCGGCAAGGCGCTCGATCTCGTGCTGTGCATAACCCACTTCGCTGAGGACGGCCATAGTGTTCTGGCCCAAGATGGGCGGGGGCGGCATGGTTTCGGGCCGGTGCATACCCTCGGCCAACCGCGCGGGAAACGGGATCATTGGCAGTCCCGGTAGCGCCGGGTGCTCGACGAAGCGGTCCGCCAGAACAGGGTCTGACATGGCTGCGGCCACGGTGTTCACTGGCCCGCAGGGAATGTCCGCAGCCTCGAACGCAGCCACCCACTCGGCAGCCGGGCGCTTGGCAAAGATCGCCGCCAGTTCGGCCAGCAGCGCGGGCCGGTTGGCAACACGTGCAAAGTTTCTGTTGTAACGCTGATCGGTCAGCCAGGCGGGCTGATTGACAACGCCACAGAAGCGTCTGAACGCACCTTCATTGACCACCGACACACTGAACCAGGCACCGTCAGAACCTTGGAAGTGACGGCTGGGCACGGCGATCGGCAAGTTCACCGAGCGAACCGGCTCGCGTTGCTCGACCGCATGCTCGCCCACCTTGGCTGCCATGAAGTTGAAAATGGTGTCGGCCAGCGCCAGCTCGACGCGCTGCCCGCGACCGGTCTGCTGCCAGTGCATGACCGCAGCCAGCACACCCAAAGCGCCGCACATGCCAGACGCCACATCGATGATCGGCAAGCCGATGCGAACCGGCGGATCACCTTCCTCGCCGCTGGCGTAAAAAGCCCCGGTCATGCCCTGCACCACGCTGTCCACGGAAGGGCGCAAGCGGTACGCACTGTCTCCGCCAAAGGCCGACACCATGGCGTAGATGATTTCCGGGTTGATCTTTCGCACATCCTCGTAGGTCAGCGCATTTTTTTCAGAGAAATCGGGGCGAAAGTTGTGCACCAGCACCTGCGACTGGGCGATCAGTCGGACCAGCACCTCGCGCCCTGCGTCCGTACGAAAGTCCAGTGCCAGCGACTCCTTGCCACGGTTGCAGGTCATGAACGTAACGCTTGAATCGCCGTAGAACGGCGGGCCGAAATGCCTCCCCTCCTCACCGCTCAACGCCTCGACCTTGATGACGCGCGCACCGAGGTCTGCCAGCACCATGGCCGCATACGGACCGGCGATCAAGCGCGACAAGTCGACGACCGTGATGCCCTGGAGGATGCCCGCCACGCCTTCGCCTCTTCTTACTTCTTGGCGCCGCGCATCCGGCTGCGAAACGCGGCGATACCGTCCCGGTGCTCCGGCGTGTCCTCGAGGACGGCCATGTGCGAAGAAACCATGTCCAGGTGGGTGGCCAGCGCCATGGTCTGGCTCTGGTACACCGCGCGGCGAAAGAAGCGCACGGCCTGCTGCGGTTTGGCCGCGATGGTACGCGCCAGCGCGTAAGTGGCCGCCATCAGCTCTTCATCGGGCACCACCCGGTTGACCATGCCGATGCGCTCGGCCTCCTGCGCATCGACGGTGCGGCCGGTCCAGAACAATTCCAGGGCGCGCGCCGTTCCGATCAGGCGCGGCAGGAACCAGGCGCCCGCATCGCCAGCCATCAGCCCGATGTCGATGTAGCTCTCGGCCAAGGTGGCCGAACTGGCCATCACCCGCAGGTCGCACATCAGCGCCATGTCGCACCCCGCGCCCCGCGCGGCACCATTGATCGCCGCGATGACCGGCTTTTCCATGCGCTCCAGCGTCAGCGCGATGCGATGCACGTGCCGGTACAGGAAGTTCTTGCGGCCCAGACTGTCGAGTTCGCTGAACTTGGCCATTTCGTCGAAATCACCCCCCGCGCAAAAGGCACGCCCAGCGCCCGTCACCACGACAACCCGCACCCGATCATCGGCCTCGGCCGACTCAAGCGCCGCCCGCCAGGCTTCGATCATTGACAAGTCGAAGGCATTGAGTTGGGCAGGACGATTGAGGGTCAGGGTGCCGACGCCATCGGCATCGATCTTAAACAGCACCGGGGATTCTGCGGACATGAAATCTTTCCTCTCTCGATCGAGTAGCGCGAAGTCTCCAGTCAACCGCTGACTGAAGGATGACGGCATAGTAACATAACAGCTGTTAGTTAGTCGCCCCTGATTTATTCGTAAGCCATTGATTTTGCTGTATATTTTCTTCATTCCGGCGTATAATT
>OFTY01000345.1_pt1 | contig 37452 bp, 37 predicted proteins | sample 1775061 | NCBI WGS metagenome assembly OFTY01 (sample SAMN08195773, study PRJEB24354) | sludge metagenome | isolation source: sludge from phenol fed wastewater aerobic bioreactor B | place: India: Nagpur | collected 2016-09-16 | reverse complement strand
GCGGGCCTTGACTTTGCGGTGCAAAGTCAGCCTGCGCCGCAAGCCGCGCAACCTGGCGGGCTTCGCCCCCGGCGCTGCGCGCCGTGCGAGCGCCACGGTCATTCGACCGTGACGCTCTTGGCCCCAAAGGCTTGTGGCTTCGGCTCGGCCCCGCGGGCCTTGACTTTGCGGTGCAAAGTCAGCCTGCGCCGCAAGCCGCGCAACCTGGCGGGCTTCGCCCCCGGCGCTGCGCGCCGTGCGAGCGCCACGGTCATTCGACCGTGACGCTCTTGGCCAGGTTGCGCGGCTTGTCCACGTCCGTGCCGCGGGCGCTGGCGGTGTGGTAGGCGAGGAGTTGCAGCGGGACGACGTGCAGGATGGGTGAGAGGGCGCCGTAGTGCTCGGGCATGCGGATGACGTGCACGCCTTCGCTGCTCTCGATGCGGGTGTCGGCGTCGGCGAGGACGTAGAGCACGCCGCCGCGGGCGCGCACCTCCTGCAGGTTGCTCTTGAGTTTTTCCAGCAGCGCGTCGTTCGGCGCGACGGCCACCACCGGCATGGCGGAGGTGACGAGGGCCAGCGGCCCGTGCTTGAGCTCGCCGGCCGGGTAGGCCTCGGCGTGGATGTAGCTGATTTCCTTGAGCTTGAGCGCGCCTTCGAGCGCGATCGGGTAGTGCATGCCGCGGCCGAGGAACAGGGCGTGTTCCTTGGCGGTGAAGTCTTCGGCCCAGCTGATGAGCTGCGGCTCGAGCGCGAGCACCGCCTGCAGCGCCACGGGCAGATGGCGCATGGCCTTGAGGTGCTCGCGCTCGTCGGCCTCGCTCAGCCGGCCCTTGACCTGCGCAAGGGCGAGCGTGAGCAGGAACAGCGCCGCGAGCTGCGTGGTGAAGGCCTTGGTGGACGCGACGCCGACTTCCACGCCGGCGCGGGTGATGTAGGCCAGCGCGCATTCGCGCACCATGGCCGAGGTGGCGACGTTGCAGATGGTGAGCGTGTGCCGCATGCCCAGCGACTGCGCGTGGCGCAGCGCGGCCAGGGTGTCGGCCGTCTCGCCGCTCTGGCTGATGACGACCACCAGCGTGCGCGGGTTCGGCACGCTGGTGCGGTAGCGGTATTCGCTGGCGACCTCCACGTCGCAGGGCACACCGGCCAGGGCCTCGAGCCAGTAGCGCGCGACGCAGCCGCTGTAGTAGCTGGTGCCGCAGGCGAGGATGAGCACGCGGTCGACCTCGCGGAACACGCCGTAGGCGCCGTTGCCGAAGAGCTCGGGCGTGATGCCTTCGACGCCTTCGAGGGTGTCGGCGATGGCGCGCGGCTGCTCGAAGATTTCCTTTTGCATGTAGTGCCGGTACGGCCCGAGCTCGGCCGCGCCGCTGTGCGCCTGCACGGTGCGCACCGCACGCTCGGCGACGCGGCCGTCGGCGCCGTAGACGCGCCAGCGGCCCAGCTGCAGGTCGGCGACGTCGCCCTCCTCGAGGTAGACGATGCGGTCGGTCACGCCGGCCAGGGCCATGGCGTCGCTGGCGAGGAAGGCTTCACCGCCCTCGGCGCCGACACCCAGCACCAGCGGCGAGCCCGCCCGCGCACCCACCACTCGGTGCGGCTCGTCGCGGTGCAGCACGGCGATGGCATAGGCGCCGCGCAGTTGCTGCACGGCGGCCTGCACGGCGCCGAGCAGGTCGCCGTCGTAGAGGCTGTCGATGAGGTGGGCGATGACCTCGGTGTCGGTCTGGCTGGTGAAGTGATAGCCGCGTGCGCGCAGGCCTTCGCGCAGCTCGTCGTGGTTTTCGATGATGCCGTTGTGCACCAGCGCCACGCGCGCCGCGGCCTGCGCCGCCTCCGCGCCGAGGCCGGCGCTGACGTGCGGGTGGGCGTTGGCCTCGGACGGCGCGCCGTGCGTGGCCCAACGGGTGTGCGCAATGCCGGTGCCGGCCGCAAGCGCCTCGGCCTGCACCTGGGCCTGCAGATCGGCCACGCGCGCGGTGCTGCGCGCGCGCCGCAAGCCCGCCCCAGGCGCGCCACCGAGGCTGGCCGCATGCACGGCGACGCCGCACGAGTCGTAGCCGCGGTATTCGAGCCGCTGCAGGCCCTGCACGAGGATGGGAACGATGTTGCGCGTGGAGACCGCGCCGACGATGCCGCACATGGGAGCTTTTCCTGAAAGGGGTGGGGGCGATGCGGTGAATCTACGTGCGGCCGTGTGAAATGTTCTTCGTGATTTCTCTTTGATTTGGTTTTTTATTGTAGAGAACGTAGGATTCGATCATTTATTTCATTTAGCTTCGAACTTTGGAATCCATTGAACTCGACGCCGTCGACTGGCGCCTGCTCGACGCCTTGCAGCGCGACGCCTCGCTGAGCAACCAGGACCTGGCGGCGCAGGTGCATGTGTCGCCGCCGACCTGCCTGCGTCGGGTGCGGCGGCTGCGCGAGGCAGGCCTGATCGAACGCGAGGTGGCGCTGCTCAACCCCGAGCGGGTGGCGCAGCACCTCGGGCATGGCCTGCAAGCCATCGTGGAGGTGAGCCTGGAGCGGCAGGAGGCTGCGTGGCTCGACGCCTTCGAGCAGCGGGTGGCGGCCGACGACGCGGTGGCGCAATGCTGGCGCGTGTCGCCGGGGCCGGATTTCGTGCTGGTGGTGCAGGTGAGCGACATGCCGGCCTACCAGGCGCTGGCGCAGCGCCTGTTCACCGCCGAGGCGCAGGTGCGCAACGTGCGGGCGTTTTTTGCACTCAAACGCGTCAAATTCGAGCCCAAACTGCCGATCCCCAGCACCAAACGGTCATGATGCGCTCTTATTTTTGAAGTGACCTGACGTCACACCCTCCCCCACGTTCATGCGGGTCGGTTGACGAAAGTCAGCGTTTTTCTTGCCAAAGCCAGGGGGGCTACCCACAATGGCCGTAAGAAAAAGCAACAAAGCGGAAGCGAAGCCATGGACATCCCCCCACTCTGGATCGGCGCCGGCGCGGCCGTCGTCGTGCTGCTCGTGCTCGTCCTGTGGCTGGCGCGCCGCGGGCGGCGCTCGTCCCAGTCGTTCAGCTACCAGAGCCAGAGCGCGCTCAGCCCCCAGCAGATGCAGTGCTACCAGTACCTGCACGCCGCCTTCCCCGAGGGCGCGGTGCTGGCGCGGGTGAAGCTCGAGCGCCTGCTCAGCCCGCGCCAGACCAGTGACCGCGACGCCGCGCGGCGCGCGCTGCGCGGCATGCGGGTGGATTTCGCCGTCTGTGCCGAGAACGGCAAACCGATCTTCGCCTTCGACTTCGCGCCGCAGGGCAACCGCACCGACGCGGCCTCGGCCAGCGCCGAGCGCGAGAAGAACCGCGTGCTCAAGTCCGCCGGCGTGCGGCTCATCCGCCTCAAAGGCGCGCCGGCGAACTGGCCCGAACCCTCGGAGTTCCGCCTCAAGCTCGCGCTGGCGGCGCTGCGGCCGATCGCCCCCGGTGGTGAGGGCGCGGCCGAGGAAATGCCCTTGTTCCGCGGCCCGGCCAGCCGCCCGGCGACCCAGTCGCCCGAGTCGTCCATCATGGGCATGTCGGTGCTGATGGAACTCGACGAGGAAGCCGAGGCCGCCTGGCGCTCGGCGCGGGACTGAACGGCGGCCCTCAGTTCCCCGCCTTGTTCTTGCGCGGCCGCTCCCAGCCCGCCACCGTCGTCTGGCGGGCGCGGGTAACGGCCAGCGCGCCCTCGGGCACGTCCTTGGTGATGACCGAGCCGGCACCCACCGTGGCGCCTGCGCCCAGCGCCACCGGCGCCACCAGCACCGCATTGCTGCCCACGTGCACATCGTCGCCGATGACGGTGCGGTGCTTGTTGGCGCCGTCGTAGTTCGCGGTGATGGCGCCCGCGCCGTAGTTCACCCGCGCCCCGACGCTGGCATCACCCAGGTAGGCCAGGTGGTTGGCCTTGGCGCCGTCGGCCAGCGTGGCGTTCTTCACCTCGACGAAGTTGCCCACGTGCACCTCGGCACCCAGCACCGCACCCGGGCGCAGGCGCGCGAACGGGCCGATGCGTGCGCCCTCGCCCACCTGCACGCCTTGCGCCTCGCCGTCGATGTGGCAGAACGGGTGGATCACCGCGCCGGCGGCGATACGAGCGTTGGCGATGACGCAGTTCGCGCCGATGCGCACCCCCTCGCCCAGTTCCACCCGCCCCTCGAAGACGCAGTTCACGTCGATCTCCACGTCCTGCGCGCAGTGCAGCTCACCGCGCAGGTCGATGCGCGCGGGGTCGGCCAGGCGCACGCCCTGCGCCATCAGGGCCTGTGCCTGGCGCTGCTGCAGCGCGCGCTCGAGCTCGGCGAGCTGCGCGGGGCTGTTGACGCCGGCCACCTCCACCGGGTCCGCGCAGCGGTGGGTGAGCACCGGCAAGCCATCGGCCACGGCGAACTTCACCACGTCGGTCAGGTAGTACTCGCGCTGGGCGTTGTCGTCCGACAGCCGCGCCAGCGCCGTCTTGAGCCAGCGCGCCGGCGCCACCAGGATGCCGCTGTAGACCTCCGCAATCGCGCGCTGCGCCGGCGTGGCGTCCTTTTCCTCGACGATGGCGCGCACCGCCCCGTCTTCGCCGCGCACGATGCGGCCGTAGCCCGTGGGGTCATTCAGTTGCACGGTGAGCAGCGCCAGACGCTCCCGGGCGCCGCCCTCGCCCACCGCCAGCAAGGCCTGCAGGGTTTGCGCGCGGGTGAGCGGCACGTCGCCCGAGAGCACCAGCACCCGCCCATCGTCCGCCAGCACCGGCACGGCCTGCTGCACGGCATGCCCGGTGCCCCGTTGCGGCTCCTGCCGGACATATTTCAAGGAAAAACCCTGGGACTCCAGCGCAAAACGGTCACAGCTTGCTTCAACTTCAGGAGCGCCGTGCCCCGTCACCACCACCACCGAACGTGCCCCGATCTGCGCCGACAAACCCAGCACATGGTGCAGCAGCGGCCGCCCGCCCAGCCGGTGCAAGACCTTGGGCGTGCGGCTTTTCATGCGCGTGCCCTTGCCCGCGGCAAGCACGACGACATCGACAGGCGGCGCAGCGGGCGCGGTGGCACCGGAGGGCGTGGCGGGCAGAGTCATGGGCACAGTCGGGGGATGCAATCGGTTGGCGTTTTGAGCAAAGCAAGCGCGCGAGGATGGGTCGTCACCCGCGGCGCAGGGGTCTGGCGATTATCCTCACCCCATCACGGTACATCGGGTGTGCTCGGCCCTTGGAGCCCTCGACAAAGCCAGGGCAAGCGGCCTGGAGCATGCCGAACGTGTCCACGCAGGCTGCGCAGACAGCCCCGAGCAAGGCTCAAGCCACCCACCGCGCAGGCGACCCCCCGCACTTGAGCGGCGGGTGCGCGTGTTGGCGCGGGCACGCCCGTGCAGCGACTGACCTTCAGCGGTTCCAACCTCACTCCCCGAACAACCCCCCCGTGCTGCGCGGCGGGGCGACGCCGAGGTGGCGGTAGGCGGCCAGCGTTGCGCAGCGGCCGCGGGGGGTGCGCTGCAGGAAGCCTTGCTGGATCAGGTAGGGCTCGATCACGTCCTCGATGGTGCCGGCCTCCTCGCCGATGCTCGCGGCGATGTTGTCCAGGCCGACGGGGCCGCCGTCGAAGCGGTGGATGACGGCTTCGAGCAGCTTGCGGTCCATGAGGTCGAAGCCCTCGGGGTCCACGTCGAGCATGGCCAGGGCGGCCTGGGCAATCGGCTGCGTGATGCGGCCCTGGCCCTTGACTTCGGCATAGTCGCGCACGCGGCGCAGCAGCCGGTTGGCAATGCGCGGCGTGCCGCGGCTGCGGCGCGCGATCTCGAAGCCGCCGGCCTCGTCGAGCGGCGTCTTGAGCAGGCCCGCGCTGCGTGTGACGATGCGCGCGAGTTCCTCGGGGCTGTAGAACTCCAGCCGCGCGACGATGCCGAAGCGGTCGCGCAGCGGGTTGGTGAGCATGCCCGCGCGGGTGGTGGCGCCCACCAGGGTGAAGGGCTGAAGTTCGAGCTTGATGGAGCGCGCCGCGGGCCCCTCGCCGATCATGATGTCGATCTGGTAGTCCTCCAGCGCGGGGTAGAGGATTTCCTCGACCACGGGCGAGAGCCGGTGGATCTCGTCGATGAAGAGCACGTCGTTCTTCTCGAGGTTGGTGAGGATGGCGGCCAGGTCCTTGGGCTTTTCCAGCACCGGGCCGCTGGTCTGGCGCAGGTTCACGCCGAGCTCGGCCGCGACGATGTGCGAGAGCGTGGTCTTGCCCAGCCCCGGCGGGCCGAACAGCAGCACGTGGTCGAGCGCCTCGCCGCGCTTGCGTGCGGCGCCGATGAAGATTTCGAGCTGCTCGCGCACCTTGGCCTGACCCACGTATTCGTCGAGCAGGCGCGGGCGCAGCGCGCGCTCGATGGCCTCCTCCTGCGGCGACGTGGCCGCCGCCGAAACCACGCGTCGCTCGGGCACGGGGCCGAAATCATCGGTGATCAGGGTCATCGGGTGTCTCTGGCGGTGGATGGGGCGGCGACGCGGGGTGCGAGTTCGGTGGCGACGCGCTCGAGCACCTCGTCCCAGTCGTCGAGGCGGCGCTGGCGCCACAGCCGCAGGCTCGGGTACCAGGGGCTGTCCTCGCGCGCGAGCAGCCAGCGCCAGTCGCTCTTGAGGCTCAGCAGCACCCAGGCCGGGCGGCCCAGCGCGCCGGCAACATGCGCGATGCTGGTGTCCACGGTGAGCACCAGGTCCACGAGTTCGCACAGCGCAGCGGTGTCGCCAAAGTCCTGGATCTCATCGCCGAAGTGGCGCACCCGGTCTTGCGCGGCCAGCGTGCGGCGGTCTTCAGTCCGCAGGTCCTTCTGCAGGCTGATGCCTTCCACGCCCTCGGGCAGGTGCGCCATCAGCGTGGCCAGCGGCAGGCTGCGGTGGCGGTCGCTGACGTGCTTCTCGTTGCCGCTCCAGGCCAGGCCGATGCGCAGCCCGCGTGGCGCGCCCAGCCGGTCGCGCCAGCGCTGCACGCGCGCCGGGTCGGCCCGAAGGTAGGGCACGTCTGCGGGGATGGTGTCGAGGCGGGTGTCGAGTGCCAGCGGCAGCGACATGAACGGGCAATGCACATCGAAGGGCGGCAGCGCGTCGCCCTTGCGCACCCACTGGTGCACGCCCTCGAGCCCCTGCATCAGCGGCAGCAGCGGCGGGTGCATTTCCATGAACACGCGCGCGCCTTGCGCCGCCACCCGGCTGGCGTAACGAGCGAACTGGATGGCGTCGCCGTAGCCCTGCTCGGGGTGCAGAAGAATCGTCTTGCCGGCGATGTTCCCGCCGGCCCACTGGGGTTGCGGAAAGTCGCGCGGCTTGAGCGACAGGCCCTGCACCTTCCAGCGCCACTCGTATTCGAGCCAGCCCCGCTCGAACTGCCCGAGGGCCAGCAGCAGCATCGAGCGCTCGAAGCGCGGACGAACGTTGCGCGGGTCGAGCGCGACGGCGCGCTCGTAAGCGGCCAGCGCCTCCTCGTGGCGCTGCAAGGCGCCCAGCGCCTGGGCACGGCCGCAGTGCGCGTCGATCAGCGAGGCGTCCACGGCCAGCGCGCGCTCGTAAGCCTGCAGCGCTTCGGCATAGCGGTTGGTCATCTGCAGGGCCGAGCCCAGGCGCATCCAGGGCTCGGCAAAACCGGGCTGCAGCGCGATGGCCTGCTGGTAGTCGGCGATCTCGGCCTCGTGCTGGCGCAGGCGGTTGCGGATGGCGCCGCGCAGGTTGCGGTAGCGCGCGCTGCGCGCATCGAGCGCCACGGCGCGGTCCCCGCTGGCCAGCGCGGCCTCGGGCATGCCCAGTTGCATCAGCGCCAGCGCCCGGTTGGCGTAGGCGCTGGCGCTGTCGGGTCGGCAGCCGATGGCACGGTCGAAGGCCACGACCGCAGCCTCGTGCAGTTTGAGCGCCGCCAGCACCCGGCCGCGCCGAAGATGGGCCTCGGCATGGTCGGGCTGCAGGGCGACGACGCGGTCGAAACCGGCCAGGGCCGCGTCGAGCCGGTCCAGTTGCTGCAGCGCGCAGGCGCGGTGAAAGTTCACCTCGGCATGGTTGGGCTGGCGTGCGAACAGGGCGTCGAGCAGGTCGAAGGCGCGCTGGGCCTGGCCACGTGCCAAGGCAATCGCACCCTGCAGCCGCAGCGCATCGAACTCGTGCGGATCCAGCGCCAGCAGGGATTGGCACTGCGCCTCGGCCTCGTCGTAGCGGCGCGCGCTGAAGTGGGCCGCGGCACGGTCGAGCGCATGCTGGCGGAACTGCGCCAGCGCGGTGAGCAGGTTGCGGCGGATGTCGGCATCGTCCGGGCGCAGGCGGTTGGCCTCGCGCAGGCTGTGGACGGCCCCGGCGTCGTCCTGCTGCGCGGCCCGTGCCAGCCCCAGCAGGTGCCAGGCGCCGGCGTCGGTCGCGTCACGGGCAATGCGCTGCTCGCAGGCCGCCGCAGCCCGCGCCGGCTGGTTCGCGCGCAGATGCGCGAGCACGTCGTCCAGCGTCTCGGTGGGCGCCGCGGCAGTGGCCGGGCGCGGCGCGGCATCAGGAGTCGGCGCGTGGGCGCGAGCCCCCGAGCCCGGGCGCGTCGGCGGGGGCGCAGGCGGGCGGGACACGGTAACCAGGGTGACGCGACGGGACTTCATGCGAAAAGAATGGGGGGTGTGAACGCGGCTCAGAGGCTGAGAGGGCATAGGGCGTGCCCGCAGGGGCGCCCCAAAGCGCACCCGGGCAGGCGCAAAGCACAGCCGTCGCGGGGGCTACGGCGCGCGTTTGTAACGCCCTCGGGCGTACTTTGGAGCGTCAAATCGGGCATGACCGATCCTCTCGGCGGCTCAGCGCGCCAGCGCCTTGAGCGCGAGCTTGATGCCTTCGCTCACGCCCACGTCGGCCGGCAGGGCCTTGAGTGCGGCGGCGGCTTCCTTGTCGTTGTAGCCCAGCGCGAGCAAGGCCTGCTCGATGTCGGCCTGTGCGTCGCTGGCCGCGGCGCGCGGGCTGCCGAGTTCGGCGCCGAGCTTGCCTTTGAGTTCGAGCAGCAGCCGCTCGGCGGTCTTCTTGCCGATGCCGGGCACCTTCACCAGCCGGCCGCCGTCCTGCGCGGTGACGGCCTGCGCCAGTTCCGTCACCGACAGCCCCGAGAGCACCGCCAGCGCGATGCGCGGCCCGACGCCACTGATCTTGAGCAGCTGGCGAAAAGCCTCGCGCTCGGCCGCGGTGGCGAAGCCGTAGAGCAGCTGGGCATCTTCGCGCACCACGAAGTGCGTCAGCAGCGTGACCGGCTGGCCGACCGCGGGCAGGTTGTAAAACGTGCTCATGGGCACGGCCACTTCGTAGCCCACGCCGTGGCAATCGACCAGGAGGTCGGGCGGGTTCTTCTGGACGAGCGTTCCGCTCAATTGACCGATCATGGGCGCTTTCGAATGACGGACACCGGCGGCTGGCGCCTATGATGAGCACCCTCCCGCCTGTTTCCGGAATTATCAGCTTGATCCTGCGCCACACCTTCACGCCGCACGACAACACCCGCCTGGCCCATCTCTGCGGCCCGATGGATGCGCATTTGCGCACGATCGAGGCCGCGCTGGACGTGCGCATCGCCCACCGCCACGAGCAGTTCAAGGTCGACGGCCCCAAAGCCCGCGCCACCCGCGCAATGGAGGTGCTGCAGGCCCTGTACGAAATGGCCGAGCGCGACATTGCCGCCGACACGGTGCAGCTCATGCTCGCCGGTGACGATGCCGCCGCGCTGAGCGAAGCCGCCGACGGCGCGCTGGTGCTGCACACGCGCCGCGCCGATCTGCGCGCGCGCACGCCGAACCAGAGCATCTACCTCGAAGCCATTGCCACGCACGACATCACCTTCGGCATCGGGCCGGCGGGCACGGGCAAGACCTATCTCGCGGTGGCGAGCGCGGTCGACGCGCTGGAGCGCTCGGCGGTGCAGCGCATCGTGCTCACCCGCCCGGCGGTGGAGGCGGGCGAGAAGCTCGGCTTCCTGCCCGGCGACCTGGGCCAGAAGGTGGACCCGTACCTGCGCCCGCTGTACGACGCGCTGTACGACCTGATGGGTTTCGACAAGGTGCAGAAAGCCTTCGAGCGCCAGCAGATCGAGATCGCACCGCTGGCCTTCATGCGCGGGCGCACGCTCAACCATGCCTTCATCATCCTCGACGAGGCGCAGAACACCACGCCCGAGCAGATGAAGATGTTCCTCACCCGCATCGGCTTCGGCTCGCGCGCTGTCGTCACCGGCGACGTGAGCCAGATCGACCTGCCCAAGACGCAGACCAGCGGCCTGATCGACGCCGAACGGGTGCTCAAGCGCGTCAAGGGCATTGCCATGTGCCGGCTCACCAGCGCCGACGTGGTGCGTCACCCGCTGGTGGCGCGCATCGTGGACGCTTACGAAGCCCGCCAGCGCCCCACGGCGAGCGCGTGAACCCCCGGGGCATCGTGCACGGCCGTCTCACGCCCGCCGTTTCATAATACCCACTTCACTCTTATTTTGATAGCGATAACTGACCGGATGACGCTGGGGTACCGGCGACTTTTTTGAAAATCACCGCCATGACGCTGCCTGCGCTCACCCTCTCGCTGCAATTTGCGCGGCTCACGCCCACCGACGCCGCCGCGCACCGTGCCGCCTTGCCGCGCCACCGGGTCATGCGCTGGATCCGCCACGCGCTCGACCGGCCGGCCGAACTGACCGTGCGCATCGTTGACACGGACGAAGGCCACGCGCTCAACCGCGACTACCGGCACAAGGACTACGCCACCAACGTGCTGACCTTCGACTATGCCCAGTCACCCGTGGTCGTGGCCGACCTGGTGCTGTGCGCCCCGGTGGTCGCGCGCGAAGCGGCCGAGCAAGGCAAGACCCTGCAGGCGCACTACGCCCATCTGCTGGTGCACGGCACCCTGCATGCGCAGGGCTGGGATCACGAAACCAGCGCCGAGGACGCCGAAGCCATGGAAGCCCGCGAGGTGGCCATCCTCGCGGCGCTCGGCTTTGCCAACCCGTACGCCTGAGCGTCTCGGCGCGCAAGCCCGCGCGGTGCCGGCGGACGGTGCGGCCGGGCTCAGCCGTGCACCACCAGCTTGACGATGCCGATGATGACGAAGATCGGCACCACGAACGCCGCCAGGCTCACCCACATGAGCTGCTTGGGCGTCTTGATCGGGCCGGTGTGGTGCTCTTCGTGCTGCTCGGACATGGCGCGTCTCCTCATCAGTGTGTACTTATGGAGTCGCGATGCTAACCGATTGAATTGATAAAAATCAATCGGCTGACTCGTCCGTCAGATCAGGTCTTTAGGATCGTCGAAATGCGCCTCGACGTCGCTGGGCAGCAGCTGGATCGTGGCGCGCAGGCCGGGCACGGCGCTCATCAGGGCCTGCTCCACGCTGGTGCGCAAGGCCGCGGCGCGGCCCAGCGTCCAGCTCGCGGGCATGTGCATGTGCACGTCCACGAAGCGGCGCTGGCCGGCCCGGCGCGTGGTCAGGTGATCGAAGCGGATGATGGAACTCGAGCCGCGCCGGTGTTCGAAACCCGCCAGCGTCTCCCGGATGGTGGTGAGCACCTCGGGCTACACGGCTTCATCCATCAGCCCTTGGGTGGAGCGCCAGATCAGGTGCACCCCCTCCTTGATGATGTTGAGCGCCACGCCCATGGCCACCACCGGGTCGAGCCACAGCCAGCCCGTGAGGTGCACCGCCGCGATGCCAAGGATGACGCCGCCCGACGTCCATACGTCCGTGAGCAAATGCTTGGCATCGGCTTCGAGCGCGATCGAGCGATGCGCCCGCGCCGAGCGCAGCATCAGCCAAGCCATCAGGCCGTTGAGCGCCGAACTCGCCACCGACAGCGCCAGGCCCAGCCCCACCTGTTCCAGCGGCTGCGGGTTCATCAGGCGCAGCGCCGCGGCCCAGAAAATCCCGGCGGCCGCGGCGATGATGAGGATGCCCTCGAAGCCCGAGGAGAAATACTCCGCCTTGTGGTGGCCGTAGGGGTGGTCATCATCGGCGGGGCGCGCGGCAATCGTCACCATCACCACGCCGAACACGGCCGCGGCCAGGTTGACCAGCGACTCCATCGCGTCGGACAACAGACCGACCGAATCGGTCAGCACCCAGGCCAGGGTTTTCAGCGCGATCGTGACGATGGCCACGCCCACCGACGCGAACAGCAGCCGCTTCGGGGTGAGAAAGTCGGTGGAAGTCAGGCTCATGGCGGCAATCAGCAGGTTTCAGGGGACTGGGGCGTCAGCGATCCTGGACGAACGGGCGCAGCGGGCGCGCGCATGTCCAGGCTTCAGGCGCTTGCGCCCAGGTTCACGCGGGCGAACTTGCGCTTGCCCACCTGCACCACATAGGTGCCAGCGTCGAGCTTGAGCGCCTTGTCCGACACCACGCAGCCATCCACCCGCACGCCGCCGCCGTCGATGAGCCGGTTGGCCTCGCTGGTGGAGGGCGCCAGGCCCGCGGACTTGAGCAAGGCCGCAATGCCCAGCGGCGCACCCCCGAGGGCCAGTTCGGGCATCTCGTCGGGAATGCCACCGCGCGAACGGTTCACGAAGTCCGCCTCGGCCGCCTCGGCCGCGGCCGCGCTGTGAAAGCGCGCGGTGATCTCCTTGGCCAGCGCCACCTTGGCGTCGCGCGGGTTGCGTCCCGCTTCGACCTCGGCCTTGAGCGCCTCGATTTCGCGCATGGGCTTGAAGGACAGCAGCGTGTACCAGCGCCACATCAGCGTGTCCGAAATGCTCATCACCTTGGCGAACATGGTGTTGGCCGGCTCGCTGATGCCGATGTAGTTGTTCTTTGACTTGCTCATCTTCTCCACGCCATCCGTCCCCTCGAGCAGCGGCATGGTGAGGATGCATTGCGGCTCCTGCCCGTATTCGGCCTGCAGGTGGCGCCCCATGAGCAGGTTGAACTTCTGGTCGGTGCCGCCCAGTTCGAGGTCGGCCTTGAGCGCCACCGAGTCGTAGCCCTGCATCAGCGGGTACAGGAACTCGTGCACGCTGATCGGCGTGCCGGCCTTGAAGCGGTCATGGAAGTCGTTGCGCTCCATCATGCGCGCCACGGTGTACTTGGCCGCCAGCTGGATCATGCCCATCGAGCCCAGCGGCAGGCTCCATTCGCTGTTGTAGCGGATCTCGGTCCTGGCCGGGTCCAGCACCAGGCTGGCCTGCTTGTAATACGTCTCGGCGTTGGCCTTGATCTGCTCGGGCGTGAGCGGCGGGCGCGTGCTGTTGCGGCCCGAGGGGTCGCCGATCAGGCTGGTGAAGTCGCCGATCAGGAAGATCACCTGGTGCCCCAGGTCCTGCAGCTGGCGCATCTTGTTGAGCACCACCGTGTGGCCAATGTGGATGTCCGGCGCCGTCGGGTCCAGACCGAGCTTGATGCGCAGCGGCACGCCGGTCGCCTGCGAGCGCGCGAGTTTTCGCAGCCAGTCGGCTTCGGGGATGAGCTCTTCGCAGCCCCGCCGCGTGATGTCCAGGGCTTCGCGCACCGCGTCGGTCACCGGGTAAGTTGTAACAGCAGCTTGATTCATCAGGGTTTTTTCTCGGGTCACGGGGTGCGACGCCGATATACTCACCAGCTTCGCGCGCCCCGTGGATTTTAGGGCGACGCCCGTGCTTGGGCCCGGTGCACCGTTCGGTGCCTGCCTGGCCTTTCATGCACCCCCCTCGTTTCTCGGAGAAGACGTCTCGATGCTCCCCCCGACATCCCGTCTCACGGCACTCACCACGGCCCTGCGTCTTTTCGTCGCCCAGCACCCCAAACGCATCACCGCCACGCTCGCTGCGCTCGCGCTCACCACCGGTGGGGGCGCCTTTGCGGTGGCCTCGCTCGGCCCCGATGCGAGCGACCTGCCCGTGCACCAGGTGCTCGAGGCCGTTGCCCCGCTGGCCGCTTCCGACGCCGACGCGCCGCTGGCCGACCTGCAGCTCTACCGCAGCGAAACCGTCCGCGCCACCGACACGGCCGACACCTTGCTCGCCCGCCTCGGCGTGGCCGACCCGGCCGCCGCTGCATTCCTGCGCCGGGACCCGCTGGCGCGCCAGGCGCTGTTCAGTCGCATCGGCCGCAACGTCACCGCGCAGACCAACGCGCGGCACGAACTGCAGCAGCTCACGGTGCGCTGGATCGACAGTGACAGCGACACCCAGTTCCGCCGCTTCGTCCTGCAGCGCAACGGCGATGGTTTTGCGGCTCGCGTGGAATCCGCCCCGCTCGTGGCCTCGACCCGGCTCGCGGGCGGCGTGATCCACTCGTCCTTGTTCGCCGCTACCGACATGGCCCGCATTCCCGACGCGGTGGCCATCCAGGTGGCGGAGATCTTCGGCTCCGACATCGACTTCCACCGCGCGCTGCGCAAGGGCGACCGCTTCTCCATCGTCTACGAGACGCTCGAAGCCGACGGCGAACCCATGCGCGCCGGGCGTGTGCTCAGCGCCGAGTTCGTCAACGCGGGCAAGAGTTTCCAGGCCGTCTGGTTCCAGGAGCCCGGCAGCAAAGGGGCGTACTACGGGTTTGACGGCAACAGCCGCCAGCATGCCTTCCTCGCCTCGCCGATGGCGTTTTCCCGCGTCACCAGCGGCTTTGGCATGCGCTTTCACCCGCTGCTGCACCAGAACCGCGGGCATTTCGGTGTGGACTACGGCGCGCCCACGGGCACGCCGGTTCGGGTGGTGGGCGATGGCGTGGTCGAGTTTGCCGGGGTGCAGAACGGCTACGGCAACGTCATCTTCGTGCGCCACCGCGGCGACAAGCAGACCGTCTACGCCCACCTGAGCCGCATCGACGTCAGGAAGGGACAAAGCGTCACCCAGGGCCAGAACATCGGCGCGGTCGGCGCGACCGGCTGGGCCACGGGGCCGCATCTGCATTTCGAGTTCCGCGTCGCCGGCAAGCCCGAAGATCCGCTGAAGATCGCCCGCGCCGCCGAGGCGGTGCCCATATCCCCCGCCTCGCGCGCCGCCTTCGAGCAGGTCGCGCAGGCCATGCGGCTGAACCTCGCGGCCGCAGGCTCGCTCGACCTCGTTGCCAGCGCCCAGTGAGCGCGAGTCCCCACCGCCGCGCACGGTGAGGCCGCCGGAGCTCTTCATCGGCCTGATGTCGGGCACCTCGCTCGACGGGGTCGATGGTGTGCTGGCGGCGTTCCCCGGCGCCCGCGGGCCGCTCGAAGTCCGCGCGCACGCAGCGCGGTCGATGCCGTCCGGCCTGCGTGACGAATTCCTTGCCCTCAACACCCCCGGCGCGAACGAGTTCCACCGCGGTGCGCTCGCGGCCAACGCCCTGGTTCGGCTGTATGCCGAGGTGGTTGGCGAACTGCTCGCGACGGGTGGCGTCGGCGCTTCGGACGTTCGCGCCATCGGCGCGCATGGGCAGACCGTGCGGCACCGGCCGGGGGCGTTCGACGGGGTCGGCTACACCCTGCAGCTGAACAACCCGGCGCTGCTGGCCGAACTCACCGGCATCGACGTGGTTGCGGATTTCCGCAGCCGGGACCTCGCCGCTGGCGGGCAGGGCGCGCCCCTGGTGCCGCTGTTTCACCAGGCGGTGTTCGGGCGAGCCGGGCAGATGGTGGGGGTGCTCAACCTCGGTGGCATCGCCAACCTGAGCCTGCTGCAACCGGATGGCGAGGTGCTCGGCTTCGACTGCGGGCCCGGCAATGCCTTGATGGACGGCTGGTGCCAGCTTCACACCGGCGCGCGGTGGGACGAGGGCGGCCGCTGGGCAGCCAGCGGCCGGGTCATATCGGCACTGCTCGATGCATGCCTTGCCGAGCCCTATTTCCGGCAACCGCCGCCCAAAAGCACCGGCCGCGACCTGTTCCACCCGGCCTGGCTGGCCGAACGCCTGGCCTTGGCGGGTGCTGAAGGGGCAGCGCCGGCGGATGTGCAGGCGACGCTGCTCGAACTCACGGCCCGCAGCGTCGCGCAGGACGTGCACCGCCACGCGCCCGGGCTGAAGACACTCATCGTCTGCGGCGGTGGTGCACTCAACGGCCAACTGATGCAAGGCCTGGCCGCGCTGCTGCCCGAGGCAGAGGTGCAAGCCTCCGCCGCCCACGGCCTGCCCCCGCTGCAGGTCGAAGCGGCCGCGTTCGCGTGGCTGGCCCGCAAGGCCGTGGCGCGCGAAGCGCTGGCCACCCAAAACATCACGGGCGCCCGCGGCGCCCGTGTGCTGGGGGCTGTGTACCCCCGATGAAGTCGAGCGGCCCTGTTCTTGGGCCGCGCTTTGTGCTCAGGACGTGGAGAACGACGACCCGCAGCCGCAGGTGGTGGTGGCGTTGGGGTTGCGGATGACGAACTGCGCGCCCTGCAGGTCTTCCTTGTAGTCGATCTCCGCGCCGACGAGGTACTGAAAGCTCATGGCGTCGATGAGCAGCGTGACGCCGTTCTTGGTCATCACGGTGTCGTCGTCGTTGGTGATTTCGTCGAAGGTGAAGCCGTACTGGAAACCCGAGCAGCCGCCGCCCTGCACGAACACGCGCAGCTTCAGGTCGGGGTTGCCTTCTTCGGCGATCAGGTCGGCCACTTTGGCCGCTGCGCTGTCGGTGAAGATGATCGGGTCGGGCATGGCGGCCGCAGCGCTGGGCTGGACGGTTTCGGCGGTGGCACTCATGGCGCGCTCCTCAGGGGCAAGATGGGTCAATGGTACAGCAGCACGCTCGGGTATTGGGTCACTCGTTATTTGCCGCCAGCTTGAGTGTGGGCTTTTCTTCCGCGGCCTGCATGGGGCGCAGCTGCCCGTTGATGACCGCGCCCTGGTGCATCTCCAGGGCCTTGTAGGTGACATCCCCTTCGATGCGCGCCTTGGGTTGCAGTTCGAGCAGTTCGCTCGCGTGCACCGGCCCCTTGACGTGGCCATTGACGATCACATGACCGGCGTGGATTTCCCCGGTGACGCTGGCCGTCTCCGCGATGACGAGGATGCTGGGTTGCTGGCCTTGCGCGCGGATGTCGCCCACGAGCTCGCCGTCGATGCGCAGCCCTTCGCTGAAAAAGTAGTGGCCCTCGATGCGGCTGCCCTGGGCCACGAGGCTTTTGATGGGGGGGAGCTTCTTCTTGCCGAACATGGTTCCTCCAGCGTAGCGGTCAGAGTTTGATGGACTGCACCGAGCGCACCGTCGCGCCCTCGAGCACCTGCGCACTCACCCCTTTTACCACCACGCCCGCGGGCACGTCGAGCACGCCCTCGAGCCGGCGGTACTGCTGCATCTTCAGCGGCAGCGGCGGCAGGTTCTGCGTCCAGGGCCGGTCGCCCTGTGTGCCGGAGACGGCCAGCGCCAGCGTACCCGAAAACTCGGGCGCGTTGCGCTGGGGTTGCAGCACCAGCACCTGCCAGCGCAGTTTGCCGCCGGGCAAGGCTTCAGCCGAGAGCGCCCGGATCGCCAGGTTGCCGCCGGGCGCCGCGGGCAGCAGCCGCTCGAAGAAGCCCAGGTCGTCGCGCAGCGCCCGGTTCTCGGCCTCGACCTGCCGCATCTGCGCTTCGAGCTGCTCGCGCGCGGCGCGCTCGGCGGTCAGCAGGCTGCCCGAGGTGTTGAACACGGATTGCAGCTTTTCGCGCTCGGCTTGCAGTTGCTGCACTTCAGCGCGCAGGCGCTCGATTTCGTCACGGCTGGCGCCGGGCACGCCGGCGAACTCCTTGCCGAACTCGAACGCCCACAAGCCGATGGCGGCGCAAAACCCCAGCACCACCGCCACGAGCGCCCAGCGCAGCGGCCACGGCAAGGCGCTGCGCACCACCACGCGCGGGGCACTGAGGGTGAGGCGACGACGCAGGAGCCGCAAACGCATGGCGGGGCGCGGAACAAAAAAGCCGCTGCAAGCGGTGGGCTTGAGCGGCTTTGTCCAGGCGAGGCTGGAGGCGCGAGGGAATCAGCGCTTGGAGAACTGCTTGGCGCGACGGGCGCCGCGCAGACCGACCTTCTTGCGCTCGACTTCGCGGGCGTCGCGGGTGACGAACCCGGCCTGGCTCAGCACGGGCTTGAGCGAGGCGTCGTAGTCGATGAGCGCGCGGGTGATGCCGTGGCGGGTGGCGCCGGCCTGGCCGGATTCACCGCCACCGTGCACGTTGACCTGGATGTCGAAGGTTTCGACATGGTTGGTCAGGTACAGCGGCTGCTTGGCGATCATGATGGACGTCTCGCGGCCGAAGTAGGCCTGGATGTCCTTGCCATTGACCGTGATCTTGCCGGTGCCTTTTTTCAGAAACACGCGGGCGACGCTGGATTTGCGACGGCCGGTGCCATTGTTCCATTCACCAATCATCGGTCGCTCCTTCAGATTTCCAGCACTTTGGGCTGTTGGGCGGTGTGCGGATGCTCGGCACCACCGTACACCTTGAGCTTCTTGATCATGGCGTAGCCCAGGGGGCCCTTGGGCAGCATGCCCTTGACGGCCTTCTCGAGCGCGCGGCCGGGGTGCTTGGCCTGCATGTCGCGGAAGTTGGTGCCATAGATACCGCCGGGGAAACCCGAGTGGCGGTAGTAGATCTTGTCGAGAGCCTTGGTGCCCGTGACCTTGAGCTTGGCTGCGTTGACGACGACGATGTAGTCGCCCGTATCGACGTGAGGCGTGTAGATGGCCTTGTGCTTGCCGCGCAAACGGAGAGCCACTTCACTGGCAACTCGTCCGAGGACCTTGTCGGTCGCGTCAATCACAAACCACTCGTGCGTCACGTCAGCGGGTTTTGCGCTGAACGTTTTCATCTGAGTTCTTTCGAGGTGGTTTGGCGGGCTCTTTTCCACGGTCGGCGTTCTTCTTGGTGAGAACCTCTTAGGTGGGTCTGACGCACCGGCCATGAGCCGCTGCGCCCTTCGCCGCGGAGCCTCAAAATCGCTGCGAAGCCCGCCATTATACGAAACATCGCCGCTTTTCCCACCCCCCCTGGGCATGCAGGCGTTACCATGCCCCCATGTTCAGCTACCGCCACGCCTTCCACGCCGGCAACCACGCCGACGTGCTCAAGCACCTCGCCCTGATTGCGACCCTGCGCCACCTCCTGCGCAAGGACGGCGCGCTGCTGGCCGTGGACACCCACGCGGGGGCCGGCCTGTACCGGCTCGACAGCGACTTCACCCACACCGCCGGCGAGGCGGCCGAGGGCATCGAGCGCCTCTTTGCCCACGAGCGCGGCGCCACCAACGCCCCCGCGAAGGCCAGTTCCGAAGAAATTCGCCAAGACCCCAGCGCCAACCGGTCTGGTGATGCTATCAATTCTGAGGCAGATGCACTGGGCGACTACCTCGACCTCATCGCCTCCTTCAACCCGCCGGGCGTGCTGCGGGTGTACCCGGGTTCGCCCTTCGTGATGCAGCGTCTGCTGCGCCCGGACCACCGCGACCGCCTCAAGCTGTTCGAGCTGCACCCCACCGACAGCAAGACCCTGGCCGCCAACGTGGCGCAGTTGCAGGCCGGCCGCGTGATCGCCGTGGCGCGACAGGACGGTTTCGAGGGCCTCAAGGCCTTGCTGCCGCCACCCCCCGCAGCCGGCGGTTCGCGCCGTGCGCTGGTGCTGATCGACCCGAGCTACGAGATCAAGAGCGACTACGCCCGCGTGACGGCCGCACTGGCCGACAGCCTCAAGCGCTTCGCCACCGGCACCTATCTGATCTGGTACCCCATCATCCCGCGGCCCGAGGCCCACGAGCTGCCGCGCCGCCTCAGAACGCTGAGCCAGCAGGCCCGCCGCCCCTGGCTGCACGCCACGCTGTCGATCGGCGCGGCGGTCGATCCGGCGGCCGGCGCGGCCCTCAGCCCCGGCGAGCCGCGGCGCCACGGCCTGCGCGCCAGCGGATTGTGGGTCGTCAACCCGCCGCACACCCTCAAACCCGCCCTGCAGGCGGCCCTGCCGCGGGTGCTGGCCGCCCTGGGGCGCGGCACCGGCAAGGGCTACACGGTCGAAAGCGGCGGCTGAAGCCGGGGCGCCCCTGCAAGGCGCCCCATGCCCCGCCCGGCGCCGGCATCGGGACAAACCCGAATTAACCGACCGACCGGTCGGTTAATCGATATACTGCGCTCCTCGCCCCGACCCACGGGCGCAGGAGACCGAGCATGTACACGCAATCCTTCAATGTGCGCGACGCCGGCGAGGACGCCGGCCTCAAGGCCGTCGCGCCGCCCCCCAGCGAGGCCGAGGCCGCCCTGCAGGCGCGCTTCGACGCGCGCATCGACGCCGACGAGAAGATCGAACCGCGCGACTGGATGCCCGAGGCCTACCGCAAGACGCTGGTGCGCCAGATCAGCCAGCACGCGCACAGCGAGATCGTGGGCATGCTGCCCGAGGGCAACTGGATCAGCCGCGCACCCAGCCTCAAGCGCAAGGCCATCCTGATCGCCAAGGTGCAGGACGAAGGCGGCCACGGCCTCTACCTCTACAGCGCCGCCGAAACCCTGGGCACTAGCCGCGAGCAGATGCTCGACGCCCTGCACAGCGGCCGCGCCAAGTACAGCTCCATCTTCAACTACCCCACGCTCAACTGGGCCGACGTGGGCGTGATCGGCTGGCTGGTCGATGGCGCAGCCATCATGAACCAGATCCCGCTGTGCCGCTGCAGCTACGGCCCGTATGCGCGCGCCATGATCCGCGTCTGCAAGGAAGAGAGCTTCCACCAGCGCCAGGGCTACGAGGCGCTGCTGGTCATGATGCAGGGCACCGCCGAGCAGCGCGCCATGGTGCAGGACGCCGTCAACCGCTGGTGGTGGAAGTGCCTGGCCATGTTCGGCCCGCCCGACGCCGACAGCCCGCACAGCGCGCAAGGCATGCGCTGGGGCATCAAGCGCATCAGCAACGACGACCTGCGGCAGAAGTTCATTGACGCCACCGTGCCGCAGGCCGAGGTGCTGGGCGTGACCCTGCCCGACCCCGACCTCAAATGGAACCCCGAGCGCGGCCATTACGACCACGGCGAGATCGACTGGGACGAGTTCTGGGCCACCGTCAACGGCAACGGCCCGTGCAACAAGGAGCGCCTCGCCACCCGCGTGGCCGCATGGGAAGAGGGACGCTGGGTGCGCGAAGCCGCGCTCGCCCACGCCGCCAAACAACGCCAACGCGCACTCAAGGAGGCCGCATGAGCCGCACCGACACCCCCGACACCGCCGCCCCGGCCCTGCGCGACTGGCCGCTGTGGGAAGTCTTCATCCGCAGCAAACAGGGCCTGGAGCACAAACACTGCGGCAGCCTGCATGCGGCCGACGCCCAGCACGCGCTGCAGATGGCACGCGACGTCTACACCCGCCGCCAGGAAGGCGTGAGCATCTGGGTGGTGCCTTCGGCCGCCATCGCCGCGAGCGACCCCGCCGACAAGGACAGCTTCTTCGACCCCGCCGCCGACAAGATCTACCGCCACCCCACCTTCTACGACATTCCCGAAAAAGTGGGGCACATGTGATGGACGCCGCGCTCGCAACCGCCGTGGCGCCGGTGGACTACCTGCTGCACCTGGCCGACAACGCACTCATCCTCGGCCAGCGCAATGCCGAGTGGTGCGGCCACGGCCCGGTCATCGAAGAAGACCTGTCGATGGCCAACAACAGCCTGGACCTCATCGGCCAGGCACGCATGCTCTACCAGCTCGCCGCCGAGCGCATCAACGGCGATGCCGCCGAGGCCGCGCGCTTTGCGCACCTGCGCGGCGCGCGGGTGGACGGCGCCGTCACCGAAGACACCCTCGCCTACTTCCGCGACACCGCCGAATTCCGCAACTACACGCTGCTCGAACTGCCGCACAGCCCGCCGCTGGCAGCCACCCATCCCGCGCCGCGCGACTACGCCACCACCATCGTGCGCAACTTCCTCTACAGCGCCCTGATGGTGCAGGTGTGGGAGCGCCTGAACCAGGGGGCCGACCGCGAGCTCGCCGGCGTTGCCGCGCGCGCTCTCAAGGAGGTGCACTACCACCTGCGGCATTCGCGCGACTGGCTGGTGCGCTTTGGCGACGGCACCGACGAATCGCACGCGCGCGCCCAGGCTGCGCTCGACCACCTCATGCCCTACACCGAGGAATTCTGGCACCCCAGCCCGGCCGAGGAAGCGGCCCTGCAGGCCGGCGCAGGCCTGGATCTGCGCAGCCTGCGCGAAGGCTGGAACGCGCTCATCGACGACGCGCTGCTCGAAGCCACGCTCAAACGCCCCGCGCCGCACCAAGGCTATGTCACCCAGGGCAAGCGCGGCGTGCACTCCGAACACCTGGGCTTCGTACTGGCCGAGATGCAAAGCCTCGCCCGTGCGCACCCCGACGCGCGCTGGTGATGCCGCGACCGATCCGCCCATGAGCCCCAGCCCCGCTGCCGTGGACCTCGACGCCGTTCGCGCCGCCCTCGAGACGCTGGCCGACCCCGAAATCCCGGTGGTCAGCCTGCGCGAGCTGGGCATCCTGCGCGACGTCCGGCTCGGCGCCGATGGGCAGGTGGAGGTCGTCATCACGCCCACCTACAGCGGCTGCCCGGCCATGGGCCAGATCGAGGACGACGTGCGCGCCACGCTCCGGCGCCTGGGGCTCGACGGGCGCGTGGTAACCCAGCTCGCTCCGGCATGGACCACCGACTGGATCGGCGAAGCCGCGCGCGAGAAGCTGCGGCAGTTCGGCATCGCGCCGCCCCAGGGCTGTGCGCACGCAGCACCGGCTGGGGAACAGCCGCTGCGCTTCGTCGCGCGCACGAACGCGGCGAGCGTGCCCTGCCCGCACTGCGGCTCCACGAACACCACCGAGCTTGCGCACTTCGGCTCCACCGCCTGCAAGGCGCAGTGGCGCTGCCTGGACTGCCTCGAACCCTTCGACCATTTCAAACCGTACTGACCCCTCACCCGGAGGCGCCCCGCGCGCACAGCCCCACCATGTCTGCAGCCCTTCGTTTTCATGAGCTGACCGTCACCCACGTGCGCCCCGAGGCGGCCGGCTCGGTCGCGGTCGGCCTGGCCGTGCCCGACGCCCTGGTCGAGAGCTTCGGTTTCGAGCCGGGCCAGTACCTCACGCTGCGCGCGAACATCGACGGCCAGGAAGTGCGCCGCAGCTATTCCATCTGCATCCCGCGCAGCGAGTTCGCCCGCACCCATGCGCTGGAGATCGGCATCCGGCCGATGGAAGGCGGCGTGTTCTCCAACTGGGCCGCCACGCAGCTCAAGGCCGGCGACACGCTGGGCGTGATGCCGCCGCAAGGGCGCTTCGTCTCGCTGCGGCCGCACGCGCTGCACCGCGTGGGCTTCGCGGCGGGCTCGGGCATCACGCCCATCCTCTCCATCATGGCCAGCACGCTCGAGGAACAGCCGCAGAGCAAGTTCACGCTGGTGTTCGGCAACCGGCGCATGGACAGCGTGATGTTCAACGAGACGCTGCAAGACCTCAAGGACCGCTACCGCGACCGGCTCACGCTCATCCACATCCTGTCGCGCCAGGCGCAGGAATCGGACCTGCTGCAGGGCCGCATCGACGCGCAGAAAGTGCGCGACCTCATGGCCACGCTGCTGCCCCCGGGCAGCATGGACGAGGTGTTCATCTGCGGCCCCGAGGCGATGATCGAGACGGTGGAAGCCACGCTGCGCGAAGCCGGCGTGAGCGAGCGCGCCATCCGCACCGAACGCTTCACCTCGCCCACGCTCGAGGCCATGACGCCGGAAAACCGCCGCGCCGCGCTCGCGCCGCACCCCAGCACCGACGCCGGCCCGATCGCACTCACCGTGGTGCTCGACGGCAAGCCGCACGAACTGCGCATGCACCCCGAGCAGCATGTGCTCGACGTGGCCCTGGCGGCCGGGCTGGACGTGCCCTGGTCGTGCAAGGGCGGGGTCTGCTGCACCTGCCGCGCCAAGGTGCTCTCGGGCAGCGTGAGCATGGACAAGAACTTCACCCTGGAGCGCTGGGAGACCGACCAGGGTTTCGTGCTCTCCTGCCAGGCCCGCCCGACTTCGGCCGCGCTGACGGTCAGTTACGACGAGCGCTGAGCGCCCGGGCGCCCGGGCGGCGCGGATGCGGCCGATTCCGGACGGCCGCCGCGATGCCCGGCCGTCTTACACCTGCGCCAGCGCCTGGTCGAGGTCGGCGCGCAGGTCGTCGATGTGTTCGATGCCGATGGACAGGCGCACCATGTCGGGGCTGACGCCGGCCTTGCGCATTTCTTCGGCGTTGAGCTGGCGGTGGGTGGTGGTGGCCGGATGGCAGGCCAGCGATTTGGCGTCGCCGATGTTGACGAGCCGGGTGAAGAGCTTGAGCGCGTCCTGAAAGCGCGCGCCGGCGGCGATGGGCTCATCAGCCTTCAGACCGAAGCTGATGATGCCCGACGCACGCCCGCCCATGTACTTGCGCACCAGCGCGTGGTCGCGGTGGTCGGGCAAGCCGGCGTAGTTCACCCAGGCGACCTTGGGGTGGCGCTTGAGGTGCGTGGCCACGTGCAGGGCGTTGTCGCAGATGCAGTCCATGCGCAGGGCGAGCGTCTCGATGCCTTGCAGGATCTGGAAGGCGTTGAAGGGCGAGAGCGCGGCGCCCATGTTGCGCAGCGGCACGACACGCGCGCGGCCGATGAAGGCCGCGGCACCCAGGGCCTCGGTGTAGACCACGCCGTGGTAGCTCACGTCGGGCTCGTTGAGGCGCTTGAAACGCGCCTTGTGCTGCGCCCAGGGGAACTTGCCGCTGTCGACGATGGCGCCCCCGATGCTGGTGCCGTGGCCGCCGAGGTACTTGGTGAGCGAGTGCACGACGATGTCGGCCCCGTGCTCGAAGGGCCGGCACAGCGCCGGGCTGGGCACGGTGTTGTCGACGATGAGCGGCACGCCCGCGGCATGGGCCACGGCCGCGAGCGCGCCGATGTCGGTCACGTTGCCCAGCGGGTTGCCCACCGATTCGCAGTAGATGGCCTTGGTGCGCTCGTCGATGAGGGCGGCGAAGGCGGCCGGGTCGCTCGGGTCGGCGAAGCGCACGGTGATGCCTTGCTGCGGCAGGGTGTGCGCGAAGAGGTTGTAGGTGCCACCGTAGAGCGTGCTGCTGGAGACGATGTTGTCGCCCGCCTCGGCGATGGTCTGGATGGCGTAGGTGATGGCTGCCATGCCCGAGGCCACGGCCAGCGCCCCGACGCCGCCTTCGAGCGCGGCGATGCGCGCCTCGAGCACCGCGTTGGTGGGGTTCATGATGCGGCTGTAGATGTTGCCCGGCACCTTGAGGTCGAACAGGTCGGCGCCGTGCTGGGTGTCGTCGAAGGCGTAGGCCACGGTCTGGTAGATGGGCACGGCCACGGCCTTGGTGGTGGGGTCAGGGGTGTAGCCGGCGTGGACGGCAAGGGTTTCGAGTTTCATGGGGCAGTCTCCTGAAAGGCTGAATCGGCGCGCGGCGCCTGGCGCGATCGAGCGCCATGATCGCATTGCCCGCGCCGCGGCGGAAATACCGTTGCGTTGTTTGCTTATGCGCCGGCAGGCGCCAGGCCCAGGCGGCGCGCGATCTCCAGTGTGGCCGCACTCTGGTTCATGGTGTAGAAGTGCAGCGCCGGCGCGCCGCCCTGCACCAGCCGCTCGCACAGCGCGGTGACCACGTCGAGGCCGAAGGCTTTGATGGATTCCGCGTCGTCGCCGAAGGCCTGCAGGCGCAGGCGCACCCAGCGCGGCACCTCGGCGCCGCAGGCGTCGGAAAAGCGCAGCAACTGCGTGGCACTGGTGATGGGCATGATGCCGGGCACCACCGGCAGCGCGACACCGAGGCGCAGCGCATCGTCACGGAAGCGGAAGTAGGCATCGGCGTTGTAGAAGTACTGGGTGATGGCCGAGTCCGCGCCCGCGCGGGCCTTGGCGGCGAAGGCCTGCAGGTCGGCCTCGGGGCTGCGCGCCTGGGGATGCGTTTCGGGGTAGGCGGCCACCTCGATGTGGAAGGCGCGGCCGGTCTCGGCGCGGATGAAGGCGACCAGGTCGCTCGCATACTGGAACTCGCCGCCCAGGCCGTAGCCGCTGGGCAGGTCACCGCGCAAGGCCACCAGGCGGCGCACGCCCATGGCCTGCAACTCGGCCAGTTGCGCACGCACCCGCTCGCGCGTGGCGCCGATGCAGGAAAAGTGCGCCGCCGCGCCCTGCCCTTCGGCGAGGATTTCGCGCACGGTGGCGAACGTGCCCTCGTGGGTGGAGCCGCCCGCGCCGTAGGTGACGGAGCAGAACTCGGGAGCCAGCGCATACAGCCGCTGGCGCACCGCGCGCAGCTTCTCGGTGCCCTCGGGCGTCTTGGGAGGGAAGAATTCGAAACTCAGGGGCAAGGCGTTCATGCCGATACTTTCTCCGCGCCGGCGCCGGGCCAGCGGGCGTGAATGAAGAATTCGCGGTTGCCGTCGCCGCCGGCGATGGGGCTGTCATGCCAGCCCACCACCGCAAGCCCCAGCGCCGCGCCGGCCTGGCGCAGCCGCGCTTCGACACGGGCGTGGCTGGCCGGGTCTTTTACCAGGCCGCCTTTGCCGATGTCGGCTGGCTGCAGTTCGAACTGCGGCTTGACCAGCATGAGCAGGTGGCCGCTGGCCGCGAGCATGGGAACGAGGGTGGGCAACACCAGGGTGAGCGAGATGAAGGACACATCACCGGTCACCAGATCAAATTCTGGCGTTTTACCCTGGAACCCCAGCGCCAGCCGGTCATTGTTTGCTATTGTTTTTGATAGCCCCGGATCGCGCGCGTTCACGCCCTCGAGCGCGCACACCCGTGCGTCCGCGCGCAGGCGCGGGTGCAACTGGCCGTGGCCGACATCGACGCCGACCACCGCCGCCGCGCCGTGCTGCAGCAGGCAGTCGGTGAAGCCGCCGGTGCTCTGGCCCACATCGAGGCAGCGCCAGCCGCGCACGGTGAGCCCGGCTGCAGCCAGCGCCCCTTCGAGCTTGAGCCCGCCGCGCGAGACGTAGCGCGCCTCGGCGTCGTCGTTCAGGGCCAGCTCGGCCGCAGGCGGCAGCTCGGCGCCGTTCTTGGTGACCGTCTGCCACGCGCTGCCGGGCAGCCGCCAGCGCAGGCCCGCCGCGATCAGCCGCTGCGCCTGCGCGCGCGACGACGCCAGGCCGCGCTCGACGAGCAGCTGGTCCGCTCGCATCGGGGGGCGTTCAGTAGCGGTAGGCGTCGGACTTGAACGGCCCGTGCTTGGGCACGCCGATGTAGGCCGCCTGCTCTTCGCTGAGCTCGGTGAGCATGGCGCCGACCTTCTTCAGGTGCAGCCGCGCCACCTTCTCGTCCAGGTGCTTGGGCAGCACATAGACCTGCCCCGGCTGGTAGCGCTCGGGGTGTGTGAACAGCTCGACCTGCGCGATGGTCTGGTTGGCGAACGAGCTCGACATGACGAAGCTCGGGTGGCCGGTGGCGCAGCCCAGGTTCACCAGCCGGCCCTTGGCCAGCAGGATGATGCGCTTGCCATCGGGGAAGACCACATGGTCCACCTGGGGCTTGATCTCCTCGAAGCGGCACTGGGCCTCGAGCGCGGCCACGTCGATCTCGTTGTCGAAGTGGCCGATGTTGCAGACGATGGCTTGGTCCTTCATGGCCGCCATGTGCGCATAGGTGATGACGTCGCGGTTGCCGGTGGCGGTGACGAAGATGTCGGCCTTGTCGGCCGCCCAGTCCATGGTGACGACCTTGTAGCCCTCCATCGCGGCCTGCAGGGCGCAGATGGGGTCGATCTCGGTCACCCACACCTGCGCCGAGAGCGCGCGCAGCGCCTGCGCGCTGCCCTTGCCCACGTCGCCGTAACCGCACACCACGGCCACCTTGCCCGCCACCATCACGTCGGTGGCGCGCTTGATGCCGTCCACCAGCGACTCGCGGCAGCCGTAGAGGTTGTCGAACTTGCTCTTGGTGACCGAGTCGTTGACGTTGATGGCGCGGAACAGCAGCGTGCCCTGCGCGCTCATCTCTTTCAAGCGGTGCACGCCGGTGGTGGTTTCCTCGGTCACGCCGATGATGTGCGCGCTCTTGCGGCTGTACCAGGTCGGGTCCTGCGCGAGCTTGGCGCGGATGGCGGCGAACAGGCAGCGCTCTTCCTCGCTCTTGGGGTCGGCGATGACGGAGGCATCCTGCTCGGCGCGGCGGCCCAGGTGCATCAGCAGCGTAGCGTCGCCGCCGTCGTCGAGGATCATGTTCGGGCCTTCGTCGGCGGCGCCGGCGGGGCCGAACTCGAAGATGCGGTGGGTGTAGTCCCAGTAGTCGGCCAGGCTCTCGCCCTTGACGGCAAACACCGGCGTGCCGGCCGCGGCAATCGCGGCGGCGGCGTGGTCCTGGGTGGAGAAGATGTTGCACGAGGCCCAGCGCACCTGCGCGCCCAGCGCCTGCAGCGTCTCGATGAGCACTGCCGTCTGGATGGTCATGTGCAGGCTGCCGGTGATGCGCGCGCCCTTGAGCGGCTGCGATGCGGCCAGTTCCTCACGGATGGCCATGAGGCCGGGCATCTCGGTCTCGGCGATGCGGATCTCCTTGCGGCCCCAGTCGGCCAGGCCGATGTCGGCGATGGCGCAGTCGGCCGTGGCAGCGGGGTGGGCGGGGATGCGTGCGTTCATGCGGGGCTCCAAAAACAACAGAAGATGGAACCGCTGCGCAGCGGGGGCGGGACAGGCTCACCCTCGCTTGCAGCGGGTGAGCGTCGTTGTGTCAGGACAGTTCCGAGCCTCACGCCCAGCCCCTTGAAGGGTCTGGAGCGCTGCAACGCTCCTCGGAGTGACTGGATTTTAATCGAGCCGGCCGCGGTTCACGTCTGCACTGCGGTTCGACTCACTGCGCTTGAGCCGGCGCGCCGCCTGCGCGAGCCCGCCGTCGCCACCATCGACGAAATGCAGGTGCTGGGTGCTGCTGCGGATGAAGCAGGTCATGAGCGCGCGGTCGCTGGCATGCAGGCCGTACGCGAGGGCGTCGCGCTGCGTCAGCGCCTCGAGCAAGGCCTGCAGCGCCTCGGCCTCGGCCGCGGTGAGGTCGAGCACGGCGCGCAGCGCGTCGTCGAGCTTGAGGTGGTCGGTGCTGGCCGCCAGCGCCGCCACATAGCGGCCGGCGGCGGTCAATGGGTTGCGGCCGTCACGGCGCACCAGGGGCGCGAGCATGCCGGTCCAGGCCAGGGCTGCGGCGGTGCGCAGGGCACGCGCGGGCGCGGCCGGGTGTTTGAGCCGCATCTCCACCCCGAGATGCTGGGGCGGCCACTGCAGCGGCAGGTTGTCCCCCCGCACCGGCGCGGCCTGCGGCAGCGCCTCCAGCCAGGCCAGCAGCGGCGTGAGCACGGACAGGTCGTGGCCCCTGGGGCGCACGATCAGCGACACCATGCGCCCGCGCGTGGCGGGCACGTCGTTCCAGCGGCATTCCAGGCCCTCCAGGCGGGCCTGCGCGCGGCCGCCGGTCTGCGGCACCGGCCAGCGCGCCGGCTCTGCGCGGATGAGCTGCTCGGCCAGTTGCACGCCGCCGCCCGAGAACAGCGCCTGGCCGAACCCCGCACCCAGCCGCCGCCGCGCCAGCCGCACCGCAGCACCCCGCTGGTTCAGCGCCGCCACCGTGACGGCGCCCAGGCGAAGCGCCAGCCCGAGCTGGCGTTCGCCCAGGGCCTGCACGCCGCGCAGCGCATCGCCCACGGCCGCGGCGCAGGACGGCGGCACGACCAGCACCGCGCCATCGCCGGTGAAGACGCCGGGCAGGTCATCACGGCCGCTGGCGTTGGCCGCCGCGATCAGGCAGGCCGCGCCCAGTGCATTGACCTGCTTGTACTGCCCGCGCGCCAGCGCCGCGGTGGAATCCACCACGTCGGTGACGAACACCAGCCAATCCCCCGGCACCTCGGCAAAGGCCTGGCCGCGCGACCAGTCGCGCAGCGCGGGCAGTTCGGGGACCGCATCGAGTTCGGTCAGCAGCGGTTGGGCAAGGGCTTCGGCCATGGATTCGACCCGTCGTGCGTGCAGGGTCGGCGGCCCGGTTCAGGCGGCGCAGCCCAGGGCCAGCTCGCGCGTGAGCTGCGCCGCGGGCACCGGCTGGCAGCCGCTGGCGTTCTGCCCGGCCCACAGCGGTGAGAAATCGCCCGAACCCGCCGCCTCGGCCCGTGCGCGCAGCGGGGCCAGCGCCGCAGCCGCCAGCGGGAAAGGCGGCGTCTCATCGCTCAAGGGGCCGAGGTCGCGCATCAGGCGGGTGACAATGCCGCGCGCAGGCCGGCCGCTGTAGAGGTTCGTCAGCGCGGTGTGCGCAGCCGCGGGGCTTTGCAAGGCGGCGCGGTGCAGCGGGCTGGTGGTGGCCTCGGGGCACAGCAGGTAGGCGGTTCCCGCCTGCACGCCGCAGGCACCCAGCGCCATCGCTGCGCGCACCCCGGCGGCGTCGGTCACGCCACCTGCGGCGACCACCGGCACATTCACCGCGCGCACCACCTGGGGCAGCAGCGCGAAGGTGCCCATCTGCAGGCTGAGGTCGTCGTCAAGGAAGTGGCCGCGGTGGCCGCCCGCCTCCAGCCCCTGCGCGATGATGAGGTCCACCCCGCGCGCCGCGAGCCAGCGCGCCTCATTCACGGTGGTGGCCGAGGCCATGATCGTCGTGCCCCAGGCACGCAGCGGCGCGAGAAGGACCTCGTCGGGCAGGCCGAAGTGAAAGCTCACCACCCGGGGTTTGAAGTCCGCCAGCACGGCGAGCGCGTCGGCGTCGAAGGGGCGGCGAGCGGCCGCCGGCGCCGGGGCGTCTCCAGGCAGGCCGAATTCGCGGTCGTAAGGGAGCAGGCGCTCGCGCCAGCGCGCCTCGCGCGCGGCGTCGTGCGCTGGCGGCTGGTGGCAGAAGAAGTTGATATTGAACGGGGCGGGTGTGGCCTCGCGCAGGCGCGACAATTCGGCGCGCAGGGCGGCGGCGTCGAGCATCGCCGCCGGCAGCGAGCCCAGGCCACCCGCAGAGGCGACGGCGATGGCCAGTGTGCTGTCTTGCACACCGGCCATCGGAGCCTGAATGATGGGCCACTCGGTGCCGAGCAACGCCTGCCATCCCGCCATGGGGTTCGCCTCTGGTGAACAGGAGTCCGCATCGTAGCGCGCCAGCCGGGGCGGTGCACGGGGCGCCGCGGGTGGGCGGATAAAATTCAGGGTTCCGTCTGCCCTGCGCAGACCGTGCGGCGCGCGCCTTGCTTGCGGTGCCGCGGCCGCTCCACCCCCCAGGAAAGCCCGTGTCCCAGCCCTCCCAGACCGCCGAGGAAGTCCGGCGCCGCCGCACCTTTGCCATCATCTCCCACCCCGACGCGGGCAAGACCACGCTGACCGAGAAGCTGCTGCTGTTCTCGGGCGCGATCCAGATTGCCGGCGCGGTCAAGGGACGCAAGGCCAGCCGCCATGCCACCAGCGACTGGATGGAGATCGAGAAGCAGCGCGGCATCTCGGTGGCGAGTTCGGTGATGCAGATGCTCTACCGCGAGCACGTCATCAACCTGCTCGATACGCCCGGCCACAAGGACTTTTCCGAAGACACCTACCGGGTGCTCACCGCCGTCGATTCGGCGCTGATGGTGATCGACGCGGCCAACGGCGTGGAGGCGCAGACCAAGCGCCTGATCGAGGTCTGCCGCCAGCGCGACACGCCCATCATCACCTTCGTCAACAAGATGGACCGCGAGGTGCGCGACCCGCTCGACATCCTCGACGAGGTGGAGCGCGAGCTCGGCATGCCCTGCGTGCCCATGACCTGGCCGGTGGGCCAGGGCAAGCATTTCGGCGGCATCATCAACCTGCGCACGCAGGCCATGACGGTGTTCGAAGCCGGCAGCGAGCGCCGCCCGCAGGACTTTGAAACCATCGCGCTCACCGAGGGCCAGGCGCTGCGCGCGCGTTTCGGCACCGACTGGGACACGGCCATGGACAGCATGGAGCTCGCCACCGGCGCCTCGCCCGCGTTCGACCGCGAGGCCTTTCTGGCCGGCAAGCAGACGCCGGTGTTCTTCGGTTCGGGCGTCAACAACTTCGGGGTGATGGAGGTGCTCGACGCGCTGGTGGACCTGGCCCCGCCGCCCGGCCCGCGCAAGAGCCAGCTGGCCACCAGCGGGCAGACCCAGGAGCGCACGGTGCAGCCCGAGGACGGCTTCTTCTCCGGCGTGGTGTTCAAGGTGCAGGCCAACATGGACGCCAACCACCGCGACCGCATCGCCTTCGTGCGCGTGGCCTCGGGGCGCTACAGCCCGGGCATGAAGCTCAAGGTGCAGCGCACCGCCAAGGAACTGCGGCCGACCTCGGTCGTGACCTTCATGAGCCAGCGCCGCGAGGCGGTGGACGAAGCCTACGCCGGCGACATCATCGGCTTCACCACCCACGGCGGCGTGCAGCTGGGCGACACCATCACCGACGGCAGCGTGGCCCTGCAGTACACCGGGCTGCCCTTCTTCGCGCCCGAGCTGTTCATGACCGTCATCCTCAAGAACCCGCTGCGCACCAAACAGTTGCAGATGGGGCTGGCGCAACTGGGCGAGGAAGGCGCGATCCAGGTCTTCAAGCCCGAAATGGGCGGCCCGATGCTGCTCGGCGCGGTGGGCCAGCTGCAGTTCGAAGTGGTGCAGCACCGCCTCAAGGCCGAGTACGACTGCGACGTGCGCCTCGAAGGCTGCCCCTACACCGGCGCGCGCTGGATCAGCGCCGACACCCCCGCCGAGCTGCGCGCCTTCTGCGACGCCTACCCGCAGCGCCTCGCCCGCGACGCCGCCGACGCGCTGGCCTACCTGTGCACCAGCCCCTACGACGTGCGGCTGGCGCAGGAGCGCTTTCCAAAGATCCACTTCCACCCGCTGCGCGAGCACGCCGGCCTGAGCCTGGACCGCGCAGCATGAGCCCGGCCACACCCGCCCCCCTGCGTCCGCTGATGGAGTGGCCCGCGGCCGAGCGCGCGCGCATCCGCGGCGTGTTCACCGACATCGACGACACCCTCACCACCGAAGGGCAGATCACGCCGGACGCTCTGGCCGCTTTGGCCGCGCTGCGCGAGGCGGGGCTCATCGTGGTGCCCATCACCGGCCGGCCCGTGGGCTGGTGTGAACAGCTCGCCGCGCGCTGGCCCGTGCCCGCCATCGTGGCCGAAAACGGCGCCGTGGCCCTGTTTTCAGAAAAAAACGGCGAAACCCCAGCGCCAAACGGTGAGGTTGCGCTATCAAAACTATACCGAGAAGACGCCCCCAACCGCGCGCGCAACATGGCGCACATGCAGCGCGTGGCCGCGCACGTGCTGCGCGAGGTGCCCGGCGCGGCGCTCTCGCGCGACAGCGCTGGCCGCGAGACCGACATCGCCTTCGACGTGGCCGAGCACCAGCAGCTCGACGCTGCGCAGGTCGACGCCATCCTCGCCCTGCTGCGCGCCGAGGGGCTGCACACCACGCGCAGCAGCATCCATGTGCACGGCGCGGTCAACGCCTTCGACAAATGGAGCGGCGCGCAATGGGCGGCCGATGCCTTGTTCGGCCGCCGGCTGAGCGACGAGCTCGACCACTGGGTCGCCGTGGGTGACTCCATCAACGACGAGCCCATGTTCCGCCACTTCCGCCACAGCGTCGGCGTGGCCAACATCGCGCGCTTTGCCGCGCAGCTCGCCGCGCCCCCCGCCTACGTCACGCCCTCCGCGCGCGGCGCCGGCTTTGCGGAGCTGGCCCAGGCGCTGCTGGCCGCGCGGCGCTGAACCCACGCAGCGGCACGCGCAGCGCCCCGTCGCACGGCCCCATGGGCGCTTGCAGCGGGTGTCGCGCAGGCGGCTTGCGGCACGGTGGGGCCGTTCCTATCATGGCGCGGACCCCATCGAAGGAGACCTGTCATGGCCGTGGATTCGCGTTTTTCCGTCCTGCTCGAAGGCCGCAGCTTTCTCGAGAGCCCGCGCTGGTACGACGGCGCGCTGTGGCTGTCGGACTTCTACACCGGTGAGGTGCTGCGGCTCGACGCGGCAGGCACGGCCACCGTCGTCGCCCGCGTGCCGGAGCAGCCCTCGGGCCTGGGCTGGCTGCCCGACGGGCGGCTGCTCATCGTCTCCATGCGCGACCGCCGCGTGCTGCGCCAGGAAGCCGACGGCCGCCTGGTCACCCATGCCGACCTCTCCGCCTTCGCCAGCGGCCACACCAACGACATGGTGGTGGACGCCCAGGGCCGCGCCTGGGTGGGCAACTTCGGCTTCGACCTCATGGGCGGCGCGCCTGCGCACACCGCCGACCTCGTGCGCGTGGACCCAGACGGCAGCGTCCACCTCGCCGCGCGCGACCTGTATTTCCCCAACGGCTCGATGATCAGCGCCGACGGCCGCACCCTGCTGGTGGGCGAAACCATGGGCAACCGCATCTCGGCCTTCGACATCGCCGCCGACGGCACGCTGGGCCCGCGGCGCGACTGGGCGCACTTCGGCCCGCTGCCCACGCTGGGCGACATCCCCTCCGTGCTCGGCCAACTGGTGGCCGCGCCCGATGGCGCCACGCTCGACGCCGAAGGCTGCATCTGGTTCGCCGACGCCATCGGCCACCGCGTGGTGCGCATGGCGCCCGGCGGCGAGATCGTGGACAGCCTCTCCACCGGTGAGCAAGGCGTGTTCGCCTGCATGCTCGGCGGCCCCGACGGCTGCACGCTCTACCTCTGCGTGGCGCCGGATTTCCACGAGCCCTTGCGCAAGGCCGCGCGCGAAGCGGCGCTGTGGTCCACCCGGGTGCGCGTGCCGCACGCCGGCCGGCCCTGACGGCCGCCACGCGCCGCCAGCCTGCAGCCCGCGCAGACCTGCCGGCGCAGGCCGCCCGCAGCCCGGGTCAGCGCGGCACGGTTTCCAGCCAGTGCAACAACGCCGAGCGCGCGTGCAGCAGGTTGATGACGGCCTGCCGGTAGTCGTTGCGCGCGATCACGGCCGAGGTCTCCACCGAGGCGAGTTCGGAATACGCGTTGAGCAGATCGAGCATCGGCCGGCGGCCGACCTTGAACTGCATCTCATAGAGCTCGGCCACCTGGCGCGAGGCCTCGATCTGCGGCAGCGCCGCCTCCGCAAGCGCGCGGCTGCGCTGCATGTCGGTCTCCGCGGTGACCACGCGCTGTCGGATCTCCTGCTCGGTCTGCTCCAGCCGCTGGCGCGTAGCCTCGATCTGCCGCGTCACCGCAGCGATGTTGTAGCCCGCGCCCCGGTCGAAGAAGGACCAGTTCAGCACCAACTGCGCAAAGTTGTAGTTGCCCGAACCGGCCTCCAGATCCAAGCGCGGCAGCCGCGCGCGCTGCAATTGCGTCTCCTCGGCCTGCAAGGCCTGCAGCTCGGCCCGCTGGGCCTGCAGCAGCGGATGGTCCTGCACGGGGGTATCCACCTGCGGCGGCTCGTTGCGCCAGGCCTGCGGCAGCGGGTCGACCAGTGACGGCACCTGCCGCACATACCGCGAGAGCCGCGCCAGCGCCACGCCCATGTTGCGCTCATGCACGGCCATGCGCTGCTGCACCTGCAGCGCGCGCGACTGCGCCTGCACCAGCTCCGAGCGGCGCCCGGGGTCGTAGCGCACCACCACTTCCAGGTCGGCCAGGATGCGCCGGTGCTGCGCGAGGTTGGCGGTCTCCACGGCCAGCAACTCCTTGGCGCGCAGGGCATCGAGGTAGTACTGCGCCACGCTGTAGCCCACCGAGGCGCGCACGTCTTCGGTCTTGTACTTCTGGTAGGCCTGCTTGTACTCGTCACGCTCGATCTGCGCGCCGATGGAACCCGCCGAATACAGGTTGTAGCGCGCCGTCAACCCCCGAAATGGCGTGCCCGCCTGCGGGCTGCTGACCAGGTTGCCCGTCACGCGCGCACCGAACACCGGCTCGTTCTGCGCGCGTGTGGCGCGCGTGCGCTCGGCGGCTGCTTCCTCATTGGCCAGCGCCTCGAGCACGCCGGGGTCCGCGGCCAGGGCTTCGCGCACCAGTGCCGCCAGCACGCCCGGCTGCGCCGGCGCGTCGGTCCAGGGCTCGACCCCACCGGAGGCCGGCCTGACCTCGCGCGCAAACTGCAACACCACGGCCTCTGCGGCCTGCGGCTCGCGCACCGCCGCTGCGGCCTTGCGCCCAGCGAGGGCGGGCGTTGCCTCGCCCAGCCGCTGGCTCAGGCGAAGCTGCAGGGACGGAAGGTCCTGCGCTGCCGCGGGCAGCGCGGCACCGGCGGCCAGCAACGCGATCCACAGGGGCGCCAGAGGGCCGGACGGTGCCCGCAGGGGGCGACGGGAACTTGGCGACACCATTCAGCGCTCGCGGAAAGCCTGCTTGAGGCGGGTGATGGGTTTGGTCAGGTACTGGAACACGGTCTTCTCGCCGGTCTTGACGTCCACCGTCGCAATCATGCCGGGGATGATCGGCAGCGGCTTGCCGGTCTTGTCGCGCAAGGTGTTTTCGGTGGTGCGCACGATGATGCGGTAGTAGGACTCGTCCGGGTTGAGCTTGAGCTCGCTCGGCCGCCGATTGTCCTGCAGCGTGTCGGGGCTGATGAGCGTCACCACCCCCTCGAGCCCGCCATAGATCGCGTAGTCGTAGGCGCTGAGCTTGACCAGCGCGGGCGCATTCGGCCGTATGAACGCCACGTCGGACGGCCGCACATACGCCTCCACCAGCAGCGGGCCGTCCAGCGGCACGATCTCCATGATGTCCTGCCCCGGGTTGATCACCCCACCCACGGTGTTGATGCGGATGTTCTTCACGATGCCGCGCAGCGGCGCGCGGATCTCCGAGCGGTTCACCGGGTCGGCGCGCGCCGTCATGGCCTCGCGCGACTGCGCGAGCTCGGCCTCCACCCGCACGAGCTCGGTGTTCGCATCGGCCTGGAACTTGTTGCGCCGCTCGACGATCTGCAGCGCCAGTTCCGAGGACTGCCGCTTCATGCGCAGCAGTTCCACCTCCGACATCACGCCACGCGCCACCATCGGCTCGGTGATACCGATCTCACGATCGAGCAAGGACTTGCTCTGCCGCAAGCCGGCGATCGACTCGTCGATGGCCCGGGTGCGGGCGCGGTAGGCCGCGGTCTCGCGCGCGACGAGTTCGGGTGGCGTGTCGGGCTCGAAGCGCAGGGGCACGCCATAGGCCTCGGCCCGCAGGCGCGCAGCCGTCGCGCTCAGCGCCTCGACCTTGTTGCGCGCCTCGCGGTACACGGCGGACGAGCGCGCGGTGTCGAGCCGCAGCAACACCTGCCCGGCCTCGACCACGTCGCCCTCCTTCACCAGCATTTCCGACAGCACGCCGGGGTCCAGGCTCTGGATGAGTTGCTCGCGGCTGCTGGGAATCACGCTGCCCTGCCCGCGCGCAACCTCTTCCACGTTGCTGAAGTACGCCCACACCACGAAAGCCGCCACGAGCACGCTCAGCAACAGCACGGTCCACAGCAGGCCGTGGTGGCGTTCGTGCTGCATGGCCGCCTGCAGATCGTTGAGCAGCGGCAAATCCTTGCGCTGCACCAGCGCACGGCTGCTGCTCTGCGGCTTGAGGGGCTGCGGCAGGTTCATCAGGGCTTCCTCTGCGGCGGTGTGGCACCGCGGCGGTCGATGTTGACCACCGTGACCCGCGGACCGGCCGCGGGCGGCGGCGATGGCGCGGTGGCCGCCGGCGTGCCTGGCCCGCCCGCCGCACCGGTC